>Ga0105240_10002411_pt1 | contig 30047 bp, 19 predicted proteins | sample KBSC54metaG_FD_80426 | JGI IMG/M metagenome (GOLD analysis project Ga0105240, IMG submission 80426) | Corn rhizosphere microbial communities from Kellogg Biological Station, Michigan, USA - KBS C5-4 metaG | ecosystem: Host-associated > Plants > Roots > Rhizosphere > Soil | place: Michigan, USA... | reverse complement strand
GCGGACAGGCCGTGGTGGATGGGCGGGTTTGTATCGACAGGCTTTAACTATCGCGTTCAGCCGACACCCTATCAATGGTCCAATATCAATTCTCATTTTGGAGTGATGGATATGTGCGGATTCCCAAAAAATCTTTTTTACTATTATCAGTCCTGGTGGACAGACAAGGACGTGCTGCATATCTCTCCTCACTGGAACTGGAAGGGCAGGGAGGGTAAGAATATCTCCGTTTGGGTGAATAGCAATGCGGACAGGGTGACGCTCTATCTTAATGGCAGGAGCCTGGGGGAAAAAGTCATGCCGCGTAATAAGCACCTGGAGTGGAATGTGCCTTATGCGCCGGGCCGGCTGGAAGCAGTAGGTTATCGCAAGGACCGGAAGCTGACCGCAATGGTGGAGACGACGGGTGTGCCGTATGAGGTGGTGGTGACGCCTTACCGGACGACGATGCTGGCGGATGGGCGCGATGCATCTGTGATCAATATCAGCGTGGTGGATAAGCAGGGCCGTGAGGTTCCGGATGCGGGCGACCTTATAAAATTCACCGTGCGGGGTGGGATGAAGATATTGGGAGTGGGGAATGGAGATCCCAGCAGTCATGAGCCGGACAAGTGTGAGGAGGGGAAATGGCAGCGGCATTTGTTCAATGGGAAATGTCAGGTGATTGTGTCCGCAGGGGGCCAGCCGGATCGAGTCTACTTCGAAGCCTCGGCTCCAGGACTTCATCCCGGATCGACGGATATTTATCTTGTAAGACCGGATAAACCCGGCACCGGCCTGGCAGCTTCGGCGAGTCCTGGCGTCGCCCCGGATACCACGCATGTACGTCCCATTGGCAAAATGCTGGGCGCCGACATTTCCTTCCTGCCCGAGCTGGAGGATAAAGGCATAAAGTTCTCCGATAAGGGGGTACAAAAGGATGCGTTGCAGATATTGAAGGATCATGGGTTCAATTACATCCGTCTGCGGATCTTCAACGAACCTGCGCGTGACAGCGGCTATTCGCCGGGACGTGGATTCTGTGATCTGGCGCACACCCTGCAGATGGCACGGCGGATCAGGGGGGCGGGTATGCAGTTCCTGCTGGACTTCCACTATAGCGACTACTGGGCCGACCCGGGTAAGCAGTTCAAGCCGGAGGCATGGAAGGGATGTAATTTTTCCGCCTTGCAGGATTCGGTTTATGCATTTACGGTGCGGGTGCTGAAAGCGTTGAAGGACCAGGGCACTCCTCCCGACATGGTGCAGGTAGGTAATGAGATCAATCATGGGATGATCTGGCCCGAAGGGAGCATCAGCAGTCCCGACAGCCTGGCCGCGCTGGTCCGGGCCGGGATACGGGGAGTCCGGGCGGTGGATTCCGAATGTCCCGTGATGCTGCATATCGCCCTGGGCGGACAGAATGACGAATCCCATTTCTTTCTGGACAATATGTTACGCCGTGGTGTTCAGTTCGATGTGGTGGGGTTGTCCTATTATCCCAAATGGCATGGAACCCTGGCTGATCTGTCCTATAATGTCAATGACCTGGCCAGGAGCTATAAAAAAGATATTATCATCGTGGAATACACGCAGTTGAAGAAGGAAGTGAATGAGATAGCTTTCTCCATCCCCGATGGGAGAGGGAAGGGCACCTGTATCTGGGAGCCGTTGAATACGTGGGAGAGGATCTTTGATGAGCAGGGACGGAGCAATGAGCTGTTGGGGTTGTATGATGAGATAAAAAAGCGATTTTTTTAATTCGGTTTTTACGAATTCTTGTCCAGGACGTACTATTGACGTAGTCCAAATTTTGGTATTGGCAGGTTTTTGAAGCACCTTCTCAAAAAACTTGCCATGAAGAAAACATTCAAAACTAAAAGCTTTGTCGGCATCGGGCTATTAGCGTCGATGCTTTTTTTATCTGCCGCCTGTAAGAAAGACACCCGACCTGCCGCACCCACAGGCGGGCAGACCACCACTCCCCGGGCCGTCACGTACACCCTGATATGGTCGGATGAGTTCAACGGGACCAGCGTCGACCAGTCCAAGTGGAATATCAACAACGTGAACCCCGGGGTCAACAACGAAAAAGAATATTATCTCCCCGACAATGTATCGGTCTCCGGGGGCAACCTCGTGATCACCGCCAAGCAGCAGAGCTTTGGAGGACAGCCTTATACATCCGGCAAGCTGGATACTTATGGCAAGTTCTCCACAACCTATGGGCGTATAGAGGCGCGTATCAAGCTGCCCATGGTACAGGGCACCTGGCCGGCCTTCTGGATGCTCGGCAACAATATCAATACGGGTGCGGGCTGGCCCACCTGTGGTGAGATAGACATCATGGAGCATGTCAATACCACCAATACCATCCTGGGCACCATGCACTGGAATGGTGGCAGCGGGCATGTACAATACGGCAGCAGCACAACCACCACCCCCGGGGACTATCATGTTTATGCCGTGGAGTGGGATAATAACGGTATCCGCTGGTATGTCGACAACACCCTCTATGTAAATGGGAATATCGCGGGTAACATCAACAACACGGGCGCCTTCCACCTGCCTTTCTTTATTCTCCTTAACCTGGCCATCGGGGGTGATCTTCCGGGCAACACCATCGACAATGGCTCGCTGCCCACGACCATGCTGGTGGATTATGTACGGGTATACAGCATGAGCACATCGGGTGGCGGTGCTCCTATCGGTCAGACCATTACGTTAAAGGGGAATAACAATCTCTATGTCAGCGGGGAGAATGGGACACAGGCCATGAATTGCAATCGTACGACGGCGCAGGCATGGGAACAATTCCTCGTAGTGGATGCGGGCAATGGGAAGGTGGCTTTGCAGAGCATGAGTAAATATGTCAGCAGCGAGAATGGAGCGCAACCCATCACCTGTAACAGGACCAGTTTCCAGGCATGGGAAACATTCACCTGGATCAACAATGCTGATGGGACCATATCGCTCCAGGGGAATAATGGAGATTTTGTCAGCAGTGAGAATGGGGCACAGGCGATGACGTGTAATCGTGCGACGGCGCAGGGGTGGGAAGAGTTCAGGGTGAATCAATAAGGTCCTCCCCCCGGATGAGTCTCGTCGACCCAAAGGGGCAGCTGGTCTACCCATTCCGGCCCTTGCGGAAATAAGGTCATAACTTACAAGAGTTATGCCTGCACGTAGATTTAAAATCGCATTGTTCGCTCCGGCGGTACATATCATCATCTGGGGTATCGTATTGATGATCCCGGCCATCATTTTTCATAATGCGTCAGACAGTTCTGCATTGCCTGGCGCATTTTTTCTTTTTACCAACCTTTATCATATAGGGCTGTTCTATCTCAGCGCCTTCGTCCTGTATCCGCGGCTGATGACCCGGTGGCGCTGGCCCCTGTATTGGCTGTTGGTGGCGGCCATCGTATTATTTTCCTATTATGCCAAGCGGCTTATCCTCCACTGGTGGGCGCCGGACCTGGAGATCACGCCTCTGATCGGCAGGCTGCTGCTCTTTCCACCCATCCCCTTCCTGGCCGCCTCCATCATCTATTGCGTGGTACGGGACAGCGTGCGGCGGGAGAGGATAGAAAAAGAACGCAAGGCGGAAAGACTCACCGCAGAGCTGAAATTCCTCCGTCAGCAGATGAACCCGCACTTCCTTTTCAACATGCTGACCAATATGGTCTCCCTGGCCAGACAGCGTTCTCCTTTGCTGGAACCATCGCTGATCAAGCTGGCAGACCTGTTGCGTTATTCTCTATACGAGTCGGGCGAAGGTAAAGTACCCCTGTCCAAGGAGATCCGGCTGATAGAGAACTATATCGACCTCCAGCAGCTGCGTTTTGGCGAGGATGTGGATATCCGCCTGACGGTACCCGATGACGAACCCGAAGGAATGATAGAACCCATGCTGCTGGCTCCCTTTGTGGAGAATGCTTTTAAACATGGCGCAGGCAGGGTAAAGGACCCTTTTATTCACATCGAGATCAGGGTGACAGAAGTGGTATTGTTTTTTAAGATCGTCAATAATTATCACGGTGAGTCGAAAAAGGCAGGCATTGGACTGGCCAATATACGCAGCCGGCTGGAGCTTTTATACCCCCGGCACAGCCTGACGATAACAGATAAAGACGAAATTTATACCGTGGATCTAAAACTTGTTCTGTCATGATGAACTGTATCGCTGTTGATGATGAGAAGCTGGTCCTGGACCTCCTGGTAGACAATATTTCCAAAGTGCCATTCCTGAAGTTGGTGGGGCGGTGCAGGAATGCATTGGAGGCGATGGACGTTCTGCATAAAGAGCCCGTGGACCTGATCTTTCTCGATATACAGATGCCCGGGCTCAACGGTCTGCAATTCATTTCTTCCCTCCCTTCACCCCCTATGGTGATCTTTATCACGGCCTATAAGGAGCACGCGCTGGAAGGCTTTAACCTCAATGCGGTGGATTATTTATTAAAGCCCGTGGCCTTTGAAAGGTTTTTAAAGGCCTGTAACAAAGCACAAGAACTGTATGCACTTCGCGTCGGCGCGGGCACAGGAGGGTCGTCATTGGACTATTTCTTTGTCTATGTCGAATACAACCTGGAGAAAATATCGATCCCCTCCATACTTTATATAGAAGGGATGAAGGATTATGTAAAGGTCTTTATGGAAGGCGCCACCCGCCCATTGATCACCAAGATGAGCATGAAGGCGATGGAGGAAAAGCTGGCGGGCCACCGGCTGGCGCGTATACACCGTAGCTATATCGTACATCTGGATAAGATAGCCTCTATTCGCCGGGACCTGGTGGTAGTAGGGAGGACGGAACTGCCATTGAGCGACAGCTACCGCCCTCATCTCGAAGAATTATTGCGTCTGTCGAATCTGTCTGCGCGGCAGAAGAGCGCCGGCGACGATGACCCAGAGCATCGCTGAGAACCTTCCCACCGGTATGAGGAAAGATAGTTGAGGCAGCACCATGCTCAACGTACAGACCTCGCTGACCGCTGCGATAACGATGCCGGCGGCCGCCCATCCCTTTGGCAAATATCCCATCATCAGCGATGGCACCGCGATACCCGCTACCAGCAGCCCGAGAGCAGCCGTATGCGCCACACCGCCTGCTATAAATCCCAACAACTGCCATCCTCTCATCGTGTCAAACGTATTAGCCATACCCGGCTGTGACAGCACCCAGGTCATCATACCCGACGATGCCAGAAAAATGGAGGAGGCGATGCCCCCGAACAAGGCTATCTGTGGGCCGCTGGCCGTCACTCCTAAAAAACGTAGCCGGCTGGTCACCGATGCTGTATAAATACCCAGGGCGATAGCTGACCCCAGCTGAAGAAAGCCGCTGAGCCGGACCGTGGAGGCAAAAGAAAGATAATATTGCTGTGAATGCCAGGGGTCGCCATAGGGCATGGGCAGCGGCGCACCATGCGTAAGGATGCGCGACAGGATGATACCCAGAAGAAAGAGCAGGGTGAATACGCCCGCGACTGCTGGTAAGGGAGGACCCTTATGCGTTGCAATGTTTTGTGTCGTTGTCATAACTTTTTCTGGCAAATTAATGTCCTGTCCCACCCTGCGCTGGGGTCAGTCGACGGACAAGCCTAATGTGTCGATAATTGATGTATATTCGGAAAAATACCTATCCCCATGCGTCGACGCGATTTTCTCCGCAACAGCGGCCTGACAACCTTGTCCCTGGGTGCGCTCATCCATTCACAGGCCAATCCACAACCCGCAGCCTTTGACCTGGAGGAAGCTACCATTGACCAGTTACAGCAGAAGATGGCGTCCGGCGAATACAGCTCCCGCAAGCTCACGGAGATGTACCTCAAGCGTATAAAGGAAGTTGACAGGAAGGGGCCAACGCTCAACGCCATCATTGAGCTCAACCCCGATGCATTGGATATTGCCGGCCAGATGGATAAGGAACGCAAGGCAGGCCATATCAGGGGACCGCTGCATGGCATACCCATACTGGTAAAGGATAATATCGACACGGGAGATAAAATGATGACGACGGCGGGGTCGCTGGCTTTGCTCGGTCACCGGGCGGCACAGGATGCATTTATCGTCGGTCGGTTGAGGGCGGCGGGCGCCGTCCTGCTGGGCAAGACGAATCTTAGCGAATGGGCCAATTTCCGGAGTAGCCGGAGCACCAGCGGATGGAGCAGCCGGGGTGGCCAGACAAGGAATCCCTATGTGCTGAACCGCAATCCTTCGGGGTCCAGTGCGGGCTCAGGGGCTGCCGTGGCCGCCAGTCTTTGCACCATAGCTATCGGTACTGAGACGGATGGTTCTATCGTATCTCCCGCATCCTGTAACGGTATCGTAGGATTCAAACCCACCGTCGGACTCTGGAGCCGCAGCGGGATCATCCCCATCTCCGCCACTCAGGATACGGCCGGACCCATGACCCGTACCGTAAAAGATGCCGCCATACTGTTGGGGGCACTGGCAGCCGTGGACGAAAAGGATGCGGCGACAAAACAAAGTGCGGGACGGGCGAGGGCGGACTATAGCACCTACTGTTTGGAAGGCGGATTGAAAATGAAAAAGATCGGGATTGAAAAGTCCCAATTGAAGGGGCATGAAGGAGTGGTCGCCCTGTATCAACAGGCAATAGATATCATGAAACAGCAGGGGGCGGAGATCATAGAGGTCGACCTGCTCGCACCCATCAGGGATCTGGGGTCGACGGAATTCACCGTATTGCAATATGAATTCAAGGATGGGTTGAATAGATACTTAGCCGGTGTGGACGGGATGCGATCCCTGGAGGCCGTCATCGCATTCAATAAGAGCAACGAAGCAAAGGCAATGCCCTACTTCAAACAGGAGACACTGGAAAGCAGCCAGGCAAAGGGTGGTCTGGACAGCAAGGAATATCTCGACGCCCTGGAGAAAAGCACCAGCGCGAGAAAGATCATCGACGACCTGATAGCTAAATACCAGCTGGATGCCATCGTGGGCGTTACCAACGGCCCTGCCTGCTGTACCGACCTCGTGCTGGGTGGCTATGGATCGGGATTTTCATTTTCTTCTCCTGCTGCCAAGGCGGGATATCCCCATATCACCGTGCCGATGGGAATGGTGCAGGATCTGCCCGTGGGACTTTCCTTTGTAGCAGGGGCCTATAAAGAAGGGGAATTGCTGTCATTGGCATATGGGTATGAACAGGCCAGTAAAAAAAGAACGGCGCCAAAGTTCCTGCCCAGCCTTATGTACTAACTTCGCCAGACAAATATTCACGGCATGGACGCCCGCAACAAATACTCTATTCCAAAAGGGTATAATACTACAAGACTTATCCTGCGCAGCCTGCGCTATTTTCGTCGCAATACTATCAACGCTATCACCATCAATATGGAGAAGTTCGGGGACACTTACTCCGTCGTATTTCCCGGCAACAGGCTCATCATCGTCACGCGCGACCTTTCCTTTATCCAGCACGTGCTTCGCGACAATCACACCAACTATCACAAGTCGAAATACATGGTGGACAAGATCGGGAAACTGTTTGGCAACGGGCTGCTCTTCTCCAGCGGCAGTTACTGGCTGCAACAGCGAAGATTGATACAGCCGGGCTTCCATATGAAAAAGCTACAGGGACTGTATTCCATCGTGGCGGAGAGAATAGAGACGTCACTGACTGCTTTCCCCGTCGGGCAGGCCGTCAATGTATACCCCGCCATCTACCAGACAGCTTTTAACATTATCCTCCGCAGCCTGTTCGACATCGACCTCTCACGGGATACTATGAACGAGATCAGCACGCTCTTCAACGAGATGCAGGAGTTTGTCATAAAGGACATGAACCGGCCCCTTCGCCGTCTCACCTATGTCTTCACGCACAAGGACAAGATCAGTATGCGTCATCGCAATAGATTGCGTGCCATCATGCAGGGCATCATCGAACAACGGCGGAAGGACACACACACCTATAACGACCTGCTGGATATGCTGCTCAATGCCCGTTATGAGGACAATGGAGAAGCCATGTCCGACGACCAGATCATCGATGAAGTGTTGGTATTGATGCTGGCGGGACATGAGACGACGGCCAATACTCTGTCCTGGTTGCTGTCGATGGTGGCGAAAAAGCCGCAGGTGATGGAGCGGTTGCGCAATGTCGCGGAGACCACCGACGTCTATGACAGCGTAAAGAACGATTATATCAATGCCGTTATCAATGAGTCTATGCGATTGCGTCCGGCCGCATTTATGACGGACAGGATGGCGCTGTCTGATGATGGCGTAGGTCAGTGGGCTTATCCCAAAGACACGATAATTCTATCTTTTTTCTATGGCATGCACCGATGCAAAGATCATTGGGAGGATCCCGATGCCTTTATACCCGAAAGATTTCTGGATGACGCAGGCAGGTTACGGAAAATGCCGGCCTTCTTCCCTTTTGGAGCCGGTCCCCGGCTTTGCATCGGTAATAACTTTGCCATGACGGAGATGTGCTTTTTCCTACATGCGTTTTTTCGCCATTTTAAAATATCCTCGACAGGACAGGAACCTGTTATGAGACCACTGATCACGTTGAGGCCGGACAAGGTAATGTTGAACGTTACAGCGCATTTCTTCGCGCAGTGATCTTTTCCCTTATATTGTTGAAGAACCTTCTTCTTTCCTTTTCACTTACATCGCTGATCAGCATAGATCTTTTTATAAGATTGCGTATATTCTGATAGGTGTGTTCGCAAAAGCCCGGATCGCTGGTCACCAGGTAGTTCAGAACGGAGTGATTGATATACGTGATCCTCCTATCCCCCAACACCGCCAGTAAAGTATTATCACCTAATATGAGTTCGTTGACATACATTTTATAGGTAGCGCCCGTCCTGTCGCCTGAGCTGCCGGGCGCCCATTTATATCCCGCCTCGGCCTGATGTTCCAGGTGATCCATGATCCTTTGCAGACAGTCATAAACGGCAAGGATGTCCTGTTTGGAGGCAAAGACGCCCGAGTTCTTATAATATTCTATCTGCCGGATGGTGCTGTTGATATTCTCCGTGTTCCATATTTCCTGGGAGGGGAGTATACGATAGGCTTCCGACAGCTGGCGTCCCAGCTGAAATATCTTCTCATCCTGAAACTTGTCGAGCTGGAAGGACTGGTTCGCATATTGCGGTGAATGCAGGATGGTCTTTACCCAGAAAAAGGATTTGAATGCCACCATCTCGGGAAAAAGAAATTAGTGAAAGACAGGGATGTCCTTGTTCAGGTAATACAGCTCTCTCGATGGGAACGAATTCATCAGCTGAACATTCCGCAATATGTCCGTCAGGTATTGTTCATAGTTAAATGCTCCCTGTCCTGCCGTCTGACCGGTGAAGACGAAGGAATCGCTCTGCAGGTGAAGGAATTGATCCAGGGATATCTTAAAATGCCCGCAGAGCTTTTGCAGCTCGTCAAATGAAATGGGCTTTTCTCCCCGTATACGGCGGTAGGCGCTGTCATTACTTATGTTCAGCAACTCCGCGGTCTCGTCCACCAGCGATAAATGAGGGGGCAGCAATGCCTTGATATGCTGAAAGAAGGAGACCTGGACATTTTCCTGCCCCATGGGCGTTAGTTTAGGGAAATATAAGCATTTTTAATTATTTAGAGGTATCCTGTATAAACGCCGCTACGTCTTTTTTGAAGGCCACAAGGGAGGGTAGATGGATATACATCATATGCCCTGCCGGATAGTATTTCATCGTGACATTGTTGCGGATCTTTCTTTCCAGACCCATGTGGTCGAATGTATATTCCGTACCGAAGAAAGGTGTAGCCAGATCATAATAGCCATTCAGTACCAGTATCTTCAGGTTGGGGTTCTTGCTCATGACATTGGCCAGGTCCACGCTGGTATTGGGGTTGGCGGGAAAGCCCTCCCCGCCGTTGGCGGCATGATGCCAGTCCCATTTGAAGCCTTCCGCGGCATAGGCGGAGACATGATAGGAATAGTTCTTACTCACCTTGAGCTCGCCATAGTAATAGCTCATAAATTCCGAGATATAGGGCGGGCTGATCTGAGTGCTTTGCGGGTCGTCATTGGAAAATTCGCTCAGCAGGTTCTGATTGATGCCTTTGTAGCGGGCATCCAGCCTCCCTACCATCTGATGCTCGTCCCGGAGCAGCTCCTGTGTAAAGGCGGGTTCAGGCACCCGGAGATTGGCTTTTATCCAGTATTCTTTGCTCAATCCCGTATATCCCGACAGTTTGGTAGCTACCTGCGCCTTTTCAGTATCGCTGAGCATATCGCCTTTTTGAAGGGCCGTGGCATATTCGCCCTGGGAAAAGGTCCTCACTTCTTTCAGGAATGCCTCCAGGTCGGCGGGCTTGTTGGCAATCTTGTTATGGAACCAGGCCGTAGCCGCATACGTCGGTATGTATACCACATGCGACAGGTCGTCCTGGAACGTCAGCTGATGGATATCCAGCGCCACAGACACGAGGACCACCCCATTCAGCTGTATGCCCATATTGTCATGCAGATAGCTGGCGATGCCTGCCGAACGGGTAGTGCCGTAGCTTTCGCCCAAAAGATACTTGGGGGAATTCCACCGGTCGTACTCCTTTACGTATTGCGTGATAAACTGGCTCATGGACTTGATGTCCTGGTCGACACCCCAGAAATCCTTGTTGGTGGCCTTGCCGATGGGGTGGCTCAAACCCGTGCCAACAGGGTCGATCATGACCAGGTCCGTGACGTCGATGATGGAATTCTCATTGTCTTCCAGTTTATGAGGAGGTGCGGCATTGGGGGAGGGGTCGTTGAGGACTACACGACGGGGACCCAGAGCGCCCATATGCAGCCAGATGGAAGAGGAGCCGGGACCGCCGTTATAAGCAAAGGTCAGCGGACGATGGGAAACATCACCTTCGCCATCCTTGACGTAGGCGGTATAGCCGAACAATGCGACGGACTCATCCTTTTCGTTCTTTAGCAGCAGGGTGCCTGCCGTGGCTGTATAGTTGATAACCTTTCCATCGACCTTGATGGAGTGTTTTGTCACCGACTTGTCGGGTTTGGTGACAACGGATGTATCGGGAGCAGGGTTTGGGGCGGGCTGTGCAGTGACTGCCAGATGCGCCATTACTGCCACAATTACGGCGGTAAGGGGTTTTCTCATATGCTGTTATTTATAGGGAAAATAAGTATTTTTAGGGAATAAAATCAATTCCTTATGGCGGGGAGAATTCTTATGGTCGAGCATGACCAGGACGACAGGTGGCTTACGGAAGAAACCTTCCAGTCGGAAGGCTTCGAAGGCATGGACCTGATACGCCAGATCAGGGATACGGCAGGGGCCAGCAGTTTTATACAAAAGCCGGCTTCCTACAGCGATACTATTTTCAAGGTCAGATCCTTTATCAATTACTGGTTCCGTACTGTGGAACTGCCTGTTTAGCGGTGAGCTACTTACGTAATTCCTCCAATTTTTTACGAGTATCCGGATTGTCCCGCAACAACAGGGCCTTTTGATAGCATTTCATGGCCGAATCCTTTTCCGCGCGCGCCACCAGCAGATCTCCCATCGAATCATATACATTAAAGCTGTTCGGATAGTTGTCCATGTTGAGGTGGAAATAATAGGCGGCCCTGTCCAGCTGATGACCTCCCATCAATTGATAGCCCGCCCCGTTGATGACAAACTCCGGCGGAGCCACCTTATAACCCATATACCAGCTGATGGACCGGTAATGTGCCGCTATCAGGGAATCCTGTGTCCAGCCGGGAGCAAAGAACTCGCGGAAAGGAAAGGCGAACGAGTAATAATTGAATATGAACCGGAGCGCATCATATTCAGCTGGCACAGGAAGGGCCTGATGATCGTAGTCGGGATAATATTTCCAGGCAAACCTAAACGGCGCCGGTCCGGCAGGCGGGACTTTTTCGGCAACAGGCAGCTGCGCTGTAAAGGGGACAAAGGGTGGTGGCGCAGAGTGAGGCCAGGCCGCCAGGATGCTGTTCCTGAGTGCAAAAACGGACCCCATATGTATGCTAAAAATATTGTTTGTGTCCGTCAGGACAGTGGTAGTGTCTGCGCCGGAGGGCAGGTTGTCCGCAATGCCTAGGTAAAGGGTCCTGCCGGCGAATTTCTTTTCTTTTAGAATGTCTTTTGCCTGATGTAATAATTTTTTGTCATCCCAGGACATGCTGGGGTCTGTTGCAACATAGGCATTGAATAGAGATGTGTGATGAAGAAAAGTATTGATCACCGTGAGGCCACCCAGAGAATGCCCCATGAATATTTTATAAGGAGTGGTACGATAGGTAGAGTCGATGTATGGGATCAATTCATTGCTGATAAAGCCCAGGAATTTTTCACCACCTCCCGTACGGCTGAGGGTAGCGCTATCGGCCTGATGGGTAGGGTCATGAGTGATACGGGTAGGCGTGAGATCCCGCATACGGTCAGTATTGGGGATAGCGACTATGATGAGCTCGGGGAAATCCATGGGACCACGGCCCTCGCTTAATATTTGGACGATGGATGACACCGAATTGATATGGCTGTCACCGTCCAGAAGATAAAGGACGGGGTAGCGGTGGGGATAGAAATAAGTGTCTCCATAGCTGGAAGGGAGATATATGTGCAGACGCCGGGCCTCGCCAAGGGTCTTCGAATATAGTGTGTCTGTCTTGCCGGCATTGATCTGGGCTCTGGAAGCCTGTGCCAGCAGGAGAGAGAGCATCATGAGGTAGAAAAGCTTTTTCATTACTGCAGGTTTTTGCAGTAAGATTAAGCGATGTTCTCCGTGGTTTTCCTTAAATGTGATGAACTCTCGTAGATATGTGACAAATCTTACTGCAACTCCTCGAACTGCCCCGTCTGCCTGTTCTTCCGCACATTATCCCAGGTGAAATAGCGGCCGTTCATGGCCACATATACTCCCGGAGGCAGGGTCTGGGCAAAAGCCAGGGCGCCGCCCAGGTTGAAGAACCCGTCGGAGCTACCGAACTTATAGGGGATCATGGCGCCGGTGATGACGATGGTCTTGTCCTTTACCTTTTCTGCCAGGACACGGGCGGTGACGGACATGGTATCTGTGCCGTGAGTGATGATGATCTTATCTTCGTCAGCGGCCCGGCATTGATGGACGATGAGCTCGCGGTCTTCATCCGTCATATTGAGGCTGTCGATCATCATAAGAGTCCTTACAGTTACGTCGATGGTGCAACGGGCGCGGTTGAGCATTTCGGGAAGATGGGTCTCCTTAAAAAAGAGCTCGCCTGTGAGCTCATTGTACTCTTTGTCGAAGGTGCCGCCCGTGACGAAGATGCGGATGGAGATCATAGAGGGTAATTTTGGGGCCCAAAGATAGGGAGAACACACCATATCCTGCGCCACATCGAAAGGCAGGTCGCCTTAGAGCACGATCCTTTTCCCTTCTTTGGCGCTGCGGCTGGCAGCCTCCAGTATGCGCACAACGATAAGGTTGTTGGGCAGGGAGGACAGGTCATTTCCCGGATCGACCTTCCCGCTCAGTACATCCGCAAGATACGGCAGATTGTCGCGATAGACGGCAGGATGCACGGCCACACTGTCGTAGTTCTTTTTCATCCGCTGTTGCAGGATATTAGGGTCCAGCGCATGCAGGTAGCCGCTGACCCCAAAGACTTCCAGGTCCTTTATGCCAAAAGGCCAGTTCCAGGATGCTTCGATAATACCCGTCGCATCGGGATATTCCAGCAGGATAGTGGCATCGTCATCCACTTTGGGATATACGTCGGGTTTTATATGATGGGTCATGGCTGTAACAGCAATAGGCGCCTTGCCTTGCATAAGCCAGACCATCAGGTTGGCGCCATAGCAGCCAAAGTCGCGGATAGCCCCTCCACCATTCTTTACCGGGTCCGTAAGCCATCCCAGAAAGTCCTTGGAGCAGCCTATCTCTTTGGGTCCCTGGTGGCCGTCATGGACCACCATTTTACGGATGGCACCAATGGCATGCTGTCCGTTGACCATTTCATTTACCTGCTGATTGGTATTATACCAGGTGGTCTCATAATTGGTGAGCACCTGGATATGGTATTGAGCGGCCAGGCTGGCTATACGTTCCGCGTCCTTAACCGTAGTGGCCAAAGGCTTTTCCACCATCACCGGGATCCCCTTGGGCGCACAAAGCTCTACCACGCCCAGGTGTTCGGAGATAGCGTTGTAACCCAGCACTGCATCGGGATGGACATGCTCCAGCAATGCCGCCAGGCTGGGATAGAACAGAGAGTCCGGCAAATGATAGCTGTCTTTGTAGCGCTGGACCAGCTGCTGATCCGACTCTGCAATACCTGCAATGATCACCTCCCCTCTCTTGAACTGGTTCATGATGTTGTGCACATGGTCATGGGTCAGGCCGGCTACACCTACCCGTAACAATTTCTGCGCGGGTGAGGAAAAGCTTATCGACAGCAAGAGAGAGAATGCAAGGATTCGCATGGTATTGACAATTATGTGCATTAAAAGTATGCAAAAATGGTCAATGCCCCGGTGGACTAACTTTTAAGTTAGTTAAATCCCGGATTCTGTGATAGGTTTTTGTTCACCTGTATCTCCGACAGGGGAATAGGCATGAGCAGATGGTTGTCGTCGATGGTAATACCCAGCGTGCTCATCCTTTGTTTGAATCGTCCCAGTCGGATGAGGTCCCATCTTCTCTCTCCCTCCACGCAAAGCTCACGCGCACGGTCTGCCACAAGACTGTCCACAAAATCGGAAGCAGTGACAGTGTTGGAAAAGTTCAATTGCTGTGTAGGATCTTTCAGCCCGGCACGCGCCCTTACCTTATTCAATCCGTCGAACTTGGCAGGATCCGTCGGGTCGATATTGTTCAACGCCTCCGACTGCATCAGATATACATCCGCCAATCGCAACACGATCCAGTTGACACGGGAGTTATTGCTCTGATTGGTCCAAAGGCTGTCCCTGTATTTATAAAAGAAAGGAGTCGTAGACACCGTTGTCCCATTGACGATACTGACGGCCTTGTTCGCTATGTTCCAGTTCCTCCGTATAGAATCTGCAGCGCTATAGCCATTGTTGAAAAAGCTGTTCTGGCAGAAGAACGAGGCGGAGCCGCCAAGGGCGCTGGGTGTGAACATCCGTAGGGTAATATTTCCCGTGCTGGGTGGTAAGGCAAACTGCACACAGAAAATATGTTCAGGTCCGTACTTCTTGGCGCAGTCGAAAATATCCTTATACGCAGTCAGCAGGGTATAATAAGGATAACCAATGACCTTATTACATTCGGCGAGGGCATTCTGATTGTCGGATGGGTCGGCGAAAGAGGTAGCAGCTCGCGTAAGATAGACCCTGGCCAGCATGGCAGAGGCGGCGCCGGTGGAGACCAGCCCTTTGTTGCCCGAGGCGATCTTATTCTCCGCTGTACACCATGTCTCGGCAAATTGCAGATCGCTGATGATCTGTTGATAGACTTTTGCAGCAGGCGTGCGGTGTGCATACAGGCTAGTGTCTGTGCTACCCACCACCGGCGCGGTGATAAGAGGTATATCTCCAAAGCTGCGTACCAGGTCGAAATAAGCCATCGCGCGAAGGAATCTGGCATTACCCACGATATTGTTCCGGGCTACGGTATCCATTTTTATACCCGGAACATGCGCAATGACATCGTTGGCGCCCTTGATCATTTTAAAGCTGCTGTTCCACCAGTTGGCTATCTCTCCGTTGGTGGAAGTGTAGTTGTTCTGATACAATGTGACCCTGTCGCTGTTGCCGTTGGGGGGATAGAGCAGGTCTGCGGAGTTCTCCGAAATGATCCACACCGTCCTGCCATAATAAGCCTGTGCCTCCAGACCGCTGAACACTCCGTTGAGCGCCGCAGTCGCATCGGCGGCCGTCTGATAGAAGTTGCCAGGAGTGAGGAATGTCTGGGGCTTCTCCTGCAGGAATTTCTTGCAGGAACTGAATAAGATTAGCGCCGCGCCAATATATAATGTTGTCTTCTTCATTGTCATGAGATTTAAAATGTCATTTTAATACCCGCGATAAAAGTTCTTGCGGGTGGATAGGGATTCAGATCGATGCCGGAGCTGAGGTTGTCCAGTCCGTAAGAGCTTACTTCCGGATTGTAACCCGAGTAGCCGGTGATGGTCGCTACATTTTGCACGGTGAAGTAGATCAGCGAGCTTTTAAAGACATGGGTGACCTTGGGCAGCGGCGCGTTGTATGACAGCGTCACCGTCTGGATACGCAGATAGCTTCCCTTTTCGATAAAATTGCTCACTACACCCAGACCTTTTTCCATGGAGCTGTATACGCGGGGCACGGTGTTGCTGGTACCCGGTCCGTTCCAGGCGCCTACCACATCGACAAAGGGATTATTCGTGCCGCCCGTGGTATGGGAATATTTTGTTACGTTGAGGATGTCATTTCCATATACGCCTTGTAAGAACACGGATAAGTTAAAACGCCCATAGCTAAAGTCATTGGTCATACCATAGATGAATTTTGGCTGGGCATGGCCTACGATGGTCTGATCGGCGCCCGTGATCAGACTGTCATGGTTCAGGTCGGCGATGATGGGATCACCCGGTACATATTTCCCCTTGATACCGCTCTTGGTGATCTGGTCCTGTGTTTGCCAGATGCCTTTGAAGACATATCCGTAGAAATTACCAATAGGCTGTCCGACGATGAGCCGGGAAGGCGCCAGACCGTTGGTGAGGATATAGGGGCCGGTCTTGCCGGCGAGGACACTGTCCGTACCGTTCAGGTTCAATACCTTATTCCTGTTGGTCGCATAGTTGATAGTAGTGGTCCATTTGAGCATCGGACCGTCGATGTTGCGGGAGGTGACGGATACCTCAAATCCCTGGTTGCGCACCTTCCCCGCATTCAGCAGAATGGAGGAAAAGCCTGAAGACTGGGGGACGGACACGTTCAGCAGCAGCTTGGTGGTGGTCTTGTAATAATAGTCGGCCGTCAGGGTGATACGATTGCTCAGCAGACCCAGGTCGACGCCCCCATCGGCGGATGAAGTGCTCTCCCAGCTCAGGTTCGGGTTGGCGATATTGTTCGGCGTAATACCCACCACCCGGACAGGAGAGGAGCCGAGCGAATAGCCATTGGTGACATACTGCGACAGGGATTGATAGGAGCCTATTTCCTGATTGCCCGTAACACCATAGCTGGTTCGAAGCTTCAGGTCGCTGATGGCACGGATATTCCGGATAAAGTTCTCATCCGACATGCGCCAGGCAAAGGCGCCCGAAGGGAAATAACCCCATTTATGCGCTGTTCCAAACCGTGAAGACCCGTCCGCGCGCATGGTGAAAGTAAAGAGGTATTTTTCTTTTAGCCGGTAGTTGACGCGACCGAAATAGGAAGCCAGCGTGTTCAGGGTGCCGGATGCTCCCGGCGTCTGCACGTTCGAGCCGATGGCCAGATTGTTTGCGCCCAGCGTGTTGGTGAAAAAGCCCGTGCTGGACGATGTGTAAGCGCTGGTATCGAATGCCTGAATGGTGAAGCCACCTACGATATCGACCGCATGGATGTTATTAAATGTTTTGGTATAAGTGAGCGTGTTTTCGTTTAGCCAGCTATATCTGTTGCTCGTGCCCTGGTAGCCGGAGCCGTTGGATTGGGAGCCCAGGTAGGTGGTGGTGGGGATGAACCTTTTCTCCGTGGCGCTGCTGTAGTCGGCCCCGATGCTGGATCGCAGCCGGAGACCCGGAATGATCTCGTATTCGCCAAAGAAATTGACCAGGCCCCTGAACGTACCGATCCTGTCCGTGGAGAGGACGATACCGGCAACGGGGTTACCGATCACCGATACATAGGGCAGTGGTTGGTTTTGGTAGGTGAACGCGCCCGTGCTGTCATAAACAGGTGAGGCAGGGTTCATATTCAGCACCGAGCCGGCGGCGCCATAGCCTATGTCTGTCTTGGTAACGTCTATCAATTGGGAGGTGTAGGCGATCTGGGAGGTGAATCCGATCCTCAATTTCTCGCTGATCTTCTTGTCCAGGTTCATACGGATGGTGCCACGCTGAAAGCCCGTGTTTTTCATGATACCTTCTTGCTCAAAATAATTAAAGCTGAGGTAGTAGCGTGTATCCATATTGCCACCGGAGAAGCCCACCTGATAATTTTGCATGGGGGCCGTCCTGTACAGGGCGTCCTGCCAGTCCGTACCTTTTCCCAGCTTGCTGATCTGGTCGGCGGTATAGGGCAGCGCCAGGGCCGAAGCGGGATTGACCGCATTGGCTGCCGACTGGAGGCTGTCCAGGTAGGTGCCGAACTGTTGAGCGTTCATCAGCTTCAGCTTTTTGGCTACCTTCTGAACGCCATTGTAGCCGTCCACCGTAATGACATGCTGGCCCGAGACACCTTTTTTGGTCGTCACCAGTATGACGCCGTTGGCGCCCCGGCTGCCATAGATGGCGGTGGCCGATGCATCCTTCAGCACTTCTATGGACTGGATATCTCCCGGGTTGATGGAATTGAGGTCGCCTGCACCCGCAAACCCATCGATGACATATAAGGGCTCGTTGCCCGAGTTGATGGAATTGGTACCCCGTATGCGGATAGAGGTCACACTACCCGGTTGACCGTCCGTCTGGGTGAGCTGTAAGCCGCTGACACGACCCTGCAGCATCTGGTCCGCCCGGATGATCGGCGTTTTGTCCAGGTCTTTGGCGCTGACCGAGGCGACGGAGCCGGTGAGGTCCCTTTTTCGGGCCGTACCATACCCCACCACCACAACGTCGTTCAAGCCCTGCACTTTCTCTGTCAGTATCACCGATATCGTGGAGCCGCCCGTGACATTCACTTCTTTTGTCCCGAATCCTACCGAAGAAAACACAAGGATCACCGGCGTCTGTTCCGGAACAGCCAGGGAGAAAGCCCCGTCCACATCCGTGGTAGTGGCGGTTTTTGAGCCTTTTACCTGTACCGTTACGCCGCTGAGAGGGGCATTGGCGGCGGAGATGACCCTACCCGTGATCTTCCTGGTCTGGGCTTTGACCATCGTACAAAAGAATAATACGAGGGTGGCAATAAGCAATCTTTTCATTTGAGCAGTAATTTGGCTAAAATTATCTATGGGTGTAAAGCGTCTGATTGACGGTTTTGGGATTTTATTCAACTATTTTGGCATCATTTGGTATAGACACCCTCAAGTTGGTGTCTAATAGGAATATGAAATTCAGGCTCTATTACACCGTACTCGGTATTTTGCTAACCATGGGAGTGCGGGCGCAACACAGTTTTGCACTAAGCGATTCTGCCTTTCTTTTGGATGGGAAACCTTTTGTCATGATCTCGGGAGAAATGCACTATCCGCGGGTGCCCCGGGAGGCCTGGCGGGCCCGTATGAAGATGGCAAAGGCCATGGGGCTGAATACCATCGGTACGTATGTATTCTGGAATGTGCATGAGCCCCAAAAGGGGGTGTTCGACTTCTCCGGCAACAACGATGTACGTGAATTCGTGAACATCGCCCGGGAAGAAGGTTTGTGGGTCATCCTCCGGCCCAGTCCCTACGTATGCGCCGAATGGGAATTTGGGGGATATCCTTACTGGCTGCAGAATGAAGAAGGACTCGTCGTACGCAGCAAAGAGCCCAAATACCTACATGAATATGAACAGTATATAAAAGAGATAGGGCGACAGCTGGCGCCTCTTCAGGTGAATCATGGGGGGAATATCCTCATGGTGCAGATAGAGAACGAATATGGCTCGTACGGGGCCGATAAGGAATACCTCGACGTCAATCGGAAATTATTTATCGAGGCTGGGTTCGATGGACTGCTCTATACCTGTGATCCTGCGCCCGATGTAAAGAAAGGGCATCTGCCGGGGCTGTTGCCGGCAGTCAATGGCGTGGACAATCCGGCACGGGTCAAACAGCTGGTGCGGGAGAATCACGACGGAGCCGGACCATTTTATATCGCCGAATGGTATCCGGCCTGGTTTGACTGGTGGGGGGCTCCACATCATACCGTGCCTGCGGCAAAATACACCGGCAGGCTGGATTCGGTATTGACCGCGGGCATTTCCATCAATATGTATATGTTCCATGGAGGGACCACCCGTGGATTTATGAATGGGGCCAATTACAACGACCGGAGCCCCTATGAGCCGCAGATCAGCAGCTATGACTATGATGCGCCCCTGGACGAGGCGGGCAATCCAACGGAGAAGTTTATGCGATTCCGGGAGGTCATTGCAAAGCACCTGCCTGCCGGGACGACATTGCCGGATGTACCACCTGTAAAGCCGTCCGTGTCCGTAACTTCTTTTAAAATGGATGTGCTGAGCCGGCTGTTGGATGTGCTGCCCGCACCCATAAAGAACGGGAAGCCGATGACCTTCGAAGACCTGCACCAGGATTATGGGTTTGTCCTGTATCGCACCCGCCTGGCAGGCGGCCGAACTGCAACGCTACGGATAAAGGATGTGCGCGACTATGCGATCATATTGGTGAATGGACGCTCTGCCGGCGTACTGGATCGAAGACTTGGCCAGGACAGCTTTTCGCTGCAACTGCCCGCCGGGAAGGTGCGCCTCGACATCCTGGTGGAAAACCTGGGTCGTATCAATTTTGGACCGTACCTGCTAAAGAACAAAAAGGGCATTACCGGCAAGGTGGAACTGGGTGGAGAGGAGCTGAAGGGATGGGAGATGTATAGTCTGCCTTGTAAGAATACGGATGGATTGAAATCCCTCGCCACCAGCTCAGGCGGACCCGTCATCCGTCGCGGATGGTTTGATATGCCCGTGGTGGCGGATACCTACCTGGATATGCGCGACTGGGGCAAAGGCGTCGTCTGGGTCAATGGACATAATTTGGGGAGATATTGGAGCGTCGGTCCGCAGCAGACGGTGTATGTACCCGTGGAGTGGCTGAAACCCTCGAAGAACGAGGTGGTGGTGTTGGAACTCCTGAAGCCCGAGGTTAAGGAACTGAAGGGGTTGGATAAGCCGGTGTTGGGGGAAGTAAAAAAGGCTGCCTCAAATTAACTTTGAGACAGCCTCATGAAGGTGATTTACAGATCTCTATTTAGCATAGCCATCATTCTGCTGAAATATCTTCGTAGCATCCATCGTAGACTGAGGGATGGGATAGATACGGCGGAAAGGCTGGGATACAGGCTTTGTCGTATTAGCTGCTTCGAATGTACCAAAACGGATCGAGGCTTTTCTTCTGTACATTTCCCAATACATTTCAAACCCCGTCTCATTGTAAAGCGTCGGCATATCGATAGAAGTAAGCGCTACTCCGGGGGCGTTTGCATAGAGCGCTTCGCGTGTTCTGCTGGTGCGCAGCATATTCACATCAGCCAACGCCTCAGCCGTCTGGCCTTTGCGTAAATACGCTTCTGCACGCATACAATACATACCGCCGAGACGGTACATCGGAATATCACAGTTGCTTCTGCTATTAAGGCCTTGCGGATCAAACTCGAATTTGAATGGCCTAACACCCTGATTGATCTCCGTCTGGGTGAATACACCCTGGGTGGGATCATCAAAAATAAGCTCGGGCGTAAAGACCATAAGCGTGGTGGGCGCTTTTTCGCAATACAGCTTGTTTACTTTGATACGGCCACTGGGCGTCCGTTGATAGTCGGTTCCCGACAGGCTTGGTCCATATTGCTGCCCCACCTGCAACCCGCGGTTGAAATGGAACCAGGGCAAATTCGAACCTGCTACAAGGCTGGTAGCAGGCACGCTGGTATCTGTACCGTCGTTCATGAACCAGGTGCCATCGGCATATTGATAATGCCGTTGAAAGCGCGGATCATCCTGATTATTATCCCACGTATGATAAAACTCGGGAGTTGTGCAGGAGGCATTGGTACCCCTGTTAGCCGGAGAAGGTTTCTGATTCCTTTCCATAGGCATATAAGCAAAATTATTACTGCTGTTGGTCTGGGTATTTACATACTGGGTTATTACAAAGATCAGCTCTGTTCCATTGCTGTTTTGTATATCGAAATTGTGGAAAAAGTTGCTCTCCAGGTGAAATTTCCCTGACCCAATGAGCAGGGAAGTATAAGTTATCACTTTATCCATGTCGGTGCCGTTACCATCCACCGCCTGCTCACTAAAATTAAAAGCGGAGCTAGCATTATAACGGTCTTTGAACACAGCACGGTTAAGGTACATATCTGCCAGGAGGGCATAAGCAGCCTCTTTAGTGAAACGTCCATTACCAGTATTATTCTGGCCTATATCCGACAGATTGGGTATCAATGATACTACATCTGTGATCAGGGAGTCGATGGTAGTTGCCGCCTTTCTCACCTGCAGCGGTGCATTGCTTGAGCTTGGATCGCGATAAGGCGCCTGGCCAAACAAGTCTAATGCATGATAGGTATACAAGTCCAGCAGCGCTTTTGCTTCCGCCAGCAATTGGGCCTTGTTGGAAGCCGATGAATTGTTAATGCTGTTGATGGCAGTCAGCGATAGTGTGATACCGGTATTAAGGCTATTCCAGGTATTGGTGATCATGGAATTGGTGCCATCCCAGGTAAATTCATGAATAGCACGATAAATACCACCGTCGCCCCAGTCGCTGCCACGTGTGGGCAATATCGCCTCATTCGTTGAATATTCCTGCAGGGCAAATGCCTGTGCATGGTTTACAAAAGTACCATTGTCCATTTGTCCATATGCCGAGGCCAGTGCATTTAAGGGACTTGCGCTATTCGAGCCCAGCACTTCGTCTATTACCTGCTCATGAAGTTTGGTACAGCCTGCTATGGCCACTATCAGAAATGTGCAGACTATTATAGGTAGTTTAAATGATTTCTTGTTCATATTCCAAAAAGTTTAAAATTTGACCGTTGCGCCTAACAGGAATGTTTTTGTGGAAGGATAGGTAGCATAATCAACACCCAGCGACTGGTTACCGTTTGCATTTTTAGTTGTATTGATCAAAGGATCGTAACCGGAATATTTAGTAACGGTAAACAGGTTTTGAGCGCTGACATAGATGTTGAGCGATTGCAACCAGGGAATTTGTTTGAAAGTAAACGTATTTCCCAAACGCAGGTTGTTCAGGCGGAGGAAATCCGATTTCTCCCAATACAGCGACGACACGGTCACCTGGTTGCCGAGGTTTGCTTTAGCGTCAACATATTTTTTCAGCACGTTGCGGTCTGTTGACAGGTTGTTGATGTTCAGTTCAAGCGCGGTGTTGTTAAACAGATATCCTCCAGTCTGTCCGATGAAAGCAGCCGACAAGTCCAGGGTCTTGTAGCGTAACTGGCTATTGAAACCGTAGTTGAATTTGGGAATAGCCCCCGGAAAGATCTCCCTGTCCGCTGCATTGATAATGCCGTTCTTATCTTTATCTTCGAATATATCCTTTCCATTTTGGTCGTAACCCTGGTGCTTCAACATAAAGAACGAACCTGCTGCATATCCATTTTTATAGATGTTTGCGGTGACACCGGAAAGCCCCGGACCTGAGATGCTGCCGGAATACAGCTCGGAAACAGGAAGGTCTCTGATGGTGTTGTTCAGTGTAGACCCGTTGACATCGACTGACAGGCTCAGGTCTTTCGTGCTGATGAGCTGTGATCCCAGCGTAATTTCAACACCCTTGTTTATGATCTCGGCGCCCACATTCGCCCATACGGTAGGAGTAGGGCTCAATGGCGGAGAAGGAATATTCAGGATAGGGTTCTTGGTGGTCTTGTTATAATATTCAATAGAGCCGTACAGTTTGCCTTTGAGCAGTTCGAAGTCAACACCGATATTGTATTGTTCAACCAGCTCCCATTTAAGATTTGGGTTGGCGGTACGGTTTACTGTAAGTCCATTGACCAGGTTCGTACCATCCAGGTAATATCCTGAGCCCGCTGACAAGGAGTAGCTGGCCTGGGTAATTTTGTTGGGCACTTCCTGGTTGCCGGTTTGTCCCCAGCTGGCACGCAGCTTCAGGCTCCTGATCGCTGAGATATTTTCAAGGAACTTTTCGCGCGTAAGGTTCCAACCCGCTGCAAATGAGGGGAAGTACCCATATTTGTTGTTTGCGCCAAAACGGGTAGAACCGTCCGCACGGATAGATGCCGTAAGCAGGAACCGGTTGTCGAAATTGTAATTCACCCGTCCGAAATAAGACTGCAGCTCGTTCTCCTGAGCATATCCGCTGGGGTTGGAAGGGATTCCGGAATAGCCTGGGTTATACATGGGCGGCACGCCGGCGCCTTGCGCAGCAATGTTCTGCATGCCGAAGGCCGTCCCCGAGAAGCTGAATTTTTGATAGGAGAAGCCGCCCAATACTTCTACCTGGTGTTTTTGGATGGCGAAGTTATAAGTGAGGTAATGTTCCAGCAAAGTGGTCAATGATTGCAGGTTGTTTTGTACATAGGCGCCCTGGGGAGTGCGGTCGGTGACGTTCGGATAAATGGTGGTATTACGCTCTGAAGTTGACTTGTCGACACCCAGATTGAAACGGTAGTTCAATCCCGGCAACAGGCGCAATGCGGCTTCCACATTGCCCAATACCCTGAAAGTATTGGTCCTGTCGTCATAAACGCTGAGCACATAAAGGGGATTGAACAGTTGGATCATGTTGAAATTGGTATATTTCCCGGCAGAGTCGAATATCGATCGGGTAGGGTTGGCCATCAGGGCATACATCATCAGCTGTCCGTCTGAGCCGGCAGTATTTCCGTTGGGTATACCTGTTTCGTCAATATTACTGGCGGTCAGGTTCATTTTAACGACGAGCCGCTTGTTATCGAAGAACGACTCTTCCGCATTCAGCCGGCCGGTGGTCCTTTTAAAGCTGCTGTTCTTTACAATACCATTTTGGTCCAGGCGGGAAAGCGATGCCACATAGCTTCCGGTACCCGTATTTTTTGTAAACGACAAATTGTGGTTCTGTACAAAACCATTGCGCGTGATCGCATCCTGCCAGTCGGTATTTCCACCATGATCAAAACTCTGACTGGTAATTGCTTTCCGGTACTCCGATGCGGAAAGGACATCTATTTTTTTGAGGATCTTAGACGTACCTACATACATATCATAGGTTAATGAGGGGTCTCCCTTTTTGCCACGTTTGGTAGTGATGAGCACCACCCCGTTGGAACCCCTGGCGCCATAAATGGCCGCAGCAGAGGCGTCTTTTAATACGGTGATGGTTTCAATATCACCGGTATTCAGAAAATTCAGCGGATTCTTGGCCTCAGTGCTACCCAGTCCGAAATCAGGGCTGCCTGCGCTGACGTTATCGTTGCTAAGGGGCACGCCATCTACCACAAACAGCGGTGTGCTGCCACTACGAATAGAGCCTACACCACGGATGAACAGATCAACACCAGCGCCTGGTTCACCGCTGGATTGAGCGATGCGTACACCCGCAACTTTACCCTGAAGCATGTTGTCTACAGAAATGTTAACGCCTTGTCTTACATTGTCGGCCTTTAACTGAACTAACGAGCCGGTGACATCGGCTTTGGTACGACTGCCATAACCCACCACTACCACTTCTCCAAGCTGGCTGTTGGTGATGGTCATGGTCACCCGCAAGGATGTGCCGCTGACTGTTACTTCCTGATCTTTGTAACCGACAACAGTGATCATGAGTTTTTCACCGTCGGCTGCCGGCAGGGTAAATTCTCCCTTCTCATTGGTTGTTGTCGACGCTTTGGTGGAAAGTGATTTAACCGTGGCGCCGGCGATAGGTGTGCCATCTGCGCCGATCACTGTTCCTTTAACAGGTTCCCGGGAAGCAACCTGGTAATACGTGTAATGGTTGGGTGTATTAGCCCGGGACAGGCTAAAGCACGATAACCATACTCCTACCATAAATAGAGATCGAGTGTTCATAAGTAAATGTGTATTAAGTATTGGTTTTAGGTTCCTATATACGCATACACAAAATGACTTTTGAACCCCTAGTGAGTAACAATTTATTAATACAGGCTTTTAGTAGCCTGGATTTTGGGTCAGGCCCGGATTCAGGACCCGTTCGCCGGAAGGGATGGGGAAGATGCGTTTGTTGGGGTCGGTATCCGTCTTGTATCCCCAGGAGTTCTCAAATTTTCCAAACCGGATGAGATCCATGCGGCGGGTATTCTCCCAGTTGAGCTCGAGCGCCCGCTCCCTGAGCATGTCGTCGGGGGCCAGCATAGTCAGAGGCGATGCCTTCCGCGTGGTCCTCAGCAGATTGACGAGGGAAAGTGCGGTGGTGTTGTAGGTGGGTGTGGCGCCGCGGAGAATAGCTTCCGCCTTTATCAATAAAATGTCCGCATAACGGAATACGGGAACGTCATTGCTTTGATTGCGATCGGTGGCCGTTACGTCCGGATAATACTTGATATTGCGGATGCCTTTGGCCTTGCCGAGCTCGTCGCCGCCTACTTCGAACTTGGAGGAGTCGCGGAGGGTGACGTCCGGCGTGAAGGTAAGCTGATAGTCCACCGGCGTGCTACCGTCCGGCCCGGAATAGGTGTTATCGAGGCCGACTTTGGTGGTGTTGATGATGATCGGGCTGTCGGAGAGATCATACTGTTTGCCTGTGAGCCAGAGAGAGGTGCGCACGTCATTGGAATCGTTGAACTGGGCATAGTAGGACGGGATAGTGCTGACAGGGTTGCTCAGGCGATAGGAAAGGCCATATTTTTTTTGCAGCGCGGGATGGAGGGAATACCAGTTGAATTGTTCCCCCGTTGCGCTGGCATGGTCATAGGGGATGGCGAGGATGAACTCGGGCGTTTGTGGACCGTTGTCGGGATAGAACATTTTTGCATAATCCGTGGCCAGGCTGTATTTGCCGGACTGGATGATGCTGTCGCAGTAAGTCACCACGTCATCGTACCGGGTATTGCCTGTGTAGACCCCGGCGTTGAGATACAATTTGGCCAGCAGGGCATAGGCGGTGTAGACGTTGGGCCGGCCGTATTGGGACGCATCGGTGGCTGATCCCAGAGAGGGCAATGCGGCCTTGACTTCGGATTCGATGAAATTGAACACGTCGGGCCGGCTCTTCTGTATGGGCTTTGCCGTATCGCCGAATGTAGTGGGAACGGGGATGTTCCCATACGTGTCCATCATAAAGAAGAACATCAACGCCCGCAGGGTCCTGATCTCGGCAGCGGCGCGGGTTTTGACCGGGCTGTCCTTGGACGAGGCGAAGAGGGTCAGGATACGGTTGCAGGTGCTGATGGTGGAAAAGCCCCAGGTCCAGGCATCGGCTACGATGGGATTATCCGGCGTCCAATTGTGATAATGCATCTGCTGGTAGCGGCCGCCGTCATACCAGCCACCCGCGCGGCTCGGAAGGATGGCTTCGTCGGTGCTCAGCGTTTGCAACTGCCAGTAGGACTGGCAATAGCTGCCCCGGAAGCTGACATAGGCCGGACCGGCGGCAAGCATGAATTGCGCGTCGGTGGTGGTGAAGGTCGCGGGAGTCAGCTGATCTTCGACGGGTACATCTATTTTAGTGCAGGCGCCCAGGAGAAGAATGACTGCCAGCACGCCGAAATATTTATATGCAATCATTGTAGCATTGTTTAAAGATCAAGGTTCAGGCCGAACATAAAAGCCCTGGTACGGGGATAATAGTCTTTGTTATCGACGCCCGGTGTAAGGCCGACGGGCGGGGTCAGGCCGCTCAGGGACACTTCGGGATCGATACCCCGGTAGCCGGTGATGATGGCCAGGTTGTTGCCGGATACATAAAGGCGAAGCCCGCGCATCCCTTTGAAAAAAGAAGGGATATTATAGCCAAGGGTCACGTTGTCGAGACGCAGATAGGAAGCGTCTTCCACATACCGGTTGGAATAGATATAGGCGCTGATATCTTTGGACGACTCGTTGGTAGAAAATACCGGGAGGTTATAGTTGGTAACCTCGTCGGGACGATTCAGATCAGCGATGGTGGCATTCATGACCTTTGCTCCCAGAGAGGCCCTTACGAAGATGTTTAGATCAAAGCCTTTATACGTAAGGGTGTTGCCCCAGCCGAGCAGTAATTTAGGCTGTGCGTTGCCCGAGTAGTGATAGTCCGCGAAATTCCTTGGTGCGAGCGTGACCTTGCCGGCGGCATCATAGAACTGGGAGACGCCGGCCGCATTTTTACCTGCATAGCTGAAGGTGAAGAACTGGCCTACGGGCTTGCCCGACTTGAGGATCTGTACGTAGGAACCCGTTTGTCCCTGGCCGCCCGGTGAGGCCTCGAAGATGGAGTCGAGCTTGAAGATATTGTCGGACAGGGAAACCAGCTTGTTCTTATTATGCGCGAGGCTGAGAAAAGTCTCCCACTGGAAGGATGCGTTCTTCACCGGCGTGGCATCGACTGTCAGCTCGAACCCTTTGTTGGAGATGGAACCGACGTTGGCGGTATAGGTGGATACAAAATACTGGATCGTTGAGACGGGGTAATACCAGATGAGATCGCTGGTCTTTTTGTCGTAGTATTCGATACTGGCTTTGACCCGGCCTTGAAGCAGCGCAAGGTCGACGCCGGTGTTGAACATAGCTGTCTTCTCCCATTTGAGATCAGGGTTGGCATTCTGGGAGGGGCCGATGGCATTGACGAAGGTGCCGTTGTAATAGAACGCTCCGATGGAGCTGTATTGAACTTTCGAGATCAGCGGGTCGAAGCCAAGGCTATTCCCGGTGACGCCATAGCTGATGCGCCATTTCAGGTCGCTGAACAGGGACTGGGATTTGAGGAAGGATTCGTCGATGACGCGCCAGGCGAAGGAGGCAGAGGGGAAGGTAGCCCAACGGTGGTTGACGCCAAAGGCGGAGGAGGCATCGCGGCGGAGAGACAGCTGCAGCAGATATCTGTCCCTGAAGCTATACTTTGCCCGGGTGTAGAAAGAGATGAGCCGCAGTTTCTGGTATTGATTGGGCCCCCAGTCATTGCGGTAGTTGCCGATGGGGCTGCCGAGACCGATATTGGTGTAGCCGAGAGCATCGGTGGGGAAGTTCTGGTTGCTGGCCTGGAACCCATCGCCGTTGACGTCCTCCTGCCAGCTGTATCCGCCCAGCACGTTGATGTCGTGGTCGCCTGGCCGCCTTGCAAAGGTGACAAAGGTCTCGAGCATTTTCTTGGAGCTTTCATACGATGAGCGATAGGCCTGGCCGTTGATGCCCGTCCGCAGCGTATACTGGCTGGTATAATAGGTTCCGCTATTGTCCTGTCCGCTCTGGGAGGTCAGGTTCAGGTCGTATTTGAATCCATGGGGGAGGATCACCTGTGCCGTTGCATTGAGCAGGGTGGTCTTGTTCTTTAAATTTTGCCAGGCATTGTTTTGCAGGGATACAGGGTTGTAATACTGGACACGCTGGAGATTTTCAGTGTATGACCCGTCGGCCTTTTTCACGGGCACGGTAGGCAGATAGCGCAGCATATTGTATAAAATGATGCTCTGGTCGGGCAGGAGGTCGGAGTTGCTGATGGCCGTACTGACGGACATACCCAGTCGCAGATGATTGTTCAGGATACGTTGCTCGATGCCCGCACGGCCGATCAGACGGTTCAGACCGGTGTTCCTCAGTATCCCCTTACTATTGAAATAGTTGACCGCGGCAGTATAGTTCAGGTTGTTGGAACCTCCGCTGAGGGAGACATGCTGATTATGGGATATCGCGGTCTGGGTGACGGCTTTCTGCCAGTCCGTATTGGCGCCCTGGTCGTCAGACGGATCGAGGGCCAGATTGTTCTTTGCGAGATAGGCTTTGAGCTGGGTGGCGTTCATCATATTGATCTTGCGGCCAACGCTCTCCGCCGATACATAGCTGTTGTAATTGACCAGGGTCTGGGCCGGACGGCCTTTTTTTGTCGTGATGATGACCACTCCGTTGGAAGCTCTTGTTCCGTAGATGGCCGTTGCCGAGGCGTCTTTCAGCACTTCGATAGTAGCGATGTCGTCTGGCGATACCAGCCGGATGTCCGCGCCGGGGATCTCATCGATGACATAGAAGGGTTCCTGTGCTGCGCCTGGCCGCAGGGTGGAAGGGCCGCGAAGGATTATCGACGGCGCGCCGTTGGGATCACCTGAGCGGGCAATGGTAAGGCCTGCCACCTTCCCCTGTAGCAGCTGTGCGGGGCTGCTGAAATTGCCACGGTTGAAT
>Ga0105240_10002410_pt1 | contig 30052 bp, 24 predicted proteins | sample KBSC54metaG_FD_80426 | JGI IMG/M metagenome (GOLD analysis project Ga0105240, IMG submission 80426) | Corn rhizosphere microbial communities from Kellogg Biological Station, Michigan, USA - KBS C5-4 metaG | ecosystem: Host-associated > Plants > Roots > Rhizosphere > Soil | place: Michigan, USA... | reverse complement strand
TTCTGGGGTACGGCCTTTGCGAGCGTCCTCCCGACCACTCGAGCATTAGCCGTGTTCGAGGCGCCTTCGGCAAAGGCGACGCTTTGAGCGGCCTGCTTCAGGAAACGGTGAATCGCTGCGTTAGAGCCGGGCTTGTGGATGGAAAGCTGGTTGCGGTCGATTCGGTTTTACTTCGCGCGAATACGAATATGGAGCGTCTCGTTTCCATGAAGACGGGAATGACGGTCAAGGAGCATTTGAAGCATTGCCGGGAAACGAACCAGCCTAAGACGGTGAGCAACGAAGAGTTTCGTGCCCCGAGCGACCCCGACGTGCGAATGGCCAAAAAGCGGGGCACTCCGGCGGGGATGCATTACAAAGCCACTCACGTCACCGATTCAAAGAGCCAAGTGGTTCTCGCGGCCAATCTCAGCCTGGCGGACGTCGGGGAATGCGAGGCGGCGATCCCTGCTTTGGAACAAGCAAGGCTCAGCCTCGAAAAGAAAGACCTGCCGCTCGGAACGGTTGTCGCCGACTCAGGCTACGACGACGGTAAATTTCATGCCTTCGTGGAAACGCTCAAAGCGACTCCTCTCACGAACTACCAGGTAACGCCGTCTCCCAAAACACCCGGCTTCGCCAAATCCGATTTCATCTACGACCCCGAGAGTGACACCTATCGCTGCCCTCAGGGCAAGCTTCTGACGCGAAACGGCGGAGGCGAGAGGCCTGCCTACTTAGCGAAGAAATCCGTTTGTCAAAAGTGTCCCTTTAAGGACCTCTGCATATCCGAGAGTCAAAGAAACCGAACCATTCGACGAGAACCCGGCGAAGCCGCCAGGGAAAGAAACATCGCCCGCTGTCATACCGATGAAGGCCGAGAACAACTCAAGCGCCGAAAGGTAATCGTCGAACCTCCGTTTGCGCATATGAAACGCAACGGAGGGCTCAGTCGGCTCAACTGTAGAACCGCAACAAGGGTCAAGGCAAAAGTATTCGTGGCCGCTATCGCCTGGAACCTCATGAAGTTGGTCCAAGCCACCAAACCGGACAAGAACGGCTCCTACCCGCCTTTTGAGCTGATTTTCATCTTCAAACGAACGACACAACGCATTGTCTTTGCGTGAGGAATTGTAAGGCCGCGTACAACCCCCTCCAAACGAAAACGGAGGGGTTTTAAGATTGTCAGTACACCTGCCGGTGGCCGGAAAACATTATTCGACAGCAGTCAGGTGGAAGATGAACCGGGCGTTGCCCAGGGCGACCTCTTGGCCATCGTGGAGCTCGGCTTCCTCAACTCTCTCAAAGTCGCTGTTCAGCACGAAGGTGCCATTACTGGAGCCGAGGTCGGTCACCTTCCAAACTCCGTCTTCGCAGGTGAACTTCGCGTGGCGGCGCGACACGTAGGAGCCCTCGGGCAGGTTGGCGAGGTCGATGTCGATCGGACCGACGCCCGGGTCGAAGCGGCCCGCGATGGAGGGGGGATTGAGCGGGAAAGAGATATCCGTTTCCGCGCCATTTCGCTTGAGGACGAGCTTGGCGTAGTGCGCGTGCGGCGTCGCCAGGTCGCCCTGCGGCGAACTCCAGCCTTCACTCGAAATGCCGGCGTGAGGGTGATCCCCCACCGTTGAGTGCTCGGCGGTGGTCAGCGCCATTGCTTCATCTTCCTGAACTTGATCCGTCATGCTTCCAATATCCTCCGCTCAAATGCCTCGCTGAGGCAATAAACCATTGCAAAGATTACATCCAACGCTGGTCCCTATCAATGCGACTTGCCAAAAGGTGTTATTCGTTCGCACCGGTTGCACCGACCGGACCAATGACTTCCTAAAACTCATACGTTCCGGGGACGAGGGCGTGCTGCTTGCCCCCAAATTCCAGCGTTCCGGTGAGCCCGGGCGGAAGGTGTACCGACCCATGCTCGCCATCGATTACGACGGAAACATCCCCTCGCGGGGTCGGCATCGAACCTTTCAGTTGCTTCAACGGGCCCGGCTGAGGCCGAATCTCGACCGTCGAGAATCCAAAGTCCCCGGGTCGGATTCCCAGGAAGGTCGCGTAATAGTGGAACAGCGGATGCGCGCCCCAGGCGTGACAGTCGGACCTCGAAGGCTCGGGCATTTCGAGCGTCGTCTTCATCCCAAGGTCGGGATGCTCGAACCAGAGGCTCATGCGACTGAGGATCAGATCCGTCCGCCCGATCATCGCGAAGGTCTCGAACAGGTAGTGCGAGAAATAGATCGTAGTCTTGCTTAGGTTACGCGAGGCGCAGAGGCCCTCAATCACCCGCTCTCGGCGATCGGCCGGCACGGCCTCGGCCAGCAGCGCAAGGCACTGGGCGTGCTCGCTAAACTCGGTCTTCTTCGTGTCGTCCGCATAGAGACCCCGGCGGTCGTCCCAGAACCGATCGTTGACCGTCTTGACGATCTCGTCGGCGGTGCGGCGATGGCGTTCGGCCATCTCCGGCTCGTCTAGCCACGCCTCAAGCTGCGCCGCCTTCCGGAGCGCGAGGGCGAATTGAAGGTTGAGGATGCCGCTGTTCCCCCCGGCGGCGTCCACGGGCATTCCCGCATCCCAGCCCGGTACCCAGTCGACGAAATTCCAGCCGTCCATGCCACCCAGCAATCCGTCCTTGACCTTGCTCCGGTAGGCGTCGAGCACGGTGCGGGCTCCATTCATCAGGTCGGCCACGAAGGCTCGGTTACCGCGCCAACGCGCGTAGTCGTGGATCATCGCGACCCACCAAAGCGAGAAAGGCGGAATGATCTGGAGGACGCGGTTTGGATAGCGCGACTGGGTCAGGCCGTCTGTGCCCCGCGAGGCATCGAACATCTTCAGCGCCTTCTTGGGCAGCCGGTCGTCGGAGGATATGGCGTAAGTGACGAGGGCCTGCAGCCGAGTGTCCCCGATGTACTGAAGCTGCTCGAAGTACGGGCAGTCCATATACGTCTCGTGCGAGCACATCTCCAGCGCTCGCACCATGATCGGCTCGATCTCTTCCAGCCGCTTGTCCGAGCATTCAAACGAAGCGCGAAACTCGTGTGGATAACGGGTCTCGAAGATACCAAGGCTCTCCAGCGTCAGCGAGTCGTTTGCGGTCTCGACCAGGACCTCAAGGTAGCGGCCTGCATGCCACCAGAGCGTGTCGAAAGTTCGGTAGAGGCCGCCGTCGGGCAGGAAGGTGTCGCCGACGCCCTCCGTCTTGTGCCAAATCGTGGTGAAGTACTTGCCCTCGACCTCGCCTCGGTTGTCCTTTTCGCCGGAATCGAGGGATCGGTAAAGCGACTCCTGCCAGTTCAGCCGGACTTTCGCGCCGCGACCACCGCTGACGCCCACCCTCGGGTACGCGCACACGTAGTCTTCGAAGTCGATAATGACGCGACGCCTCGTGTTCGGCGGGATGGTCAAGGTGCTTTCGCCGCTTAAAAGGTGCGTCCAATTGCGATGCTCATTCGTGAGATCGTCAGTTGATCGAATCGGGATCGTGTGCGTGGGACCGGCCGGCGGATTGGAAACGTGGCGGATCCGACCTTCCGTCCTGGGTCGATCCATCATCGAAGGGAGCACGGCGGGAACGAGGATGTGGCCGGGACGGCGGTCATTTACTCCGGGGGCCATGCCGGTCAATCCGGTTACTGCCGGCGTCCATCCCTCGTCGATACTCGGGTCGGTAGGCTCGCGCCAGTGCCAATCCATCGCCTCGCCGTTCAGAATGAGGTTCCAACCCGTGCCCCATGCGGTCAACGGGTTGGTAAATTCGTAGCCGGGCAGGCGTTTGGTCTCCCAAGGCGCTTTGCCGGTACCGATCTTCTCCTGCCACTCCGGCTTTTGCGGGCAAAGGATGAAGCCGTGCGAGTCGCTCATCTGGGCGAAGGGCGACTTTTCGCCGAGGGTCCAGACCTTTGCGACGAGGACGTGCTCGCCCTCGGTCAGCTCAAGCTCGTAGGTCTCGAAATACCAATTGTTGGGGTCGCCCCGCTCGCTGCCCCGGCCTATGCATTTGCCGTCCAGCCAGAGTTCGTACCGCTCGTCGGCGGTCACATGCACGCGGACGTCTTCCCTTGTGGTCGTTTCAAACGTGAGCCGGTAGGCGACCACGAAGGGAGTCGGCGGAATCCGCTTCGGCGTGATCCAATGACACGGCCACTGGCCCCGGCCATTCCAAGGAAGCGTGGCCGGGTCGTGGGGAAAAGGATCGCCGTTGAGAAGGATTCGCATAGGGTGACAACCGATTATCGAAGAAATGCCTCGATAAGTCCACCGTCAACCGGAATTACGTGCCCCGTGGTGAGTCCGAGCCGGTCGGAAGCCAGCAAATAGAGGCCGTCGGCGACCTTCGCGGGAGTAACTGCCTTGTGTAGCAACGTCCGCTTCGCGTAGAAGCCGGCGAGCTTTTCTCTTAGGGACTCGACGGATTCCGACTCGTCAAACGGGATGTCGTACTTTTTGAGCGACGCGATGGTTCGGTCTCTCGGGAACATCTGGGAGCCTTCGACGACGGTTGCGGGAGCTACGGCGTTGACGCGTACCTTCGGGGCGAACTCGATGGCGAGCTCGCGGACCATGTGGTTTACAGCCGCCTTACTCGTGTCGTAGGCGACGCTTCCCTTCTTGCTGACGACGGCGTTGGCCGAGCTGGTGAGGACGATGGAGCCCCATGTTCCCTGCTCGTTAATTACGCGGCGCGCTTCTTCGGCAACAATGTTGGAGCCGACGACGTTGATTTCGAAGGTTCGCTTCCAGAGCTCGTCGAGCTTCGGATCGTCAGCGCCAGGCGATACGAAGATCGCGGCGATATTGATCAGGATGTCGACGCCGCCGAAATCGCGGATGACTTTCTCGAACATTGACGCGGTCGACGCGCGGTCGGTGATGTTTACCTGCGCGGAGGTGCAGACTTCCTTTCCGAACTTCTTCCGCATCTCCTCCGCGGATTGCTCCGCGAGCTCAGCGTTGAGGTCGGCGATTACGAGGTGGGCACCGTTCTTCAGTAGGCGCTCGGCGACGTTGTGCCCGATGCCTGGGCTCGCGCCGACGAGAACGGCTACTTTGCGGCTCAGCTCATGCTCCGGCGGCATTCGTTGAAGCTTTGCTTCTTCGAGGCTCCAGTATTCGATGTTGAAGGCTTCTCTTGGCGTGAGGGCGACGTAGTTATCGACGATCTGTTTGGGGTCGAAGTCCTTCTCCGCAGGGAGGTCGGCGTCGGCAACGCCCATGGCGGTTGCGCCCTCCATGACGTGGATGGCGTTCACGTAGAACTCGGCGGTGATGCGGGCCTCGGTCTTGTTTTTACCAAACGAAAAGAGGCCGACACTCGGCACGAGGACCACGGTGGGATTTGGATTGCGGAGCTTAGGCGAGTCCGGAAGTTTGTTTTCCTCGTAGTAGGCGGCGTAATCGTCGCGGTAGCCGGCGAGAGCGGCGTCGATTTCGGTTGCCGTCGTGCCCTTGAGGAAGAGCGGGCGAACCTTCGTCCTGACGAAATGGTCCGGGCAGCTCGTGCCTTGCCAGGCGAGGGCTTCGGCCCTTGCTGAGTTGATGAAACGGAGGACTTCGGGCCGGCCGTCGAAGTGGCCGATCACGTTGCCGACGCGGCCCCGGAGGTAGGGCATCAGCTTGCGGATTTCCTTTTCCGCATCCGCACTTGCGGAAGCAATCGAGCCGCCGAAGAGTTGGTCGCCCATCTTTTCGATGCGAGGGACCACATATCGGCCAATGCCGTCGATCACGCGGAGGGTGTTCAGATAGCACTCATAGCTCGTATCGCCCCAGGTGAAGAGTCCGTGGGAGCCGAGGATGACGCCATCGAGTCCTTCGTTCTCTTGGATGGCCTTCTCAAGCCAGAGGCCAAGCTCGAATCCCGGTCGCTTCCAGGGGAGCCAGGCGAGTTTGAGGCCCGTTTCTTCTTGGACTCGGGCGAGCTGCGCGGGTCCGTTGGCACACGCCGCGAGCGCGATCGCCCAGTCGGGGTGCAGGTGGTCGACGTGCTTGAATGGCAGGAATCCGTGGAGCGGGGTGTCGATGCTGGCCGCGCGCGGGTTGTTGTTGAACGTGCAGAGCGAATACATATCCGCCATCGCGTCCTCTTCCTGCACGCCCTTGTAGCGGCGCTTCAAGCCCTCGAGCTTGTCCAGGTAGACGGTCGCGAAGCCGTCGCGCTTAATGGTCCCGAGGTCGCCTCCGCTTCCTTTCACCCAGAGTACGGTGACCGGCTCGCCCGTAATCGGGTCGGGCATTTCGACCTTGGCGGAGGTGTTGCCGCCTCCGAAGTTCGTCAGCCGAAGGTCGCTGCCGAGGAGGTTTGAGCGATACCGAAGAAGCTCCGGTTCGTCCATTCCCTGCGTGGCGTCGTCGTTCCAAAGATCCTTGAGATACTCGAGGTGCATGCGTTTCCCTTACCCGCTCAAGGGTACCGGCAGTCGCCTATGGCCCGCTGTTCAGGGGGCCACAGGCGAACGCCGGTACCGTTGAGCGGCAGCTCCTTGGGAGATTTTTCGCCTATGCGGCTCTACTGCCTTCGAGTTGTTCCGGTGCTTAGTCGGTGTTCCTGCAGTTGAGGGACCTGAGGACGGCGACGGGAAATGCACCCATCGCCGTCCTCAGGTCCCTCCTTGAATTTCATTTATTTGACATTTTTTGACGCGCCTTCTGCCTTCGCTTTGCTACGGCGAAGGCGGTCAAAAAATGTCGTTTGGGGAATGCGACGGAAGATTTGGAATTTGTTGTTGGAAATCGAAACGCTGTCGCGGAGGGCGCCCGGGGCGACCTCCGCCTACATTGGTTGCTCGTTTTATTGCCTAGCGGCACCATCTTCAAAAAGGCTCGTTTCAGCCCTGCCGGTGGCCGTTCGGGATTTCTGTTATAGGACTTCGTCGAGGGCTTCGATCAGGCGGTCGATCTCCGACATTGTATTGTAGTGGACGAGGCTGGCTCGGGTTACGCCGGGTTCTACGGGGATTTTTAGGGCTTGGCAGAGGCGGTAGGCGTACATGTGGCCGTAGCGGATGCCGATGTTTTTGGTGTCGGTGTGGGCAGAGATCTTGTCGCTGGGGATGCGATTCGAGATGAAGCTGATGGTGCCTACGGAGTTCTCCTCGGAGGTGCCGGCGCCGATGATTTGGACGCCTTCTTTGGAGCGCAGGTAGCTTACGAGGCGCTCTTGGAGGGGGGCTTCTAGGGTGCGGATTAGGTTGAAGGCGGCGATGAGGGCTTGGCGGTCGAATTGGTCTGAAGCGCCGAGGAAGGCGAAGTAGGACTGGGACGCGAGGAGGCCGGCGCAGGCTTCGTGGGAGACGCCGCCAAGTTCGAATTTGTAGGGGACGGCGGTGCGGTCGATGAAAAAGTGGTTCGGGCCAGTGATCTCGGCGAAGGCTTCGTTGCGGCCGTAGAGGACGGCGAGGTGGGGGCCGAATACCTTGTAGGTGGAGTAGACGTACCAGTCCACGCCCCAGGCTTGGACGTCGATCAGGCGGTGGGGAGCGTAGGCGACGCCGTCGGCGACGACTCGCGCACCCGCGGCGTGGGCTAGGTCGCAGACGGCTTTAACGTCCACAATGTGGCCGAGCAGGTTCGAGACGTGGGGGAGGGCGACGATTTTGGTGCGCCCGTTTAGAAGGTCTTCCAGTGAAGACAGGGAGCACTGGAAGGTTTCGGGATCGACGGGCCAGGTGCGGACGACGACGCCGAACCGCTCCAGCCGTGCCCAGGGCCCGGCGTTCGCTTCGTGGTTGGTCTCCGCGATGATGACTTCGTCACCAGGCTTGAGGATCTCCGAGTAAGCGCCCGCCAGGATGTGACACAGCGCCGTGGTTGAAGGCCCTAGAACAACCTTCCCCACATCGCCCGCATTCACGAACTCCGCAATGTACGCATGAGCTGCGTCGACCGTCTCGGTCGCCCGCTGGGACTGGGAATAACCGGCTCCGAGCTGGACGTAGTCGGTCTGCATGTACCGCGTGATCGCCTCGGGGACGACGCCGGGGACTTGGGAGCCGCCGGCGTTTTCCAGGTAGGCGAATGAGCTTTGCAGAGCGGGAAACCAGCTTCGGATCTGGTCGGCCGACGGAGGGGCGGTGGGCATTGGGTGAGCTTACTGAGTCCGGCTTAGATTCGGGCGCTCAGGAAATCGAAACTTGAGTTAAGGCAGTCGAAGGGGTCTCGTCGGAACTCGTCTTGCTCGACCACCAGCCACTCGACCCCGCTAGCTCTTGAAGCCGAAAGGATGGCTTCCCAGTTGAGGTTCCCTTCTCCGACGGGGGCCATCACGGCGCCTTTCTCGGGGATAACTTCGCAGTCCTTTACGTGGATGACGGGCACTCTTCCCGCGCACAGGTTCAGGAAGTAGGCGGGGTCCGCGCCGGCGAGTTGGATCCAGTAGGTGTCGATTTCCATCATCAGGTCGGGGCCGCCTTCCTCGATGAGGAGGAAGTAGCAGGGGCGGCCGGTGGCTTCGTCGCGGATGAACTCGTGAGAGTGGTTGTGGTAGCCGAATTTGATGTTTGCCGCTTTCAGACCCTCGATGACGGGTTTGGCGTCGGCCATGAAGCGGCGGTAGGCGGCGCCGTCTTGCCCGTACTCCCAGATGCCGCCGATGGCGACGTAGTCGCAGCCGAGGGTCTGGTGGAACTCGATTTCCTCGTCCAAGTTTTCGACCAGCCGCTTCCACGGCCGGTGGGTCGCGCAACACACCAAACCGTTCGCGTCGAGCCAATCGCGGGCCTCAGGCGCCTCCACTTCGGGGTGGTCGCCGTTCATGCAGCCGACGGCGGAAAGCTGCACGCCGTCGTAGCCGATGGCGTGGCACATTCGGAGCACGTCGGCGAATCCTTCGCGCGTTTTGGTGTAGTCGCGCACGGTGTAGAGTTGGGCGGCGAGCCTTGGCATATGTGCCGACCATACCACCTACCGGCTAGTCGCTAGACCAAGTATCCTCACGCCCATGACGACCTTTCTTGCGACGTGGCGCGAACCGGGACAACTTGCCGTGGAGACCGCTTGGAAAGCCCATCTGGCGGGCGGCGACCTCCGGACCTGCCTCGAAGAGGGCCTTGCCGCATGCGAACTCGAGCCTAGCTTCCTTGCGATCGGACTTGGATCGTTGGCGAACGCCGACGGCGAGTTGGAGCTCGACGCCTCGATGATGGACGGAGCGGATCTGTCCGCAGGCGCGGTCTGCTCAGTCCAAAACATCGTGCCTGTGATCTCGGTCGCGCGGAAAGTGCTTGAAGACACGCCGCACGTCATGCTCGCCGGGGACCAGGCAAAACGATTCGCCATCGAAAAGGGCTTTAAGCCGCGCAACCTGATGACCGAGGAGAGCGTGCGGCGGTACGACGATTGGATCGCCGGGCGGTCGGAGTTCGAATACATTCACACGACCGACGATCACAAGCATGGCGACACGGTGACGATGCTGGGCTGGACCGATGGACACATGGTCTCCGCGAGCTCGACCAGCGGCCTGGCTTGGAAACTACCGGGGCGCGTCGGCGACTCGCCGATCGTGGGTGCGGGTATCTATGCCGACGACGAAGCCGGCGCGGCGGGCGCTACGGGCCTCGGAGAGGAGCTTTGGAAGGCTTGCGCATCTTTCCGCACGGTGGAAGCCATGCGGCACGGCATGACGGCTCAGGAAGCTTGTGAGGACACCGTGCGGCAAATGATTCGCCGCCAGCCGGCCAGCACGGAGATTCCTTGCGTGGTCCTTGCCGTCTCCAAGGACGGCGATTACGGCGCGGCTACAACCGAGGGCACCTTTAGCCTTTGGATCTGCCAGGACGGCGTGATCACGGTTAAGGATTTTTACGGCCTCGTCGAAGCCGCCGGCTAATGGCGCGTCTGGTCGGCACGGCTGGTCACGTCGATCACGGGAAGACGACCCTCGTCCGGGCGCTTACTGGGATCGACGCGGACCGGCTCCCCGAGGAGCAGCGCCGAGGCATGACCATCGACATCGGCTTTGCCTACCTCGATTTGCCGGAGGTCGGGAGGGTCTCCATCGTCGATGTGCCGGGGCACGAGAAGTTTCTCTCCAACATGCTCGTCGGCGCGATGGGCATGGAGGCGGCGTTGCTTTGCGTTGCCGCAGACGAAGGGGTGATGCCGCAAACGCGGGAGCACTTCCAGATTCTTTGTCTGCTACCGGTTCAGCGGCTTATCGTGGCGCTCACAAGGGCCGATTTGGCGGATGAGGTCACTCGCGAGTTGGCGGCGGACGAGGTTCGGACTCTGCTTCATGGCACCCGCTTTATCGACGCCCCGGTCCTTGCGGTCAGCGCTCAAAGCGGCGAAGGCCTAAAGACTTTCAAAGCCGCGCTTCAGACTGCCCTGACTTCGCCGACGACCGTGGCGGGACGGGAGTGGTACCTGCCAATCGACCGCTCATTCACCGTGAAGGGCTTCGGCTCCGTCGTGACCGGGACGCTCGGGGGTGGGTCAGTCGTCCTTGGCGACACCGCCATTGTGCAGCCTGGAGGGCAACCGGTGAGGGTGCGGACGATTCATATCCACGACGAGCCGCAAACCCGGTCGGAGCCTGGGCAAAGGACCGCGCTTAACCTCGCCGGTATTGACCTTGGCCAACTTGAGCGGGGGCAGATCGTGGGAACGGTGGGCGTTGTCTTCGAGACCGAAATGCTCGACGCTACCGTCCGGTGGGTCGCCGAACCGAAGCATGGGGAACGCATTCGCCTTGCCATCGGCGCCGACGAGGCGATTGGGCGGATATTCCTCAACGATCACCAAGCGGATCTGGTCCAAGTCCGCTTAGAGCGCCCTGTCGGATGCGTCCTAAACCAACCGGTCATCCTTCGCCGTTACTCCCCGCCGGAGCTTCTCGGCGGAGGTCGCGTCGTCATCCCGCAGGCGAAGTTCAGGCGAAAGAAGGACAATGTACGGGTGGCCGATGCGAAGAACTTGGTGGATGCGGTGCTTCAAGCCGTCGGCGACGAACCGAACGGGGTACCCAACGAGGAAGTTTGCCGCCGGTTAGGCAAGTCCGCCCAGGCGCTGGGTGATGCCTTCGAGACCCTCAAGTCCCAGCAGAAAATCTTGGGCTTCGCCGGCCTCTGGTTTACGCCGGCCGGGTTCGAAGCAGGCATTGCTCAATACACGGAGGCGTTGACCAAACTGCATGACGAGCAGCCGGGGAAAACCGGCCTCCCTCGCGAGAAGGTCGCCTCGGTCGCGGGGTTGAGTTGGGCCGGCAAGCCGTTGGATCGGATTCTGGCGGAACTTTCTAGCCGCGGCCTGATCTCGGTCGACGGCACCACGGTGCGGTCGGTGCAGTACAAACCGAAGCTTCCCGCGCGGCAACGTATCTTTTTGGACCGCGTTCTGGCGGAGATCGAGAAGGCGGACGTCAACGTGCCTTCCCCGTACGACCTCATGAAGACGCTCGACGCCCCACCACAGGCGATCGCCGAGATCTTGCGCGTTGGCGTGCAGGCCGGCGAATTGGTGATCGTGGACGAAGGGATCTACTACACTCCCGCCCAACTCGAAGGGCTCGGTAAACGCATTCGGGAATTTGCGTCGGAGAAGTCCTTCTCGGCGGCCGCGGTACGGGATGCGCTGGGGGCTTCGCGAAAGTACGTGATCCCGCTTCTGGAGCACTTCGACAGCATTCGGTTTACGATGAGGGTCGGCGAAGAGCGGGTCATTCGAGACTGAGCGATTTCGTCTCCGTGGCAAACGCGAGCGCGATAAGGCCGAGAAGATAGATAGCGCCGGTCGAAAGCACTCCGGCTGCCACCGAGCCGCCGAAGTGGCGTATCGCGAATCCGGTGAGAATTGGCACTGGAATCGAGAGCACCCGCCCCACGTTGTAGGCCATCCCCGCCCCAGTCGCGCGCACGGAAGCGGGAAACAGCTCCGGAAAGTACAACACGAAGGCGGCGGCCACTCCGATCGCGAAGAAATTAACGAGTGGCAGAAGCACAAGCAGTCGCGTGTAAGTCGCGCCGCCGCCAATCGCCAAAGCGACACAGACCGGCGTCAAGACGTAGAAGGCCGCGATCGTCTTTCGGCGGCCAAAACGCATGCAAAAGTACGGCGCCGCAAAGACTCCGGCCAACGTGCCCACATGCGATACAAGGGCGACGAAGCTCTTCCGGGCGTCGACGTCCGTCTTTGACAAACCTTGGCTGACCTCCTGTACGAGATTCGGCTGCCAGTACGTCGCCGTTCCGGCCCCGGCAATGCCGACGGCTCCGATGGCCATCGCAACCATTGCCCGGCGGCGCCACTCACGGTTCGCCCAGATGTCGCGCAAGGGCTGGAGAGTGATCGGCTTGGAAACGCCTTTGGCGGAGTCGACTGACCTGCCCCGAGCAAAAAAGCAAACGAAAGCCGGGGCTACGCCAAGCACGAACAGCCACCGCCAATCCGACCCGCGCAAAGCCAAATTGGCCAACGCCGCCAGTACCGGACCTACTGCCGCCGCACTCTGCAGCATCGAAGCCGCCCAAGAGCGCCGATCCGATGGAAAGGCCTCCGCCACCAACGCCGCCCCGGCTGCCCACTCCCCGCCGATTCCCAAGGCCGTCAGAAACCGAACGCAAGCCACCTGCTCGGGCGTCCGACAGAACACGGTGAGGCCGGTAAAAACGCAGTAGAGCAGGACGGTCAACGAAAGTGTTCGCGCACGACCCCAGGTGTCCGCCAGCACGCCAAATACAAGCCCGCCAATAGACCATCCAAGCAGGAACGTCGCCTGAATCCAGCCTTCGACGGTCGCGCCCCGGTCCTTGTAAGTGGGACCGAGCATCTCGGTGAGCATTGGCGTCTTCGCGAAGTTGAAGAGGGCGGTGTCCATGATATCGAACACCCAGCCCGCCCACGCGAGCAAGAGAATCCCCCATTGCCGCCGGCTCAACCCCTCCACGGCCACCAGCATACAGAATGCGGGCTGCTATCCTAGATTCGTGCCATCCACGTGGTTTGCCTTCGCTCGCTGGGCCTCGAAGACGTTCTTTTACATGCCGAAAGGCGGGCTTAGCTCGGTTGGGCAGGAGAATATTCCGCTCACCGGCGGCCTGATCGTGGCGCCGAATCATGTCTCCTACCTGGATCCGCCTGCGGTGGCTTGCGGTACCAAGCGGCGTCAGCTCCGGTTTATGGCGAAGGAGGAGCTGTTCAAGGGGCCGTTTGGGCTTTTGATTTCTTCCCTTGGGGCCTTTCCGGTGAAGCGGGGGGAGGGGGATACGGAGTCGATCCGGAAGTCGCTGGCGATTTTGGAGGGGGGCGAGGCGTTGCTCATTTTTCCGGAGGGGACGCGGGATGACGGTAAGCAAATGCTGCCCGTTAACCGTGGGGTGGCGATGCTCGCCAAGCGAAGTGGGGCGGCGGTTTTGCCGGTGGGGATTATTGGGACCCATATCGTGAAGCCGCGGGTCGGGGAGGGTCGGAAGCACCCGATGAAGATCGCCTACGGGAAGCCGTTTACGTACGAGGAGATTTGTTCGGGGAAGAACGAGCGGGAGAACCGGGGGTTGTTCGCCCGCGAGTTGGAGAAGCGGATTTTGGCGTTGTGCAACGAGAATGGGTACGCGTTGGAGGCGAGTCCGAAGGACGCGGGTTCGGAGTAGCGGGAAGGGTTCCAAAGGTGCCTTCGGCACGTCCCATAGGTAGCCCAGTGGGACGGCAGCGACCCGCACACGCCGACGGTGGTTAAGCGGAGAAAACCAAATGTCGATCTCCAACCGAAAATAATGCGCACGTTCAGCGCGCAATACGACGACGGCGCGTCCAGGGCCTGTGGCGCTGCTGCGCCTCCAACCCTGGCTTCCAATTTGTAGCGCCTTCAGCGCATTTGTTAGCCGTGCCAAAAGGAGTATCGGGTGCCGACCGCTCTGCGACCCGAGGTCGGGATTTGTTGCGTCGACTGACCCAGTATCTTCGGCGCAGGTTCGCGCCTTCGATATCCGGCTAATTTCTTCGATCCCATCCGGGATCGTTTCGGGCATTTGGTCGTAAGAGGCAGCCCCAAGCCTTTGGCTCGGGAGAGCAAAAGGCTCGGCCTACACTACACGCTTCGCGGTTGATGGTTGGGGGTTGTCGGCGAGTTCGGGGGGTTGGAAGATTTGAGCCCTTAGAACTTGGAAAAAATCTGGACGCTGACGAAGCTGCGCTGGCCGATTACTTGGGCGCGGAGGTTTAGCAGGGGGATGGGGCGGTATTCGGCGCCGGCGGAGATTCGGAGGCCGTTGTCTTCGGCGAGGAGGTGGAATTCTTTGCTGAAGGGGATTTCGACGCCGACGAAAGGGGTCGATTTTTTGGCGATGAACATGCCGACGGTGATGTCGGCGGGGAATTCGCCGTTTAGGGTCTCGCAGGGCTCTCGGAAAGTCGTGGCGGCAAAGAATCGGCGGCCGTCTCGGGTTTGATCGAGGGCGTCTTGGACGCCGAGGCTTAGGCCGGGCAGCAATCCGGGGACGGCGCCGAGGAAGTTATAGGCGAGATCGAAGGTGCCGGTGGTCTTTTCGCCGGTAAGGGACTCGGTGCGCAACTCCATGTCGAACGAGGTGCCGATTCCGATGCCGAGGAGGCTTTCGGGGTTGCCGCTGCCGCTGGGATCCAGGCGGAATTCATAGCGTACGGTGTCGTATGGAAGCTTGCGTCCGGTCGGGATGGTAATGAGACGATCTGCCTGAACAAGGGCTGCTGCGGCAAAAAGTCCAATTACGAGAGCAAGACGCATTGCGGCAATGTACCCCTACCGGCGGATGGTTACCGTACCCGGTCCGTTTTCTGGACCGCGTACCGTGATGTGGATCGGGGTGAACTGCTTGACGACCCATGCGCACGTAAGGAATCGGGGGGTCAGTTGGGGCACGGTGAAGGTCGACTCGCCTTCGGCGAGGACAAGGGGAAGAAGGATCTGGTCGGCCAAATAGGTGTCGATCGTGCTCGGGGTCGACATCCAATTGAAGAGTTCCTCGAAGGCGAGTTGGGCAAGGGTTTCGGCGCGCAGTCCCCGGTTCCCCATGGCGGCGCCTCCACCGAATCCCCGGTCATAGATCGCCCAGGCGGTTACGAAGATGCCGCCGGTCCTTGAGCCGACTTCTTGATGGTCGACCTCGATCTGGAGGCCGGAGTTGTGGGCGAGCTTGCGGAGGTGGGCGACGGCGCGTTCGCCTACCGACTTCGGAATGGAGGCCGTAGTGACGACGGCCTTTACTTCTTTGAGCCGGCCGCGATCAGTCCAGGTCAGACCCTGTAATGCACTCGGCTCGACTTCAAGCGCGACCTGCCCGTTCGAACCCCGGCCAAAACCGGCGGTCACGAGTTCGGGAAAAGCGTACAGGCCGGCCTTGCGCAATGCGGGCAGGGTGACATTCGCGAAGTAGTCGTAACTCAGCGCGTTCGAACCGAACGTTTCTCCCTCGGTCGCCAGCGATGAGTAGACGCCGCCCCGCGCCAGCACGGGCAGGAGCGAACTCAAGACAACACAGGCGTTCGGACCTCGATCGGATTCCTTGAAGGCGGCCGGGATATTTACGGAAATTCCCCTCGCCCGCGTCGTCGGAAGAAAGCTCAAGGTGTTGGAGCCGGCTTCGGCTCCGACCGTCTCCGCATTCGAAATCTTAGCGAGCGCGGTCAGGAAGGTCAGGTCCTCGACGTCCAGGCCGGGGTATTTCGTACCGCCGCGAACGGCGTTGATTCGGCATGGCTGCTCGGTCAGCGCGGACATTGCGAGCGCGGTTCGCAGGAGGGCGCCGCCGCCCTCGCCGTAGGCCCCGTCTATTTGAATTACCGACTGGGCCGACGCCATCCGCAGTTAGATCTTCGCCTGGAAGATGAGGTACTCCATCGTCTTCATCACGTAGGTCAGGGCGATGATAAAGAGGACGAAGAGAAGGGTTTCCGTAAAGAATGCGGGGGCTTCGAAGCTCGTTTGGCCCTTGCCCAACGTGCCCGATTGAATGATCTTGTTGACCTTCGTTTCCAGCCCGTTCATCATCTCGATGAGCGGCCCGTGCAGCAGAACGTAGATCAGGCCGAAAACGACCGTGGTGGCGGGCATGGTGAGCTTGTACTTGTGCCGCTGGTGCTCGTTGTAGATGACGCAGTTGCGGCAACGCTCTTTCTTCTGGGGCTCGGTCAGCTTGTTGTTTCGCGGGATCATCTTGCCGGCAAGGAGGGCATCCTTGGGGATCGGCTTGTTCTCCATCGCGTTGCGGATGACCGCCTCTTCGCACATGCAGCCGACCAGCTCTTTCCAGCAGGTCGTCTTGGCATGGTAGATGGGGCAGCGCTCCCGGACAAATTCGCGGCAGTAGGGCAACTGCCAGCACTTGCCCATGAAAACGTTCTTCTTGCCCTTCTCTTCTTTGATTCCCTTGCCGTACTTGAGCTGGTCGGCCTTGGTGCCCTTTTTCGTACGTTGGGTGACGCGGGTGACGAGATCGACGACCAAGACGCCGAAGCCCACCAGACCGAGGATGTAACCACCGGCCTGGAGCGCGCCCATGGCATGTCCCATCGCCTCACCCGCAGCGCCGTTGCCGGTGCCGACAATGCTAGGCAGATACAACGGGGAGAAGGCGAGCGCGCCCGCGATCGCCAGTTGGGCGATCGCCAGGAACTCAGAGCCCCAGAACATGTAGGTGGAGCCGATCGAGAGACCAAGGACTCCGGCAATCAACACTTTCTGAATCGTGTCGACAGTTGCCATCGCGTCTTGGGGCTTCACATCGGTGCTGTTACCGCCCAGACGCATACAGATCATCGTCAAAAAGACGACCGAGGCAAGCGTCGCGAGGCCTCCGAGGGCAGCGACAAGTCTAGCCGCTCCGTCAAGGAAGTTCTGAAAGGTCTCTGAGAGGTCCCCGCGTCCGCCGTAACTCATTGGATATCTGCCCTACTTTTTAACGCGCTCTAGATACGCGTCCGTTCTCGTATCGACTTTGATGACGTCCCCAATGTTAATGTGAAACGGAACCTGGACGGTAGCCCCCGTTTCCAACTTAGCGGGCTTGTTACTGCCGCTAACCGTGTCGCCGCGGAAGCCAGGATCGGTTTCCATTACTTCCAACTCCGCGAAGTTGGGAAGCTCGTAGCCGAGGGTCTCCGTTCCCGCTTGCATCGCGGAAATCTCCGTTTCGTCTTTCAGGTACTTCGCCTGTCCCCCAAGGGATTCAAAAGGTACAGGAATTTGCTCGTAGGTGTCGAGATCCATGAGGATCGCTTCGCCGCCCTGCTTGTACAGGTACTGCATGACGACCTTTTCCACATAGGCCGGCTCGACGCGCTCGCCGGAGCGGAAGGTCTTTTCGATGACCTGACCGGTCTTCAGCTTTTTAAGCCGGGTTCGAACGAACGCGCCTCCCTTACCGGGCTTGACGTGCTGGAACTCAACTATGGTCCAGACGTCGCCGTCCATGTAGAAGTGCATGCCGTTTCTGAAATCGCTGGTATCAATCGCCAATGTAAAGTAACTCCTGGTGGGTTTCAGACCGGGAAGATTGTGGCATGACAACGCACGGCGCACCATCCAACTCCAGAAAGTCTACGTATGTGAAGGTTAAATGCACCGTTTTTCAGCGACTTTGTTTCTAACGTTTCTGGCATCGTTCGGGTTCTGTCAATTTGTAGTGCCAAGAAGTGAGGATCACGTTCATGAAAAGTCACTTTATGTTGAAGATCCTTTCATAACCCAGTATCGACACCGCTTTTTTGCGGTTTTCCAAGGTGATTTCGCCACCTTCCGTAAGGCATATCTCGAAATCGCCTCCATGGTCGCGAAAAACCCCAACGACGCCCGCGCGCTGGTCTGGCTTGGTAACGGTCAGACGGTGGATGCGGCCCTCCATTTCGGCAAAGGAAAACAGAAGGACGCCAACGATCTGCTTACGCTGTCGAGACGTAATCTGGATGCTGCCGTCGCCCTTCGTCCGAATGATCCCAACATCTTTATGATGCGAGCGGCGACCCTTTACGTTCAGGGAATGTATTGGCCGCCCGCCGCACTTCCCCGTTCCGTGTGGGAAACTTTGCGCGACGACTGCCGGCATTTCATCGCTCTGCTAGGGCCGGACAAGATCGCCCGCGTTTCCGTCCACGTTCGCGGCGAAGCTTACGGGGAACTTGGCATCGCCTATTTACGCCTCGGCGAAAAGGATAAAGCGGCCGAAGCTTTTCAAGACGTCGTGCGCCTTTGCCCGAACTCGCCATATGAGGACCGCGCCCGAAAGGAAATCGCCAAGTTGAAGGCTTAACCGTTCCGGCGTGCGATCAATTCATAATGGAAATCATGTCAACCCTAACTCCCGGCGAGGACATTGCGGTCCTTCAGACGAACCTTGGCCGGATTGTCATCAAGTTCTTCCCCGACAAGGCGCCTTTGCATGTTGCCAACTTCAAAAAGCTCGCCCGCGAAGGATTCTATGACGGAACCAAGTTTCACCGGGTCATCCCCGGCTTTATGGTTCAGGGTGGAGACCCCAATAGCCGCAGCGACGACCGATCTATGCACGGTACCGGCGGCCCCAAGGAGCGCGTCAAGGCGGAATTTAACGACATCAAGCACGAGCGCGGCATCGTGAGCGCCGCTCGGTCGCAGGATCCGAACTCGGCGGGCAGTCAGTTCTTCCTGATGGTTGCCAACTCGCCACACCTGAACGGACAGTACAGCGCGTACGGCCAAATCGTGGAAGGGCTGGATGTAGTAGACAAGATCGTTGCCCTCCCTCGCGACCACCGCGACAATCCTCTCCCCGCAAATCCTGCGATTTTGGAGAAGGTTACGATCGAGACTTATCAAGCCTAGGGAATCCTAGACCTTGGTTATGACGTTGTGAATTGAGGGAGCACTTGGCTCCCTCTTTCCTTCAATACTGACGCCATGAAAATCAGAAACCTTTCCCTTCTTCTCTTTGGCATCTTGGCAGTCTCGCTTTTGACCGGATGCGAAGCCAACAACGGCGGCACGACGGTCGACGCCGCGACGACCAGTTCCGGCTCCTCCACATCCTCGACGCCGAGCTTCACGCCTCCGGATCCAGCCGCGAAAGCCGCGATCGATGCAAAGACCGCCGCGGCGGACGAAGCGAAGGCCAAGACTGCTTCAGCAGATTCTGATAAGGCGGCACAAGCGACCGGCGCCAACGGACTAAGCGCAACCGCCGCACCGGGCGCGACCGCCCCCAAGAACGGCGAGAAAGTCGTGGTCATGGACACGAATTTGGGCCGGATCGTTTTCCGACTCTTTCACGACAAAGCCCCCAAGACCGTCGCGAATTTTGAGAAGCTGACGGAGAAGAAATTCTACGATGGCACCAAGTTTCACCGCGTCATTCCCGACTTCATGATTCAGGGCGGCGACCCGAATACGAAGACGGGACAAGGCCAGCCCGGCACGGGTGGCCCCGGCTACACGATCGACGACGAGTTCAACGACACGTCGCACACGCGCGGCATAGTGAGCATGGCTCACACCGGCGCGCCGAACTCGGCCGGCTCGCAGTTCTTCATCTGTGTGGGCAACCCGACGTTCCTCGACGGCAAATACGCCGCGTTCGGTCAGGTCATTCAGGGCATGGACGTCGCCGACAAGATCGTCGCCCTCCCACGAAATGCCCAGGACATGCCGGGTCCGGATGAAGCGGTCATGAAGACAGTGACCTTGCAGACTTGGCCGCTTAAGAAGTAGGCCGACGATGAAAAAAGCCCGGGTCGTTTTGGGACCCGGGCTTTTTTCATTATGCGTACTTGCTCGGCGGTGAGTCGAGGCTGAAGAATTCCAACACGTCGTCTAGGCGGTCGGATTCCGTGTGGCAGGCGTCGGCGATCGAGGCCTGTTTTAGCTTCGCCTCCGCGATCGCTTCGCGACGCTTGGAAATCTCCTGCTCCAGGACGGCGATTTCCACTTCGCTCTTGTTCACGTACTCATCCACGTGCTGGACGTAGCTTTGGGCGTACGCGGCGAGGGCCGCGAGCTTCCTAGAGGCATCCGCCAAGATCGTCTCGGTTGAGACGCCCAGCGACTGCGCCATCGCCGTGAGCGTCACCTTAACCGTAGCGCGCTTGGTTTCCAGCGGGAGTTCGGCGGGAAGCGAATTCAGTAGATCGAGAATCTGCTCGGCGGTAAAGGGCGAGCTTGGCAATGTGGCGAGGCGGTAGATCGCGCTGAAGTCGACACTTCCATCGGCTTGGATCACCGTAGGGGCCGCGGCGGCGGGAGCCTTGATCTCGTCCAAGTTCGGCCCGGGGGATTCCCTTACGACCTGCTCGACGGTACGCGTCGAGGGTGCGGGAGCCGGCGTCGGGGTTGGCGAAGCTGCGGGACGGGGGGCCGGCTTGGGGCCGGTCGACATCGTCTTGTAAAACTCCGCCTCGGCCGAAGGCTCGTCGATCTCAACCAACAATCCGGCCGCTTTTCTAAGGGTTTCTCCGATTCTCATGCTCGATTCTCGTTTACATCGTACAGGCGGCCCGAGCCCGCCGCGAGCGGCATCTGCTCAAACGGCGACATTTCCTGCAAAGTCTCGCTCAGATTGTCGCTTTGGTACACGACGTCGTCGATATCGACGAGCACTTGTTCCGGCGACCGCGCCCGAATCTCATCGTTGATCAGGCCGAACGTGTCCTCGATGAGCCGTAGTTGGTGGCCAAGGTTGATCAGGATCTCGCCGATCTGCTCCACGTAAAGCTTTCGCCGTCCCAATATTTCTCGCCGCTTGTCCATGACGGCTTGGTTATGAAGGTTCGCTTCGTCCGGCATGGAGTGCATGATCTCCTCGATCTCCACTTCGTACCGCTCCTTGATCGTCGTGACCACGGACTTCACCCAGGCTTCATCGCGCGGCTTTGTCACGTCGACACTTCCTCGCGACTTGGGCGGAGGCTCACCGGATTCTATGTGACCACCCTCCTCCAAGACTGAAGTCAGATAGGCCTCAAACTGAGTTTGCTTGCTGGCGAACAGAAGGAATTTTTCCAGCAGATAGTCGAGCTTCCGAAGAACCTCTTGAAACCACCGCTTGCCCTGAAAGGTAGGGTCACCGATCTGGCTCCGTACCTGTTCCAAGCGGACGAAGCGGCTTTTGGTCTCGACGTTCAGCGTCGGATAGACCTGCTCGGCGAGCTTGCGGCGGCGGTCGAGGACCTCTTGGTCGTAGCGGCGGGATAGGCGCGCATCGTACCACTTGGAGTCGGGAATGAAGAGGAGGTACGCCGCCTCAACGATCACCGCGCCCAGGAGGGGGAGGGGATTGAGGGTTATGGCGGACAACGCTACGGCGGAGGCAAGTCCGATCGTATTGTAGTTCTCCTTAAACGCCTCTACGTGCTTTCTATTTCCCCGCATTTCCGCGTCCGGTCAATCTACCCGACTCACTCCTACAGCCTCGGGAACAGTTCACGAATCTCCCTTCTTAAGCCGACGCATTCAGGGGTCTCGGAGATTCCCTTCCGCCACGCAATTCCGAGTTCGGCGAGGCTGATGGTCCGTTGGATTCGGGCACCTGGGATCGGTTCTCCCTTGGCATCCCGGTCTCGGCCGAGTAACCAGATGGTGTCGGCGACCGCCATCGCCGCGTTGATGTCGTGGGTGACGATGACAAAGGTTTGGAGTTCATCGGACGCCGCGATTTCGAGGATGAGGTCGACCACGCTTTGGAGGGCGACGAGATCCAGGCCGGAGAAAGGCTCATCCATGAGAAGTAACGTCTCACCGCACATGATCTGCTGGGCGATCGCAACCCGTTGGCGCTGTCCACCAGAGAGCTGCACCGGATACTTGTTCATCTGGTCGCCTAGGTTGAACCGATGCAGGAGCGCTTTCGCCCGATCGGCGGCTTCTCCACCTGACTGACCGGCGAGCTTCGCCGCGATCACCAGATTGGAAAGAACCGTGCGGTGATTGAAGAGCGGATAGTTTTGGGCGACGACACCGACCTCGCCACGCCGCACGGTGTGGCCATCGGCCATCGTGATGCGGCCCTCATCGGGCGTATCCAAGCCGGCGAGCATGCGAAAGAGGGTCGTCTTGCCGACACCGGAAGGCCCCAGTAAGGCAACAACTTGCCCCTGGGTCATTCCCGGCCGGGTTAGGTTGCGGATCTCGGCGTTGACATTCTTCAGAACCTGGGTATCGCCGAGCATCTTCGAGACGCCCTCGACTTTCAGCAGGGTCTCCTTGTACTCAAATGGAAGCGCGACCATGTTAGCCACGCTCCAATGTCAGATCGGCGTACGGGCAAACGAGCCGGCGAATCAGGGCTATCCCGCCGTCTTGGAGGAGGCCGACGATCAAGATCGCGAGTTGGATCGCATAGACCTCAGGCAGCTTGAAGTACTTCACGTTGTTCAGGAGCATGGATCCTACGCCACCTTCCGACCGGACGACGCCTTCGACCAGCGTCAGCATCATCCAGCCGATCGCGGCATTCTGCCGAAGCACCTCGAATGCCTTATCGGCGGTTCCGACGATGATCACTTCCCAAACGACACGCCACTCGCGCATCCGAAGCGTTCGCGCATGGTCGAGATCGCCCTTCGTGACCGCGCCCACGACGGACTCCATCGACGTGACGTAAAAGACCGAGACGCCCGCGACCATCATCGCGACCTGCAGGTTGCGACCGCCTCCGAACATCACCATGAAGATCAGGGTGAAGCCGGCGAGGCTAAGAAACCGGCCCTTCGAGACCGCCGCGACGATTGGACGAAACACCGGGATCACGGTCAAGTAGGCCAGGAGGGTCGAGATCAGAGCGGAGATGGCAAGCGCGACCAGGTTCAACTGAAAGCTGGATATAAGTTCCGAGCCGAGACCCTGCTTTGCCCAAAGCTCGCCGAGGGCGCGGAAGACTTCGACCGGAGTCGGCAGAAACTTGAAGGGCGATTTGATCCAGATCAGGAAACCGAGGAGGACCTCGATGCCGATGATCAAGCGCATTCCGTTTGCCGAAACCTTACGGTTGAGCCGAAAGGCATCCATCCAATGGAACGACTTGCGGTCTCCGATTCGGAGGGCTTCCGTGCCTCGAACGGCGGTAACGCCCCCTTCAGGGGGCGCTACTTGCTTCGTGGGGTCTTCTTGCGCGTGAATCGCTTCACGATCGCCGATGTCCTTCTCGTCCGGCATTACTTGGTGGCGACCAGCCAGATCTCGACGCGGCGGTTCGCGGCTCGTCCTGGACCGGTACTGTTCGGTTCAACCGGATTCTGCTGACCGTGGGCGAAGACGGTGATACGACCCTGGGGGAAGTTGACCGGGCTCGAATTCTCGAGGTACTTCTCCACCGCAAAAGCTCGGGCTTCGGAAAGCGCCATGTTCTTATTCGGATCGCCTTGGTTGTCGGTGTGGCCGTGCACTTCGATCGAGGCGCCGCTCGCGATCAACAAGTCGCGTCGCATTCTCTCAAGATTCTGCTTCGCAGCCGGAGTGAATGCCGCCCGGCCCGTTTCGAACTGAATATTCCACTTTCGGCGGCTAATAACTGCACCCTTCGTGGTGTTCTTGAAGGTGGGCTGCGAGTTCTTGGTCGCCTCGGGGCTGACCGTTGTGTTTTCCTTGATCGACTTCAGATAGCTCGTGTCGATGATATCGTCGGTCGAGTAGTACGAGGACATGATCGATGGGTACTGCGCCACATCGACGTCGCCGAACGATCGGTAGGTTGCGGCGACGAGGCTCTGGCTTCCCGGCACCAAACCGAAGGCGATGTACTCGTCGGCGAGGTTGCTAACCGAGGATCCCCCTAGTTCGACTTGCTGCCCGGTCTTGTCCGCTTCAACCGTACCCCTGAAGTACTTGGCCCAATAGTCGGCACCCGAGTTCGCTTCGTGGTAGTTGGCGGCACTTACTTCGCTCGCCTTCTTAAGGGCCATTTCACTTCCCTTCACCGCGTCGCTACCGTCAGCGATGGCGCGAAGCATGCCCTTCACGATCTCCGGGTTCGCCTTCATCCACTTGTCGATGCCGATGATGACGCAGGGCATCTGCGACGAATATTCCTTGGTGGAGACGATGCTAACGAGACCGCCCTTCTCATGAGCGGCCTTTACGTCGCCTGGGGTCCAGGTCACGATGCCTTGTACATGAATCTGCTTGGTTTCACCGGTCTTCTTGCCGTTGTGAACGACAGGTCGGGTCTCCGTGTAGCCGGCGATGTATTTGGCCGGAGCATCCATGTAGTCGGAGGCGTTGACCCAGTTGAGGGCATCGGGATCGTATGTTTTCTCGTCCGGGTTGTTCTTTAGGCCGTTGTCGGCCAGCCACTTCATCGCGATGTTCCAGTCGCCGTCACGGATAACGCCGGCAACGACGCCGCCGCGCGAAGCGAGCGCGTTCTGCTTCCATTCGGCCGGACCCATGAATTTGTCTTCGCCGTGCGAGAAGCCGGCCTCGCCGACGATTCGCGCCCGGTACTCAGGACCGATCTTGCTGAGCGTGTCGTTCAGGCCCTTCAGGAACGAAGCGCCGCCGTCTCCCATGATGGTGACGAAGTGGACGCCGGCGGTCGGGTTGCTCTCGCCCTTGCTGAGCGCGGTCGCAAATGCGACCAGATTCTGGGCGAGCTTGTCGTTATCGTCCTGGCGCGACCACTTGAAGTTGACGCCGTTGTTACACATCAAGCTGCCGCTGGCGGCTTGGGCGCCGCCGTTCGCGAACATGATGCCCATCTGTGCGTTCCACGCGTAGCCGAGCATGCGAACTTCGGGCTTGTCGGTACAACCGCCTTCGCCGCCGGGCATGACGTACTGGGTCCCGGAAGCGCTCGTTCCATGCATGTCCGGAAGATTAGCCAGAGGCGGAACATCCGACTTGGTCACGGCGGCCGCGGGGAACAACTTGTCCCAGTATCCGGTTACCCGCAACCCAAGTCCGACGGCGCCAACGACCAGAATTAGAACAACAACTTTGCCAGACGTCTTCAGACGCATTTAAATATCTCCAACCTCGAAAGGGAGCCACGCGGATTCCAAGCCAGCGTAGCGGAATGGCAATGAAAACGGAACGACCAGACTCGATTTCTAGTCCTTGCCGAACAACTTCCGAGGAAGCAGGCTACCAACGTTTTCATGCACTGTCAGCCCCCACGAGGGGGCGTCCAGCGTAATCATACACGCTTGCCCGCAAACAGGTTGCGTCCACCGAATTTCGGACTACGCGATGAGCTTGGTGACCACGTTTCCATACACATCGGTTAAACGGAAGTTCCTTCCCTGGTACCGATAGGTGAGCTTCGTGTGATCCAAGCCCAATTGATGGAGCAAGGTCGCATGAAGGTCATGCACGCTGACCGGATCTTGGATGACTCCGTAGCCGAGTTCGTCGGTTAGACCGACGCTTGCGCCTGCTTTCAGTCCGCCGCCCGCCATCCACATGGAGAACGCGCGTGGGTGGTGGTCGCGACCGGGATAGGGCGATCCGCCCCGGCCCTCGTTCATCGGCGTGCGGCCGAATTCTCCGCCCCAGACGACGATGGTCTCGTCGAGGAGACCTCTTTGCTTGAGGTCCTTGATAAGGGCGGCGGCGGCTTTGTCCGTCTCCTCGCACCGGGTCTTGAGGCCGTGCTTGATGTCGCTCCCCTCGTCCGTGCCGTGGGTGTCCCAGCCTCGGTGATAGAGCTGGACGAACCTCACGCCGCGTTCTACTAGTCGCCGGGCGAGTAGGCAGTTGTTGGCGAAGGTCTTCTTGCCCGGCTCGGTGCCGTACATCTCTTGGATCGACGCAGGCTCTTTGGAAATGTCCATGAGCTCCGGCACGCTAGTCTGCATCCGATAGGCAAGCTCGTACTGCGCGATCCGGGTCTCGATCTCCGGGTCCAGGCTTTCCTTGAACTTCATCGTGTTCAAGTCTCTGAGTGCGTCGAGCGTGTCTCTTCTTACACCGGCGTCTACTCCATCCGGGTTATTTACGAAGAGAACCGGTTCGCCGTGGGAGCGGAATTCGACGCCTTGGTAGACGCTCGGGAGGAAGCCGCTGCCCCAGCAGGTTTTGCCGCCGTCCGGGTTGCTATCGCCGGAGATCAGCACCACGAAGCCGGGGAGGTCGTGGTTCTCGGTCCCTAGTCCATAGGTCGACCATGCGCCGAAGCTAGGTCGGCCCGGCAGTTGGAAGCCGGTGTTCATGAAGATCTGGGCGGGCGCGTGGTTGAACTGCTCGGTGGACATACTTCGCACGACCGAGATGTCGTCGGCGACTTCTTTGAGGTGGGGGAGGAGTTCTGAGATCCACTGGCCGGACTGGCCGCATTGCTCGAATTTGTAGGGTGAGCCGAGCATCTTCGGCGTGCCTTTGATGAAGGCAAACTGCTCACCCTTCATCAAGTCGCCGGGGCAAGCTTGGCCGTCGTATTTCACCAGCGTCGGCTTCGGATCCAGCATGTCGAGCTGCGACGGCGCACCGGCCATGAATAGGAAAATGACGTTCTTGGCCTTGGCGGGAAAATGCGGCTTCTTCGGCCGGAACGGATCGTCCGAGCTCAGCCCCTGAACTCCGGCGGCGAGGCCAGACTCCGCGAACATGGAACTAAGGGCGAGGCCCCCGATGCCGTAGCCGACTTGCTTGAAAAACGTCCTGCGCGTCATCGCGCGAAGGATTTCGGATTGGCGGTTGTGATCCATGCCGTTTGCCTGCCTCTCATTCTGAACTCGTGTTCAGCCGTTCTTCTAGCCTGCGCGATTCTAGGGGCGTTGTTCGCGTTAATTTTGGATTTTTTGGGTTTGGATGCGGATTTTGGGGTCCGGGGTGGCGAATTGGAGGAGGATTCAACCCCGTCAGGGTTGCCGAACTATATGCCGACTTAGTCCAGGGTAGCGCCCGAGGCGTAACCCTTCGCTGGACAGACAATCCCTTCAGGATTGGAAGTCGCGGCAAACCCGACACAGCGAATTTGCCGCGACCTTGGTCTTGATGCATGCCTGCCTCTCATTCTGAACTCTTGTTCAGCCACTTATTCGATCCGCGCCGTTCTGGGCGCACTGTCCGCAGTGTTTTCGAAAATTCCTTTGCCTGTACGGACGGATTTCTGGTTCGAAGATATGGCAAATCAATCGGAGGGCTCCTTGGTTGCGATGCATTTCAATCCTGAAGGGATTGTCCGTTCAGCGAAGGGTTGCGCCCGGCGCTACCCTGGTAGGCGCAGGCAGTTATTTCTTCAACCCTGAAAGGGTTGCATCCTGCATTAAACTAAACACGTGCCTCAATCCCTTTCTTCCGTCTATTTCCACGGCGTCTTTTCAACAAAAAACCGTCATCCGTTCCTTGCGGACGAAGGTTTGCGCGCAGAAGTGCACTCCTATTTAGGCGGAATCAGCAAACGGCTTGGATGCGACCCGATAGTGGTCGGCGGCGTCGCCGATCACGTTCATCTGCTCGTTCGATTCGGCAAGACCATCACGATCGCCGATTGGATCAAAGAGATCAAACGCGGTTCGTCGGTCTTCGCGAAAAGTCAGGCAGAGTCTTTCTTCTGGCAAGCCGGTTATGGTGTTTTTGGCGTCGAACATCAACACCTGGCCCAGGTCGAGAGGTACATCCTTAACCAGGGGGAGCATCATCGCACGATTTCCTTCCAGGACGAATTCAGGGCGCTCATGGCGGAGCATTCCGTCGAATGGGACGAGAAGTACGTCTGGGATTGAAGGGACGGTTTTGAACCGATTGGGATTCAACCCTTTCAGGGTTGTGGTATTTCGGTCCCATCCTTTCCAGGGTAGCGCCCGGAGGCGCAACCCTTCGCTGGACAGATAATCCCTTCAGGATTAGGGGGGGAGGCGGCGAACCTAGTTCGGCCAATTTTCAGCGATTTTCATCCGGTCCGAGACCGTGCAGGCCGCGAGTGACTCAGGTAAATCCAACCGTCATTGCGGGTCCAGAACATGCCTTAACACGGCTGGTGCCCTCTCCAAGATGCTGTCCCACGGCGCCTCCCGTTCGGTCGGGGCGTGGGCTACCCCCGCCGGGGGCCGGAAAGAATGGCTCGCGTAGACACGACCCGGTAAACTATCAGTCCCCACTCCGCCATGGATCAATCCCGCATTCGTAACTTTTGCATCATCGCTCACATCGATCATGGCAAGTCGACCCTCGCCGACCGCCTTATCGAGCGGTGCGGCAATATCCGCGGCACGGCTCAAGAGCAGATGCTGGACTCGATGGACATCGAGCGCGAGCGCGGCATCACGATCAAGATGGCCGCCGTCCGGTTGATCTACACGGCGCGAGATGGGGAGACCTACCAGCTTAATTTGATCGACACGCCGGGGCACGTTGATTTCACTTACGAAGTCTCCCGCGCGCTGGCCGCTTGCGAAGGCGCGCTCTTGGTCGTGGATGCCTCACAAGGCGTCGAAGCCCAGACGATCGCAAACGCGGGTATGGCGATGAACCAGAATCTGGAGATCATCCCGGTCATTAACAAGATCGACCTGCCTCACGCGGACATCGAGCGGGCCCGAGAAGAGATCGAGAGCGCGGTCGCGATCGACGCGAGCGACGCGATTATCTGCTCGGCGAAGGCCGGCATCGGAATCGACGAAATCCTTGAGGCCGTCGTCGAGCGCGTGCCGCCCCCAAAGGGCGATCCGAATGCGCCACTACGCGCCCTGATTTATGACTCGCACTTCGACGCCTACCAAGGCGCCGTGGCCTACATCCGGGTGAAGGACGGCCACATCAAGAAGGGCGAGAAGATCCAGATGATGGCGACCGGCAACCGGTTTGACATCGACTCGACCGGCCACTTCAGCCCCGCCCTCACCGTCGACGAGGGACTGAAAACCGGCGAAGTTGGTTTCATCACCGCCGCAATGAAGTCGATCGGCGACGCGCGGGTCGGCGATACGGTTACGACGGCCAACAATGTCGCGGTGCAAGCGCTTCCCGGCTACCGAAAGGCGCTGAGCATGGTCTTCTGCGGCCTGTATCCGAGCGATGGCGACCAGTACGAGGATCTTCGCGACGCCATCGACAAGCTGAAGCTGAACGATGCTTCGCTTGACTTTGAGCCGGAGACTTCGGCGGCCCTCGGCTTCGGATTCCGTTGCGGCTTCCTTGGGCTGCTCCACATGGAAATCGCCCGGGAGCGATTGGAGCGCGAATTCAATCTCGACTTAATCCTGACCGCGCCTTCGGTGGACTACAAGGTCACGCTGAAGAATCAGGAAATGGTCCACATCTCGAACCCGGCGGATTGGCCGGATGCGAATGAGGTCATGAGCGTCGAAGAGCCGACGGTCAAGGCGACGATTATGGTGCCGAACGAGTACGTCGGCGCGGTCATGACGCTTTGCCAGGAGCGCCGCGGAACCTATACGAAGACGGAGTACCCGACCCCGCAGCGCGTGATCCTGCACTACGTTCTGCCCCTCGGCGAAATCCTTTTGGATTTCTTCGACAAGCTGAAATCCAGCACACGTGGCTATGCATCGCTTGACTACGATCTGGCCGAGTACGTGCAGTCGAATTTGGTTAAGGTCGACATTCTTTTGAATGGCGATCCGGTGGACGCGCTGTCGTTTATCGTCCACAAGGATTTCTCGTACAACCGAGGCAAGGCGATGGTGCAACGGCTTCGGGAAGTGGTCCCTCGCCAGCAATATGAGGTCCGGGTTCAGGCCGCGATCGGCGCGAAGGTCATCGCCGCGGACACGATCAAGCCGTTCCGTAAGAACGTTATCGCCAAGTGCTACGGCGGCGACATCACCCGAAAGCGAAAGCTCCTTGAGAAGCAGAAGGAAGGAAAGAAGCGCATGAAGCAGATCGGCTCGATCGAACTGCCGCAGGAGGCGTTCTTGAGTGTTCTTAAGGTTGCCGAATAGGCCCGGTCAGGATAAAGCGAACTGCGCCGCTAAGCCCCACTTCTCGGCGCCGTAGGATTGGCCCTCAAAGGGCCGGAGTCTAAGGACTTAAATGCTTGTTCGAACCTCTGACCCAGGGTAGACCGCCTACGCTAACGCTTCGGGGGTCAACCCTGGGCTGGGGGACGGAACCCCGTTCGGGCTTGTCATTACCCACATCTTTGAGTCTGGGCGTCTCGTCTTAGGATTCAGGCTTGTCATGCCATGGAGGGTGTGCAGGAGTGGAGACTTGTCATTCGCCCATGGATTGGGCTCGTGC
>Ga0105240_10002409_pt1 | contig 30057 bp, 26 predicted proteins | sample KBSC54metaG_FD_80426 | JGI IMG/M metagenome (GOLD analysis project Ga0105240, IMG submission 80426) | Corn rhizosphere microbial communities from Kellogg Biological Station, Michigan, USA - KBS C5-4 metaG | ecosystem: Host-associated > Plants > Roots > Rhizosphere > Soil | place: Michigan, USA... | reverse complement strand
TGGCCCCTTCCGGCTGGTTGCGGATCGATGCCCAGGGCAGCCCGCCTTCCGAACCGCAGGACTGATCCGCGCAACCGAGCGCGCCCATGCCATTCAGCCAAGCCTAGCGTCAGCCGCTGATGTAGTCCCAAACCAGCTTGGCATTCAGCAAGATGATCACCAGCGCGGTCAACACCGCCAGTGCGGTCAGCCAGCGCGGCGCCACGAAAGGTCCCATCTTGCTACGGTTTGCGGTGAACATCACGAGCGGCACCACCGCGAAGGGTAACTGCAGGCTAAGTACCACCTGACTGAGGATCAGAAGCTGGCCGGTTGCCTTTTCGCCGGCCCAGATGGTCACGACCACCGCGGGCACAATCGCGATCAGGCGCGTCACCATGCGCCGAAGCCAGGGTGACACGCGCAAATTGATAAAACCCTCCATCACGATCTGGCCCGACAGGGTCGCCGTGATGGTGGAGTTCAATCCGCAACACAACAGGGCAATCGCAAACAATGTCGGCGCAAGGGTGGAGCCCAATAGCGGAGCGAGGAAAGAATGCGCCTGGTCGAGCTCGGCGACGTCGGTCCTGCCGACCTGGTGAAAGGTAGCAGCCGCGAGGATCAGGATCGACGCATTGATGATCAGCGCCAGACAAAGCGCGATGGAGGAGTCGATCGTTGCAAGCTTGATTGCCTCCCTTTTTTCCTCCACGTCCGCGCCATAGCCGCGCGTCTGTACCAGTCCGGAGTGCAGATAGAGATTGTGCGGCATCACCGTGGCGCCGAGAATGCCGAGCGCCAGATACAGCATGTCGCGGTTGAGCAGAATGTCTGGCGTCGGCGCAAAGCCCCGAAGCACCGCGCCCCAATCCGGATCGGGCAGAGCAATCTGGATGGCAAAACAGGCGGCGATGACGCCGAGCATGGCCACCACGAAGGCCTCGATCCAGCGGAAGCCGAAGGCCTGCAAGGCCAGGATCAGGAACACATCGGCGGCCGTGATCAGCACGCCGATCGAGAGCGGAATATGAAACAGCAGGTTCAGCCCGATCGCCGTGCCGATAACCTCGGCAAGGTCGGTCGCGGTGATGGCGATTTCGGCCATTACCCACAGCGGCCAGGACAGCCAGGGCGGAAAGGAGTCGCGGCAGGCTTGCGCCAGATCGCGCCCAGCGCCCACGCCAAGCCGGGTGCAGAGCGACTGCAGCACGATCGCCATCAGGTTGGACAGGAGCGCCACGACCAGCAGCGCGTAGCCGAATCTTGAGCCACCGGCGAGCGAGGTCGCCCAATTGCCGGGATCCATGTAGCCGACGGCTACGAGATAGCCGGGACCGAGAAACGCCAGCAATTTGCGCCAGAACGGGCCCCCCTTGACCACGCGAACTGAGCCAAACATGCCGGCGAGCGACGGCTCACCGCGATCGGAGCGCCAGCCGGAACCATTTTCGGTCAGCCCCGACACTGGAGCTGGATTTGACGACTGGGCATCCATCCGGGCACCATGCCGAATGTCGTCCTTTATTGCAACTAGTTTGCATAAGCGACTGGGCTGCCCCTTTCCCTGGCAGCATCGATGCGGCTGACCAGGAGCCGCGCGGCCATTCCAGCACGGCTCCGGTTCCACGGTACAGCGGAAGCGGAAAACGGGTGGCTTGCGATCTCGCACCGGCCCAGTGTCATTCCTTCCTTACTGGTGGAATGAGTCATGGTCCTGCCCTCGCAAAATCCCTCTTCCAACACTTCGCCCGTCAAGACCCTGCCCGCACCCTTCAACCGGCTAGCCTGGTCCAATCTGGCGGCGCAATCGGCCGAGCAGATCGCCCTCTCGGCTGCGCCGATCATCGCGGTCGTCCTGCTCGGGGTCGGAGAAGGCCAGACCGGACTGTTGCAGACCGCATTGACGCTGCCTTTCATCCTGTTTGCGATTCCGGCCGGGTTGCTCGCCGACCGGATGTCGCGCCGCTGGTTGATGGCGGGTGCCGAGACGCTACGCGTCCTTGCCTTGATCGGGATATTGCTTCTGATCCTGACGGGGTGGCTGACGCTACCCGCCCTTGCGGCGCTTGGCTTCATTTCGGTATGCGGCACGGTGGCCTATAGCGTCGCCGCGCCGGCTCTGGTGCCGGCACTGGTCCCGCCGGCTTTGTTGGCGGCCGCGAATGCCCGCATTGAGCTGGCGCGGACTGTGGCCTTCACTGTCGGGCCGGCGCTGGGCGGATTTCTCGTCGGCTGGATCGGCGCCAGCCCGGCGTTCGGCTGCGCCGCGGCGCTGTCGATCCTGGCGGTGCTGCTGTTATTGGGCATCCACGAGCCGGCGCGGCCATCGATGCCGCCGCGACATCCGCTGCAGGATATCCGGGAAGGCGCCGCCTTCGTCTTCCATCATCCGCTGTTGCGGCCGGTCTTCATTGTGCAGTTCGTGTTCGGAGTCGGATGGTTCGTCATCTTGGCGGTGTTCGTTCCCTTTGCGGTTCGCGATCTGGGACTGTCGCCCACCGGCATTGGCATCGTGCTCGGCATGTATGGGGTCGGCATGACCGCGGGCGCCTTGCTGGCGACGCGTATCATGCGCCGCCTCCCCTTCGGAACGGTGGTCGCCACTGGGCCGGTCACCGGTTGCATCGCTTCTGCCGTCATCGCTTCGACGATGTACTTCCCCTATCCCGTGTTGGCCGGTCTCGGGTTCTTTCTGCTGGGCGCGGGGCCGATCCTCTGGCTGATCAGCACCACCACGCTGCGGCAATCCGTGACGCCGCCGCGTCTGCTCGGCCGCGTGTCCGCGATCAATACGCTGAGTTTCGGGGCGCGCCCTCTGGGAGCTGCGATCGGTGCGCTGGTTGGCGGCCTCTACGGCGCCGAGACGTGCTTTGGCGTGGCTGTGGCGATCTTCGCCGCGCAAGCCCTATTGATCGTCATCTCTCCGGCCGCAAGCCTTAGATCGCAGCCGGACATGATCGAGGACGGAGCCGCGGCGCGAGCCCGCCAAGCGGTTCTGTGAACCGCGGAGTGGTAGTTTCAACTCAACTACTCAGCCAGATAGCGCTCGTAGCTCTCCCTGGCCGGCTCGCTCGCCTCGATCTCGGGATCGAGCGTGTAAAGATCCTGCGCGCGCCCAATGCCGCGAAGGGCGTAGCGACCGGTTGAGACAAGATAGCGGCGACCCGCGGCATCCAGGGCCGCATTGAAGTCCGCTGACGCCAACAGCTCACGATCGACCGAGCGGCTCATCGAGGCGATTCGGCTGACTTCGTTGACCGCCGGCCCCAGCACAGTGAAATCGAGCCTGTCCTCGCTGCCGATATTGCCATAGAAGACCTCACCAACGTGCAGGCCTACATAGGCGGAGGTGACCGGACGGCCCTCGCGGCTGCGGCGCGCGTTGAGCCCGGCGATGTTCTTGCGAGACAAGTGCGCTGCCCGGAGCGCCGCGCGGGTCGTCGAGGCAAACTCCGCGCCGGTGAACATGGCGAGCAAGCCGTCGCCGATCAGCTTTAGCACATCGCCGCCGGCATCATGGATCGCGTCAATTACGGCTTGTGCGTAGTCGTTGAGAAACGGAATGATGTCATCGGGACCGATACTCTCGCTGATCGCGGTCCACCCGCGCAAGTCCGAGTACCAGAGCACGGCATTGATCCGCTCGGTGATGCCGCGAGAGATGCGCCCGCGCAAGACCTGTTCGGAGGCATCACGGCCGAGATACACGCGCCCCAACGTGCGCACGATGTCGACCTGTTGCGCCGATTTGATCGCAAGTCCGAGCACCGCCACAAGATCGCGCATCGCGGCAAGTTCGGAGTCGCGAAAGCCCTCCTCCCGGCGGGTCATCCAGCATGAATAGAGGCAATCCATCTGGCCGAGCGTACCGGTCCCAAAGCGGTGCACGAAAGCGAGGTAATGCCGGTGGCCCTTTTCGGAAAGCTCCCCGATCTGCGAGAAGTTGAGCTTTTCGTGCTCGGCGAGATCGATCAGCATCTCGTCCTTGCCGTGCTCGAGCAGATGGAAGAATACCGACCGCCGCCAATTTTCGGCCGCATCGCCCTCCGCTGTCGAACCATATTCGACAACGTCGCTCTCATCGGTCGGCAGGTCGCTCCAGCGAAAGGCGCGCCCCTCATAAATGGGATGCAGCGTGTCGATAACGACGAGGCCGCGTGACAGCGCAAGTCCCTCGGCGCAACAACGCTCGCAAAAGCCACGGAGCAAATCGGGTTCAGGGAGGCCCGTGAGCCCCTGGCTTGCCACCCAATTCATCAGATCGAGGCGGGAGTTCAAATCCATAGGCCATTATCCCCCACCTACGCGGCGGATGAAAGGTGGGTCTCCCTCGGCGTCTCTCTGACCGTCAAAGAAACGGGCCGCACACCTAGATTGATGTCAGGTTTGGCGGGTGACCCTTTCACCGTTCTCCTTGGTGAAGGAGGACGGCGGACGATCGAGCAGATCAAGCACCAGTTCTGACGGCCGGCAGAGCCGCACGCCCTTCGACGTGCTCACGATCGGTCGGTTGATCAGGATCGGATGCTGCAGCATGAAATCGATCAGTTGATCATCGGTCCATTTCGAATCGGCCAGGCCGAGTTCGGCATAAGGCGTGCCCTTCTCGCGCAGGAGTTCGCGGGCCGAAATTCCCATCGCCCGGATCAGCTTGATGAGCGTTTGCCGATCAGGGGGCGTTTTCAGATATTCAATCACCTCCGGCTCCTCGCCGCTTTGCCGGATCATGGCCAGGGTGTTGCGCGAGGTGCCGCAAGCGGGATTGTGATAGATCGTCACGGTCATGCGCGTTCTCCTTCCATGCCCCGCCTGACAAGGCATCGCGGGGCGAGGTAAAGCTGCGACCCGGGCGGATGTAAAGGGCCGAACAGCGCTTGGGCTATGATTTCGCCCTTCCAATTCTGCACTAAATGCCGCAAAACCCTGCCATGATCGAAAAGCCAGATACCTCGTCATTCAAGGGCCTTTTGACGTGGGCCACCACCCGCCCCCAGGGCTATGCGGTCTATTTCATTTTTGTGGTGCTGATCGGCGGCCTCTCCTTCTTGGTCGGCCGGCTCAATCCAAAACACCCGCCGCCGACAGCTTCTGTCGAGGCCCCCGCGCCTTCCACTGGCGTTGTCGTTCCGACCCGTTAGTCTGGACGATCTATCGACGTTGCGAGCGCTTTACTGCGCCGGTTGCGTCTCCGAAGGTTGCGGCGAACAACATTCGACTTCGACGGTGACATGACTGAGCCCGTGCAATCCGCTCAAGCGCCGTTTGTAGGTGGCAGGCGGCAAGGGATCGTCCGAGATCAGCGACACCACGACGGCGCGGTGACCGGGGCCGACCTGCCAAAGATGGAGGTCGGTGATGCGGTCACCCCTTGTTTCCAGCCGGTGGCGGATTTTTGATTCCATTTTCTTGTCGGCGCTCGCATCCAGCAGCACCGCTCCGGAATCCCGGATCAGGCCATAGGCCCAGCTCGCGATCACCAGGCTGCCAATGATTCCGACCGCGGGATCCGCCCACACCCATCCTGCGACCATCGCAACCAGAAGTGCCGCGATCGCCAACACCGACGTTGCGGCGTCAGCCAGCACGTGGATATAGGCGGCGCGCAGATTGTTATCGTACTGGTCGCCGTGATGGTGACCATGCTGGGCGTCGCCCCCATGATGATCGTCGTGGTGCGCATGATCGTGACCGTGGTGATGTTGGCCGGAATCATGCAGCAGCGCGGCACTGGCCAGGTTGACGACCAAGCCCAGTATCGCGACCGCGATGGCCTCGCCGAAGGCGATCGAGACCGGATAAATCATCCGGTAAGCGCTCTCATAGGCCACCTGCACCGCAATCAGCGCCAGGATGATGGCGCTGGTGAACGCGGCGAGATCGCCGAATTTTCCGGTGCCGAAAGAAAATCGGGCGTCGCGGGCATGCCGGCGCGCGAACAAATAGGCGGCTGCCGTAATGCCGATTGCTGCCGCATGGGTCGCCATGTGCCAGCCATCGGCGAGTAAGGCCATCGAGCCGAACAGCGAGCCGGCCACGATTTCGCCGACCATCATCACCGCCGTCAGCAATACGACCAACCGGGTGCGGCGCTCGTTACGGCCATGCTTCGCCCCAAGGAACAGGTGGTCATGTTGCCATTGGTCGATCGGGTGCGAATGCATCGTCTGACTTTCCAGGATATCGGAGAATGCACTTGCCAATATAAGCGTGGTTCTTGGGAATACTATTACATCCGCAGGCACTGGCCCGACGCGACGTTGACAGTTCCGGTCGATTGCGGCTCTATCGGGCACATGGGGACCCTGCGATCTCCCCGCGAAGGCGAAAGCCCAAGCATCGCGTCCCGTTCGTTTTCGAAGGGCGCCATCATGTCATCCCAACCAACCAGACCACATCTGCGATTCCAGCCGCATGGTTTGGGAGCGCTCGCATGATTGATTTGTCGGCCAGCGCGACAACAGAAAGCCGAACCGGCCACGGCATCAGCTTTGCTGAGGCCTTCCGGGTCTGGCTCCGAGTTTCTGCATTGAGTTTCGGCGGGCCCGCGGGGCAGATCGCGGTCATGCACCGCATTCTCGTTGACGAGAAACGCTGGATATCGGAGAGCCGATTTCTGCATGCGCTGAATTACTGCACCCTGCTTCCCGGTCCCGAGGCCCAGCAACTGGCGACCTATATCGGTTGGCTACTGCACCGGACCGCTGGCGGCCTTCTGGCGGGCGGCCTGTTCATCGTGCCGGGCATCCTCAGCATCATGGCGCTCAGCTATATCTACGTGGCTTACGGCCATGTGGGCTGGATCGAGGCGCTGTTCTTCGGTCTCAAGGCTGCCGTACTGGCGATTGTGATTCAGGCGGTGGTGAGAATAGGCAAGCGTGCCCTGCGCAACCGGATGATGATTGCACTGGCGACGATCGCCTTCATCGGCATCTTCTTTTTCAACGTGCCGTTCCCGATCATCATCATCCTGGCGGGTGTCACCGGATATCTCGCCGCCCTGAGCGGCAAGTCTTCCTTTGAAGGGGCGAGACATCAGGCGGCAGGTCAGGGCTCCGCTAAAGCGTCAATCGAGAGCGCCGCCGTCGACGCCATGCTGGATCAGGGGCCGGTCGACCATATCCAGGCAAGCTGGGGGCGGGCCTTCAAGGTCGCCGCCACCTGGCTCCCTTTGTGGCTCGGCCCGGTGATGGTTCTTTTCATCGCTCTCGGGCCTTCGAATGTGTTCACGCTGATCGCGCTGTTCTTCAGCAAAATGGCGCTCGTGACGTTTGGCGGCGCCTATGCGGTACTCGCCTATGTCGCCCAACAGGCGGTCGAGCATTATCACTGGCTGGGCGCACGCGAGATGCTCGACGGCCTCGGCATGGCGGAAACCACGCCCGGCCCTTTGATCATGGTGCTGCAATTTGTCGGTTTCATCGCGGCCTATCGCGATCCCGGCAGTTTGCCGCCGATGCTGGCCGCTGTGCTTGGTGGCCTGCTCGCGACGTGGGTGACTTTCACGCCGTGCTTCCTGTGGATCTTCCTCGGGGCGCCCTATGTGGAGACCCTGCGCGGCAACAGGGGGTTGTCAGGCGCGCTGTCGGCGATCACCGCCGCCGTGGTCGGCGTGATCCTCAACCTGTCGATCTGGTTTGCATTGCATACGATCTTTCAACAAAGCGTGCCGATCCGGTCGTTTGGACTGGCGTTCGATTTGCCCGTCTTGTCGAGCATCGATTTCCCGGCCTTGCTGCTGGCGCTCGCTGCCGCGATCGCCCTTTTTCGCTTCAATCTCGGCATGGTCGCCGTGCTCGCCGGCGCCTGCGCCGGCGGCATTTTGTTACGCCTGGTTGGCGTGGTCTGACGCGGCAGGCAGACACGACAACCCGAAGTCTCCAACAAGCGTCGTTGCTCTACTCCACGCCGCGGCGGAATTTGTTGGATTTCGGCAGTCCCGATGCGAGCCGGCCCGCGTCAGCGCGATTGCCGCGCCAGGGTGCCAGATCCTTCCAGCTCAAACCCTGCTCGCGATCGGACGAATCCTTCCAGGTGAGACCGGTCTTGGCATCGAAAGTGGCGACATCCGATAGCGCGGCGCTAGTATATTTCTGCAGACGCACGCCGCGACCACGCGCCATCTCCGGCACCTGATCGATCGGGAAAACCACCATCTTGTGGTTGGTGCCAATCACCGCCACCATGTCGCCGGTCACGGTCGCAATGGCACGCGCCTCGTTCGGCATTTCCACATTCAGCACCTGCTTGCCCTTGCGGGTGTTGCCGACGCAATCCTCTTCCTTGACGATGAAGCCCTGCCCTTCATGACTCGCCACCAGGAACCTGCGGCCACCCTTGTTGACAAAGATCGAAACGATTGCCGCATCCTGCTCCATGTCGATGAACATGCGGATCGGCTCGCCATGGCCGCGTCCGCCGGGCAGCTTGGCGACATCGAGCGAATAGAATTTGCCGTTGGTGGCAAGCAGCAGAAGCTTCGAAGTAGTCTCGGCGAAAAACGCCTGGTCGAGTTTGTCGTCGGTCTTGAACGCCAAACCTGAGAGGTCGGCGACATGACCTTTGAGTGTCCGCACCCAGCCCTTCTCGGAAACCACCACGGTCACCGGCTCCCGCTCGACGAAGGCTTCCTCGATCGCCGCCAGATCGTGCTCGGGCGCATCGGCAAAGGTCGTGCGGCGCTTGCCAAGCGGCGTCTTCGGGCCGAACAGGTCGCGTACCTTGCGGACCTGGTCGGCAACCTTCGACCATTGCGCGGATTCCGAGCCAAGAACCGCATTGATGGCTTTGAGCTCGACGCGCAGATTCTTGTCCTCGGTGCGAATTTCCATTTCCTCGAGCTTGCGCAGCGAACGCAGCCGCATGTTGAGGATGGAATCCGCCTGCAATTCGGTGAGCTTGAATGCCTTGATCAGCGCGGGCTTGGGTTCGTCTTCGTTGCGGATGATCTTGATCACCTTGTCGATGTTCAGATAGGCGATCAGATAGCCGCCAAGCACCTCAAGCCGATGCTCGATCTGCTGCTTGCGATAATTGGAGCGCCGCAACAACACGTCGCGCAGATGGTCGAGCCATTCGCGCAGGCACTCGGCAAGACCCAGCACCTTGGGAACACGCCCCTTCACCAGCACGTTGAGGTTCAGGGGAATGCGGCTTTCCAGCTCGGTCAGCCGAAACAGCGATTCCATCATCAAACCGGGATCGACCGCCCGTGACTTCGGCTCGATGATCAGGCGAATATCTTCCGCCGATTCATCCCTGACGTCGCCGACCAGCGGCAGCTTTTTTTCGTTCAGCAATTCGGCGATCTTCTCGATCAGCCGGGATTTCTGCACAAGCCACGGGATTTCGGTGACCACGACCACCCAGGTGCCCCGCGCGCCCTCTTCCTGCTTCCACCTGGCGCGGGTGCGGAACGCACCCCGGCCGGTGGTATAGGCCTCGGCGATGGCCTCCTTGGAATCGATGACGATACCGCCGGTCGGGAAGTCCGGACCCTTGACCCATTTGAGGAGCGACTTCGATTTTGCCTCGGGCTTCTCAATCAGATGCAGCGCGGCCTCGCAGAGCTCGGCGGCATTGTGCGGCGGGATTGCGGTCGCCATGCCGACCGCGATGCCCTGCGCGCCGTTGGCAAGCAGGTTGGGAAAGCCGCCCGGCAGCACCACGGGCTCGCGGCTCTGGCCATCATAATTGGCACGGAATTCGACGCCGTCCTCGTCGATGCCGTCGAGCAGGAGGCGCGCGACTTCCGTCATGCGCGCTTCGGTGTAGCGATAGGCCGCCGGATTATCGCCGTCGATGTTGCCGAAATTGCCCTGCCCGTCGACCAGCGGATAGCGCGAGGAAAAATCCTGCGCCAGCCGAACCATGGCGTCATAGATCGCCTGGTCGCCATGCGGATGGAACGAGCCCATCACGTCGCCGACGATCTTGGCCGATTTCTTGAAGGGCGTGCCGGGGTCGAGCCGCAACAGTCGCATGCCGTAGAGAATCCGGCGATGCACCGGCTTCAGCCCGTCGCGGGCATCCGGCAGCGCCCGGTGCATGATAGTCGACAGGGCATAGGCGAGATAACGCTCCTCGAGCGCATCGCGCAGCATCACCTCATGAATTTCAGCCGGCTCCGGCGGAATTATTCTTTTGCCCATTTGCTAAATACTTTCAGCGGCTTCCCACATCCATACACGAGCTCTCCGGCCCGGCTCTTTTCACGCGGGAGGACCTCGATTCGGCCCGATATATAGCAGGTGGAATCGGGCCACGGCGAGCCTCCGCCGGACCCGAGGCGAACACGTCCCGCTATGTTCGTTACCCCGGGGAACTCCTGCGCCGCCGCGCCGTTTCATTCGCCTTGGAACCGGAAGAACCCGCTTGAACCGCCGGCAGATGCTTCGTGCCACAATCGCGCTTTCAGCAGCCGCCTCTTTGCGGCGGCTACAAGCGGCCGAGCCCGGTTCGATGGAATTCAGCCCATCCACGGTGCGAGACCTCGCCCGCGCGCTCTCGGCGAGGTCGTTCGAAACTCCTGACGAAAAGCTTCCGGACGCGCTCAAAAGCCTCAACTACGACCAGTATCGATCCATCCGCTTTCTGCCGGAGCGGGCATTGTGGGTTGGCGAGAATCTGCCCTTTCAAGCTCAGTTTTTCCATCGCGGATTTTTTTACAAGAACAGGGTCGAACTTTTCGAGGTCAACAACGGGCGCGCAACCCCGATACACTATCGACGGGGTGATTTCTCGTACGGCCTCGATATCGGACAATGGCCCGACGTCGACCTGGGCTTTGCCGGGTTTCGCATTCACGCGCCGATCAACAGACCCGACTATTACGATGAGGTTTGCGTCTTCCTCGGCGCCACCTACTTCCGGGCGGTCTCCAAGGGAGAGACCTACGGCTTGTCCGCTCGCGGCCTTTCGATCGACACCGGTGAAGCGAAGGGAGAGGAGTTTCCGGTTTTTAAATCGTTTTGGCTGGAGAAGCCCGCACCGAAGGCAACGTCGATTGTCGTACACGCTTTGCTGGACAGCAAAAGCGCAACCGCAGCCTATCGCTTTACCATCAGACCGGGAGAGACCACGGTATTTGACGTGGAAATGTCGCTCTATCCCAGAACGGATCTTCCACACGCCGGGCTGGCACCCATGACCAGCATGTTTTTCTTCGGCCCCAACGATCGACAGAACTTCGATGACTTCCGCCCCGAGGTGCACGATTCCGACGGCCTGGCGATCTCGAACGGCAACGGCGAACAACTCTGGCGACCCCTGAACAATCCACGCGATCTGCAAGTGAGCACGTTTGCCGATCGCAACCCGCGCGGATTCGGGTTGATGCAGCGGGAAAAGAAATTCCTCGCGTACCAGGATCTCGAATCGCGGTTTGAGCGTCGTCCAAGCCTCTGGTTCGAGCCGATCGGTGATTGGGGTGAAGGCGCTGTGGTGTTGTTCGAGATTCCAACCAAAGAAGAGGTGCACGACAACATTGCGGCATACTGGCGTCCAAAACAGCCGCTCCCAGCCAAGAGCGAGATCAATCTTACTTATCGGCTGCACTGGGGGCTCGATGCTCCTAGGTCCGACCCGCTGGCGCGCTTTACCCGAACCGGAATTGGCAATCGGGGCGAGGACAGCAAATTATTTGTCCTTGAGCTGATGGGCGACAGGCTCAAGGGCGTCGATGCCCAAACGATCAAGGGGATGGTGACAGCGGATAAGGCTGAGGTCACGAACATCGTCACGCAACCCAATCCGGAAACCGGCGGATGGCGGATGAGCTTTCAATGTTCGAACAAGAGCCCCGTCGAATTGCGAGCTGTCCTGTTGCAGAACGACACCCCGATCTCCGAAGTGTGGACCTACCGATGGACACCCTGAGGACGCCGTCTTCACGGGGGAACATCGTTGTCGACCATTTTCTGCCTCGGGAAAACGGGCTCACCATGGAGCCGTGCCGGCTCGATCAGGTAACCAGCCCGGCGCGTGTGCCTGCTCTTCCGTCGACCGGCTTGTGGCTTCGTCGTCTGACCATCTTCCTTGGCGCAGTCTTGCTCACCACTTTCGGCGGCTACGAGATGTATGAAGTCGTGCAGGTTGGTGGCGTAACCGTGCTCGAGGCGATCCTGCTTGTGTTCTTCGTCCCCCTGCTGGCGTGGGTAGCGTTTTCCTTCATGTCGGCGCTTGCCGGATTCTTCGTACTCGTTTCTCGCAAGAAGGTCGGACCAACCGTCGATCGCGGTATCCCTTGTGCCGAGCGCCGCACCGCGATGCTATTGCCGACCTATAACGAGGATCCGCATGACCTGATGGCGCGGCTCCGCGCGATGCACGAGTCGGTCACGGCCATCGGCTACCATGTTCATTTCGATTGGTTTCTGCTGAGCGATACCACCGACCCAGACGTCTGGGTCGAGGAAGAAGCGGCTTTCCTGGCCCTGCGCAGCGACTGCCGAGGCCATGTGTTCTACCGGCACCGATCCGACAATACTGCCCGGAAATCCGGCAACCTGGCTGACTGGGTCAGGCGGTTCGGAGCCGCCTACGACTACATGATCGTTCTGGACGCCGACAGCTTGATGACGGGCGAAACGATCGTAGGTCTGGTCCGTGCCATGGAAGCCTATCCATCGGCGGCGTTGATCCAGACTCAGCCGGCCATCGTCAATGCACGAAGCCTGTTCAGCCGGCTGCAGCAATTCGCCGGACGGGTTTACGGCCCGATGATCGCCGCAGGTGGCGCATGGTGGCATGGGACGGAGAGTAATTATTGGGGCCATAATGCGATCATTCGCGTGGGCGCCTTCGCCGAGGCGGCGGGGTTGCCCGAATTGCGTGGACGCAAGCCATTCGGCGGCCACATCCTTAGCCATGACTTCGTGGAGGCCGCGCTGATGCGCAGAGCCGGCTGGGCCATCTACTTCGCGCCGGAGGCCGCGGGCAGCTTCGAAGAGGTCCCACCCTCCATGCTCGACTTCGCCGTCAGGGACCGCCGATGGTGTCAGGGCAACCTGCAGCACCTCGCCGTGCTGCCGGCCCGTGACCTACACTGGGTCTCTCGTGTTCACCTGCTGACCGGCATCGGGTCTTATATCACCGCACCGATGTGGCTTATCTTCCTAATCTTGGGCTTGTTGATCTCGTTGCAGGCGAGTTTCATCCGGCCTGAATACTTTCCGAGGGGCTTTGCGCTGTTTCCGACCTGGCCGCAACAGGATCCGATCCTCGCCGCATGGGTGTTTGCGGCGACGATCGGGCTGCTGATCGTGCCCAAGCTGCTGGCTTATCTGGCCCTGATCATGCGGAGCGAAGACCGGGCGGCTTTCGGCGGGCCCTTTCGCTTGTTTGGCGGAATCCTCCTCGAGACTTTTTTCGCTGCCCTCATCGCACCGTCGATGATGATTTTTCAATCCACAGCTGTCTTCGAAATCCTGCTCGGCAGGGACGCCGGGTGGAAAGTCCAGCGCCGGGGAAGCGGCGCCATCGCGCCTGCCGAGATCTATTGGAAGTTCGCCGCGCCGACTTTGTGCGGCCTTTTTATCGGGCTGAGCGCTTTGGCTGTCTCTTTTCCCCTGTTCCTTTGGATGTCCCCGGTGATCGCCGGTCTGTTACTCGCCATCCCCTTGGGGTTTTTGACGTCGCGTCGGATCAGGTCAAACGGTTTGTTCGCAACGCCCGAAGATCTTCACCCGCCTCAAGTCGTACGTCGAGCAAACGAACTCGCCGGCCGCCCACGTCCTGAGGCCAAAGGCGCTCTGCAGCGCCTTCGGCAGAATCCCGAATTGCTCGCGAACCACCTGAATACTCTTCCCCAGAAGCCGAGCCACAAGTTTCAGCCGATCGACGTGCATCTCGCGACCGCGAGAGTTAAGGTCGAACGATGTGAGACCTTCGAAGACGCCGTTAAGTGGCTGGATCAGTCGGAGGTCCGCGCCATCTTGAGCGACGGCCCTGTTCTGCAAGGCGTTATCGATCTGCGTTAGATCGGTACCGTCGCTCTGGCCCGCGCCCGGATCACCGCATTGATGAAGCCCTCACGGGCGTCCGAATGGCCCTGCCCGCGCGGCTCCAGCACGTGGCGCAGGAGAAAAAGGCCGGTCAGACGGAAGCCGTCCTGCAAGTCCTGATCCGACCACCTCACTGCCGAACCTTCGGCTTGTTCGCTTCGAAGGAAAGCGGGCAGCCGTAACAGGCGATCCTGCCACCTCTCACCAGCCTGGCGCGAGACGGCGTTGCCGGTCTTCGGCGAAACGTAGATCAGTTCGGAAGTCGCTCCGCTGGCGGTGCATTGGTCGAGATCGAGCCCGAAGCCGAGTTCCGCCAGCATCGCGAGTTCAAATTTGACGAGGTGCACGGCGGCCTCACCCGCATCCTCGAAATCCTCGAGCATCGCGCAGAGCCGGTCATGAATTTCTTCATGCGGATCGCGTTCCGGCAACAGGCGTGCCAGCGATGCCAGATGCGTCACGCCATAGACCGCGTGCGACGAACCGAACAGGCTTGCCGCTCGCAATCTCAGTCCGTCGATCTGATAGTAACCGAGATGTTCGTCAAGCCGAGCCCGCCACACCGCGCTCACGCTGTTGCCGGGTTGCAGCAGCGGCCGCATCCGCGCGCTGGCACCGCCTCGGACCAGACCCAAATGGCGCCCATGCGCGCGCGTCAGGAGTTCGACGATGGCGGAGGATTCGCCATGCCGCCGCACACCCAACACGATACCTTCGTCGGTCCACTCCATCGGCCGATTGTACCGGATTCCTGGACCTTGCGGGCATGTTCCGGGTCCTTGACCGAGAAAAATAAAATCTAAATGTCAATCGATCAGGGCTTTTACGAAATGAACCAGCCCTTTGCATCCCCTGTGAAAGACAGATAAAGGCCTGCCCCCGTCAGAAGGCACGAGACGATCTCGATGGCGCTGTCGAGCTGCAGGCCGGTTTCAGCAATGACGGACGGCATCGAGAGCAGCGAAATCATAAGGAAGGCAAACAATATCCAGCGCGGCCCGTTCTTGCGATTCTCCGCGGCCAGGCGAACCAGATGCATCTGGAACAGGATAATGCCGGCGACCAGCACGGCGGCGATCGCGATGGTCGAAGCGCTCGCGTCTGCGCGCGGGGTACGATCCTGAAACGCCACCGAGAGCGAATCCAGCATCAATGATGAATAGAGCAGCACCTCGAACCAGAACACATTTCGCGGGACGGCCATGGAATGCGGCTACTCCTTGGGAAACTCGAGGCCCATCTCGCGATACCGGCTGGGATCGTCCGCCCAATTCTCGCGCACCTTAACGAACAAGAACAGGTGCACGGGAACGCCGAGGATTTCGCCGATTTCCTTTCGCGATTCTGCCCCGATCGACCGGATCGTGGCACCGCCCTTGCCGAGCACGATCTTGCGCTGGTTTTCGCGTTCAACAAAAATGGTCTGTTCGATCCGGACCGATTTATCGCGTTGCTCGGTCCAGCTGTCGGTCTCTACGGTCGATTGATAGGGAAGTTCCTGGTGCAATTGGCGGAAAATTTTCTCGCGCGTGATTTCAGCCGCCAGATGCCTGAGCGGCGCGTCCGACATCTGATCCTCGGGATAGTGAAACGGTCCGCACGGGACCATTTGCGCAAGTGCCTGCCGCAGATCATCGACGCCATCGCCTGAGAGCGCCGAGATCATGAATGTCTGCTCAAATCGGTAACGGTCGTTGGCAGCCTTGGCGAGTGCCAGCAGTTTCTCACGCGGCACGAGGTCGACTTTGTTCAGGACCAAAAGCTTGGGGTGATGCACGGATTCGAGCTTGGCCAGGATCGACTCGGCTTCCTCATCGATCCCCGATTTGGCGTCCAGCAGAACGCAAACGACGTCCGCATCGTGAGCCCCGCTCCAGGCGGTAGTCACCATGGCTCGATCGAGCCGTCGTTTGGGTGAGAAAATGCCGGGCGTATCGACCAGGATGATTTGGGCATTGTTCTCAACGACGATGCCGCGGATCAGCGCCCGCGTGGTCTGTACCTTGCGGGAGACGATAGTGACCTTCGCGCCGACCAGGGCATTGACCAGGGTCGATTTCCCAACATTCGGCGCGCCGATCAGCGCGACGAAACCGCAACGCGTCTCCACCGGCGCCTCCGGTTCACGCGGCAGTTGCCTCTCATCCGTCATGGCCACTACCCACGCCTTCGCGTTCGATCATCACCGATGCGGCAACTTTTTCGGCAGCGCGCTTGCTTCCACCGACGCCCTCAGCCGGGAGCAGTCCCGGAAGTTCGACGGAAACCCTGAACTGCGGGTCGTGATCGGGGCCGGTGCGCTCGATCTCACGATAGACCGGCGTCGGCAGGCCCTGCCCCTGGGCCCATTCCTGCAGCACGGTTTTGGGATCACGCAACGGGCGCCTCGGTCTGCGCATCCGCTCGGTCCAGTTCCGCTCGACGAATTGCGCCGCGGCAGCGTAGCCGCCATCAAGGAAGATCGCGCCGATCACGGCTTCGCAGACGTCACCAAGCACGGATTTGCGTAAGCGCGCCCCGGCGCCAGCGCCGACGGAACCCAGTCGGATGTCGTCGAGCAAGCCCAGCGATTTGGCGACGTCGGCGCAGCTTTCCTTGCGGACGAGGTCAGCGAGCCGCTTTGATAGCTCGCCCTCGTCAGCTTCGGGAAAGGCACGATAGAGCATATCCGAGACGATCAGGCCAAGTACGTGATCGCCAAGAAATTCCAGGCGCTGATAGCTCTCGCCGCGCTTGCGCGACGATTTGAGGGCCGACACGTGGGTAAACGCCGTGTTCAACAGCGTCGCGTCAGAAAATTGATGGCCAATGCGCGCCTCAAGGGCCGCAAGGGCAGCGCGCGCGTTGACCTTGCCGCGTCTTTTCTTCTTTCCAGGTTCCTCGCCGGAGGCGGCCGAGGAACCCGCCTCGGCGGAAGCCGGCGGTCCTTCCGCAATATCAGACCGATCGCCGTTCATCGGACCGTTGCAAAGAAGCGATTCCAGCGGATCGCCACCGGCCAGCGCCAGAACATCCAGAGGTGTTCGCCCTCGCCGATCGAGAAGAAGATGAGCTGGGCCCGCCCGATGATGTTCTCAAACGGCACGTAGCCGACCACCGATTGCACCCGGCTATCGTCCGAATTATCCCGGTTGTCGCCCATCATGAAGAAATGTCCGGCGGGCACCTGATATTCGATGGTGTTGTCGTAGAAGGCGTTATCCTTGCAATCCAGCGTCTCGTAGCTGACGTTGTTTGGCAGCGTCTCCCGCCAACGCTTGACCGGACCACCGGCCCCCAGCGAACCGCAGGGGTCCTCACCGATGAAATCAGCCATTCGTTCGCGCTTGACGGGGGCGTCGTTGATGTAGAGCTGCCCCTCCTTCATCTGGATGCGGTCGCCGGGCAAACCGATCACGCGTTTGATGAAATCGGTGGAAGTATCGCTCGGGGGCCGAAACACGACAATGTCGCCGCGCGCCGGCTCCGAGCCGAAAACCCGACCCGAGAACAAGGACGGCGAAAACGGGATGGAATAATGCGTGTAGCCGTAGGTGTATTTCGAGACGAACAGGTAGTCCCCGACGAGAAGGGTCGGCTTCATGGAGCCGGAGGGAATGTTGAAAGGCTGGAATAGGAAGGTGCGGATCACGAAGGCGATCAGCACAGCATGGATGATGACGCGCAGGGTTTCGGCAAAGCCGTTTTCAGATTTCGTTCCGGACGTCACGCTCATCGCTTTTCCAGTTTCCGTCGCCACCCGAGGCCTGTCGGCCCTCGTCGGCCCTCGCGAACCGATCCTTCGCGGGGATAGACAATTTCGATTTTGACCTTGCAAGAGAATTCGGGCGGAAACCCGAATTCAGGGCTGGATGTCCGGCCAAGGCCCCAAAAGTTAGCCAGCAAGCCCCAGGACCGGACACTGACCGGTTTAGACGGTTGTTCAGCCTCGCGCAATCAACACGCCCATCGCGAGCCTCTAACAGATTGATCAAAATGGTATTTTCTTAAGCCTGCCGGCTTTGGCCGGATTTGCGGCCTCACCCCCGGCCCAAGGCACGGTCGACGGCCGAAATGATGACAAAGGCCTGGGCCAAGGGCCAGTCATCGGTGATGCTCAGATCGATTCGGGCCTCGAAGCCCACGGGCGTCAGCCGTTCGAGCCGGGCCAGCGCACCGCCGGCCAGTTTCATGGTCGGCCGGCCGCCCGGCAGGTTGACGACCCCCATATCCCGCCAAAAGACACCCTGACGGATGCCGGTACCGAGCGCCTTGGCGCAGGCCTCCTTGGCGGCAAATCGCTTGGCATAGGTTGCCACCACCATCTTTTCGCTCTTGGCACGGCGCTCCGCCTTGGCGCGCTCGGTCTCCGTGAATATCCGATTGAGAAAACGGTCGCCGTGGCGCTCGATCACCTCGGCCACGCGACGGATATCAATGAGGTCCGAACCGATGCCAATGATCATGGGCTGGTCGATAGCCTTTCGCGGCCGCGTTGCATGGCAGCCTTCATGCGGCGGACCGTCTCCGGCAACCCGACAAACAGAGCCTCGCCCATCATGTAATAACCGATGTTCAACTCGACAATTTCAGGCAAAGCCGCGATCCGTTCGGCGGTGGTGTAATCCAGCCCGTGACCGGCATGAACTTCCAGCCCGGCCGCGCGGGCCAGCCGCGCACCGGCCACGATCTTCTGCCATTCGGCCTCAGCCCTGACGAGATGGCCATCAATTACCGCGTCGCACCAGGCGCCGGTATGAATCTCGATCACCGGGGCGCGGAGCGAGGCTGCCGTTTCGATCTGTCGCGGGTCGGCGGCTATGAACAGCGACACCCGCACACCCGCATCATTCAAGCGTGCGATGAACGGCTTGAGCAGATTATGCTGCCCCGCGACATCGAGACCACCTTCCGTCGTCAGTTCTTCGCGACGCTCCGGCACCAAACAGACGGCATGAGGGTTGGTGGCAAGCGCGATCCGCAGCATGTCCTCGTTCGCAGCCATCTCGAAATTCAATGGCTTTGATATCTCGGCCTTCAATCGCCTCATGTCTTCGTCGCGAATATGTCGCCGGTCCTCGCGCAGATGGGCGGTGATGCCGTCGGCCCCGGCCTCGATCGCCGCTTGGGCGGCGCGCACCGGATCCGGATGACGGCCGCCCCGCGCGTTGCGGAGCGTGGCAACGTGATCGACATTGACGCCTAATCGAATGGGGAGCGGCTCTGGCATGCCTACACTCGCGCTAGCCATTGACGCGATCGACCCGTGCCACCACGGCCTTCGCCCGGAGTTGGGCGATAATGGCGCTAAGATGTTTCAGGTCGTAGACCTCAAGGTCGATGGTGGTTTCGGTGAAGTCGGGCGAGCGGCGCTTCATGCTGATGTTATCGATATTGCCGTCGTGCTCGGCGATCACGGTGGCGATCTGCGCAAGCGCGCCGGGTTCGTTGACGTTCTCGACCCGGATCCGCGCCGGAAAGCGCTGGGGCGTGCTTTCGTCCACATCCCAGCGAACGTCGAGCCAGCGCTCAGGCTCGTCTTCAAAATCTTTCAGTGCCGGCGACTGGATAGGGTAGATGGTGATGCCTTCGCCCGGAGAGACGATGCCGACAACGCGATCACCGGGGACCGCACCGCCATTCGGCGCGAACTTGACGGGCAAATCGGAATTGACGCCGCGGATCAGGACGGCCGAGGAACGACGGGCGGCATCCGGCGACTTGAGCTTTGCCGCCGGGCTCTTTTTGGAGCCGTAACGCGCCACGCGCTCTTCCTTGTAGTCGGGATACATCGCACGGGCGACGTCTGAAGCCTTCAATTCGCCGCGTCCGACCGAGGTCATGACCTCCTCGATCGAGCCCCGCGCCAGTCGGGACAGCGCGCCCTTCAGCTTGTCCTCGGCGTATTCGATCTTGGCACGGGTGAACAGGCGCTCGACAATGCGCCGGCCGAGGCCGGCATATTGGTCGCGCACCGCGGCACGGGTCGCGCGGCGGATCGCCGCGCGCGCCTTGCCGGTGACCGCCAACGTCTCCCACGCCGACGGCGGTGCTGTCTGCGCTTCCGAGGTCAGCACCTCGACTTCGTCGCCATTCTGCAATTCCGAGGACAATGGCGAGAATTTGCCGTTGATCTTGCAACCGACGGCGCTGGTGCCGACGTCGGTGTGAACCGCATAGGCAAAATCGATCGCATTGGCGTGACGCGGCAGCGCAATCAGCTTGCCCTTCGGAGTAAAGCAGAACACCTGGTCATGAAACAATTCGAGCTTGGTGTGCTCGAGGAATTCCTCCGGATTGGCGCTCTCGGAGAGAATGCCGATGGTATGGCGAAGCCACGAAAAAGCGTTGGATTCCCGCTTCAGCAATTCGGTCGGCGATCCCACCCCATCCTTGTAGAAGGCGTGGGCGGCGATGCCGTATTCGGCGATCTGGTCCATTTCCTCGGTGCGGATTTGCAATTCGACACGCTGGTTGCCCGGGCCGATCACTGTGGTGTGGAGCGAGCGGTAGTCGTTCTGCTTCGGGGTCGAGATGTAATCCTTGAAACGGCCCGGCACGACGGGCCAGGTGGTGTGGACAAGCCCGAGCGCGCGGTAACAGGCCTCGACGTCTCTCAAGACCAGGCGAAATCCGAAGATGTCGGAAAGCTGCTCGAAGCCGACCGATTTGCGTTCCATCTTGGTCCAAATCGAAAACGGCCGTTTGCGGCGGCCATAGACGTGCGCAGGCAAGCCGTTTTTCAGCAACTTCTTGGAAAGCTGGCTTTCGATCTCGCCGATCAGGTTTCGGTTGCGCTCGGCGAGCGCGTCGAGCCGCTGCATGACCACGGCATAGGCTTCCGGATCCAGGGTGCGGAACGACAGATCCTCCAGTTCCTCGCGCATTTCCTGCATACCCATGCGCCCCGCCAACGGCGCATAGATATCCAGGGTCTCCTCGGCGATGCGGCGCCGCGCCTGCGGCGGCACGAACTCCAGGGTACGCATGTTGTGCAAACGGTCAGCGAGCTTAACCAGGAGCACGCGAACATCGTCGGCGATGGCCAGCAGGAGCTTACGGAGATTCTCCGCCTGTTTGGCCTCACGCGATACCAGCTCCAGCCGCTTCAGCTTGGTCAACCCCTCCACCAGGGCGCCGATCTCATGACCGAAGATCGCGTCGATTTCAGCGCGGGTGGCCTCCGTATCCTCGATGGTGTCGTGCAGCAGCGCCGCCACGATGGTGGCATCATCGAGCTTGAGGTCGGTCAGGATGGCGGCGACCTCGAGCGGATGTGAAAAATAGGGGTCGCCGGAGGCACGGGTCTGCGCGCCATGCGCCTTCATCGCGTAGACATAGGCGCGGTTGAGCAGATCCTCATTGGTATCGGGATTGTAGGACCTGACCCGATCAACCAGATCGTACTGCCGCATCATGCGCGGCCTGGGCGATCTGGTCCGCGGCGTGCCGGCAGCCGACGATGCCTCTGCGACCGAATTGATCGCAGCCTGCATCTGTAGCGGTCGCCGGCGCTTATACGCCATTCTCTACCTCACAAACGGGTTGATAGACCCGTCATCTTCTTGTTTTTGAACGGTGGATCAAAGCCAAATCGACGTGAAAATTCGCTCGCGCCGACCGATTAGACGCCAACATTGTGACGCTTCTGACCCAGGATAGGAACACCATAACAAGAAGGGTCGCATCGTAATGTTAAAAAAAGACCCGGTAACGCAAAAAGGCCCGGCGGAGCCGGGCCTTTGAAGATGAAGCGGTTAAAGCTTCAATTGCCTATTCGTCTTCCTCAGGCTGCTCTTCAGGCGGCGCCAGCCCCTCAAGCCCCTTGAGCAGCTCTTCCTCGGTCATCCGTTCCATCGCCACTTCGGTGTCGTCGGCATCGACACTGGCTCCCGCGGACCCGATCAGCGGGACAGTGTCGGGCTCCGGCTCATCCACCTCGACAAACTTCTGCAGCGAATGCACCAGTTCCTCCCGCAGGTCTTCCGGGGAAATGGTCGAATCCGCGATCTCGCGCAGCGAGACCACCGGGTTCTTGTCGTTATCCCGATCGACCGTCAGTTGGGATCCCGAGGAGATCATCCGCGCGCGATGGGCGGCCAAAAGGACCAAATCGAACCGGTTATCGACCTTATCAATGCAATCTTCGACGGTAACGCGCGCCATGGACTGTCGCTCCGTTCAGGGGGCCAAATCTCTGGATTTGGCCGTTTGGTATAGGGGTCGGTCCCCTTTCGCAAGGACAAATTGCGCGGGGACGGGTGCCCCCGGACCCGGTCCTGGGCCTTCCCCGAACGACCGAATTGAATACAAATGGCAGAAATCGGCTAATCGGACAAGAAAACGCTCAAATGCGTCCTCACTATTGTCGGTTGCCATCCGGCTGATCTGACACGCGGGTCATCGTCTGCGGAGCGGATTTGCCCCTTGCCGGGAGCAGCTGTCCAGAACGGACCTCCCGAGCAAGAGCGATCGATCGGCTTCCGAACCGCGCGACCAATGTCGCCGCGCCAAAACGCATACCAACAACAAAAAGCGAGAAAACGTGAATGTCTCCCTCGTCCACTAACAAGATTGCGCTCTTCATTGATGGTGCCAACCTTTATGCGACGGCAAAAACCTTAGGCTTCGATATTGATTACAAGCGGCTGCTCAAGGAGTTTCAGAGCCGGGGAACCCTGGTTCGCGCCTTCTATTACACCGCGATCATCGAGGATCAGGAATATTCGTCGATCCGGCCGCTGATCGACTGGCTCGACTACAACGGCTACACCGTCGTCACCAAGGCGACCAAGGAATTCATCGACGCCAGTGGCCGCCGCAAGGTCAAGGGCAACATGGACATCGAACTGGCGGTGGACGCCATGGAGCTGGCCGAGCATGTCGATCAGATCGTCCTGTTCTCAGGCGATGGTGATTTCCGTTCGCTAGTCGAAGCCGTTCAGCGGCGCGGTGTGCGGGTGACCGTGGTCTCGACGATTGCCAGCCAGCCCCCCATGATCGCCGACGAGTTGCGGCGACAGGCCGATGTCTTTACAGATCTGGCGGAGCTGCAATCCAAGCTCGGCCGCGATCCCTCCGAACGTCCGGTGTCGCGCGAGCCGCGCCATCACGCGCCGCAGTTCCTGCAGCGCGCGACCACCGTGGCGCCGAGGGGCGATGAAGACGAGTTCGACGATTGAAAAAGTGAGGGCGGCATCCCCCGGCCTCCCCCATGTTGCGGATGAGCCCGGCCGGGAATGCCCGCTCTGTCCGCGCCTGGTCGGGTTTCGAAAGCAGGCGCGCGACAAGGAGCCCGGCTGGTTCAATGCGCCCGTGCCGTCTTTCGGCGAAATGGACGCCGCGCTCCTGATTGTGGGACTGGCGCCGGGCCTGCAGGGCGCCAACCGCACCGGACGGCCGTTTACCGGCGATTATGCCGGCGATCTGCTCTACGGCACGCTTCTCCAATATGGCTTTGCCCGGGGCGATTACCTCGCCCGGCCCGACGACGGCCTGCAGCTGGTGAATTGCCGCATCAGCAATGCCGTGCGCTGCGTGCCGCCGCTCAACAAGCCGCTGCCGGCCGAGATCAACAATTGCCGGTCGTTCCTGACCGCGACCATCAAGTCCATGCCCGCGTTGCGTGCGATCGTGCCGCTCGGCCGGATCGCTCACGATTCAACGCTGCGGGCGCTAGGCATCAAGGCTTCCGCCGCGCCCTTCGCCCATGGTGCCGTCCACCGGATCGGTTCGCTGGCGCTCTACGACAGCTATCATTGCTCCCGCTACAACACCAATACCCGCGTGCTGACACCTGAAATGTTTCGCAGCGTGTTTGCCAAGGTTCGCGCGGACCTCGATCAGCCCTAGTGCCGACTTTCCGAAGTTCGTCAACTGCGACATCTCACACGAACTTCGGAAAGTTATCGGCACTAGCAACTTTATGCATCGGGCCTGGAAGAAATCGCCGCAGGTGGTGCAGGCTCGTCAAATGCGGTACTAGCACTGGCGCGATTCATTGGCGCGAAACCGCTCACGATGCGGCGTTCGACCTCTTGCGAGCGTCTCCCCGGTCGTTACGGCCGACCGGATGCGCTCTCAACCAGGCCAGCACCTCGCCGGCGTTCCGATCAGGCGGAAACACCGGATAAAACACGTGGCCGATACGTCCATTATCGATAATAAGCGCCATCCGCTTGATCAGCGTCAGGCCTGCCACTTCCATCGTTGGCAGGCTTAGCGCCCGGGTCAATCTCAGTTTCTCATCGGACAGAACGGGAAACGGCAAATGCAGCCGCGCGGCCATTTCAGCCTGATAGGCATTGCTTTGGGTGGAGAGACCAAAGACCTGACGGGCGCCAGCGGCCTTGAGCTCCGCAAACAAGTCGCGAAACGCACAGGTTTGCGGCGTGCAACCCCGCGCACCCGGTATCAGGTCCCAATCCTCGACAAGCCCGATCTTGCCGGGTTCGCCGGTGCGCGGATAGGCAAACAACACAGTTCGCCCGGGCAGCATCGATAATGTCACCGAGGTATCGTCGGTAGCGACGAGGTCGATGGCGGGAAGCACCTTGCCCGGAAGATGCGCCGCCGCCCCGTCATCTACGGGCGCTGGAATCTGGCTCCAGTCCACCTCAAGCAGATTGCGCTGGTTCAAAGAATTCTCCGCTTACCCGCGCGCGCGCAACAGGCGACCCTTCTCGCGGCCCCAGTCGCGTTTCTTTTCGCTTTCGCGCTTGTCATGCAATTTTTTGCCCTTGGCGATTGCCAACAGCAGTTTGGCGCGACCCCGTTCGTTGAAATAGAGTTTCAGCGGGATCAGCGTCATTCCATCCCGATCGACCGCTCCGATCAGCCGGTTGATCTGCTTGCGGTGCAGTAACAGCTTGCGCGGTCGCTTCGGCTCGTGATTGAAGCGGTTGGCCTGCAGATATTCCGGGATATTGGCGTTGATCAGCCAGATCTCGCCGTCCTTGCTGTCGGCGTAGGATTCGGCGATCGTGCTTTTCCCGCCGCGAACCGACTTGACCTCGGTTCCCGTCAGCGAAATCCCGGCCTCGACGGTATCCTCGATGGCATAGTTGAACCGGGCCTTGCGGTTTTCGGCGACCACCCTGATCGCGCGTTCGTTTTTTTCGGCCATGGCAGCGTCAATTCCAGTACTGGCTCAGAGACAGCGCGCTCTTTCAGGCCTTCCTGAGAAGATCGCGAATTTCCGTAAGCAATTCTTCCTGTCGCGTCGGCTTGGGCGGCGCGGGCGGGGCTTCGTCCTTGCGCTTCAACTGATTCATCGCGCGGATCACCATGAACAGCACGAAGGCGATGATAACGAAATTCAGCGTAACGGTAATGAAATTCCCCCACGCCAGAACCGCGCCCTGCTTTTTGGCTTCCGCAAGGGTATTGGCCGTGACCGCATTGGAAAGGCCAATGAAATAGTTCGAAAAGTCGAGCCCGCCAGTAATGGCGCCAATAATCGGCATTATGACGTCACCGACCAGCGAGGTCACAATGGCGCCGAAGGTCGTGCCGATGATCACGCCGACGGCGAGATCCACGACATTGCCCTTCATGGCGAATTCACGGAACTCCTTGAGCATTAAAAGCCCCTGCTTGTCGATCACGCGCGAGGCGCAACCTTACAGCACCAACCAGCCGGCACGTCAGTTGATTAGCCCGGCATGCACCATGGCCTTGCGCACCGCGACCCGGGTTGGCTCGGAGATCGGCACCATCGGCAGCCGCAAACTGTCCTCGATCTTGCCGAGGAGCGACAATGCATACTTCACCGGACCCGGATTGGATTCCATGAACAGGTTAAGATGCAGCGGCATCAGCTTGTCATGGAGTCGGAGCGCGGTGGCCGCATCGCCCTTCTGCCAGGCGACATGGAATTCCGAACAGAGCCGGGGTGCCACGTTGGAGGTCACGGAGATGCAGCCATGCCCCCCATTGGCCATGTAACCGAGCACGGTGGCGTCTTCTCCGGAGAGTTGGTTCAGATCCTCTCCCATCGCTGCCCGTTGCTGGGACACCCGCACGATGTTGGCGGTTGCGTCCTTGACGCCGGTGATGTTTTTCAATTCGAACAACCGCGCCATGGTCTCGACCGACATGTCGATGACCGATCGCGAAGGAATGTTATAGATGATGATCGGAATCCCAATCGCGTCATTGATCGCCTTGAAGTGCTGGTACATGCCTTCCTGGGTCGGCTTGTTATAGTAGGGCGTCACGACCAGCACGCCGCTGGCCCCCGCCTTTTCGGCATGCTCGGCAAGCTCGATGGCCTCGCGGGTGGAGTTGGAACCGGCTCCGGCAATCACCGGCACCCGCCCCTTGGCCTCGTCGATGCACCATTCCACGATCCGCTTGTGTTCGTCGTGGCTGAGCGTGGGGCTTTCCCCGGTGGTCCCAACCGGCACCAGCCCGTGGGTTCCCTCGGCAATCTGCCAACTTGTCAGGGCGCGAAAAGCCCCTTCATCCGGTTCGCCGTTTTTGAAGGGGGTCGCCAAGGCCGTAAATGATCCCCGGAACTTTGTCTTGGCGGCCATGGCTTTCTCCGAACGCACGCGATTGGGCAAATTTGCGGCCCGAAACATATCGTTTCTGACTTTGCAGTGAAAGGTCTCCCTGCAGCCAGGATTGAGGCCGGGATCCGGCGGCCTGTGCTGCCGTGATATTGCCGCGGTGGCAAGCTAGCGGAACGCGGCATTGATCCAGGTCTCCTGAATTCAGGTCTCCTGAATCCAGGCTCCTGGCCCGCGAGCCTGAGCCCCGAGGCCAAAATGTAACGCCTCAGCCGCCGTTTTAGTATTTTTTCCATTTATTCGTTCAAATAGAACGAAGGAAATCCGTCCTCGATATGATTCGCCCTACAGGGAATGCCGTGCTGGATGCCCTTCGCGCCTCTGCCCTGCGGACGACCGCGCTACTGACAAGCGTCGGTCTCGCCGTCACCTTGGCCGTTGCAGGGACCCCGCGGGCACTCGCGGCTGCTGAAACTCCCCCCAAGGCGGAGTCCGGCGCGACACCGTCCAAAACTTCTAAACCCGAGAGTTCAAAATCCGAGAGTTCAAAATCCAGGGCATCAAGCTCTAAGACCACAAGCTCCAAGACTTCAAACTCCAAGGATTCCGACCGCAAGGCTTCAACGACAAAGCCTTTACCATCGACACCCTCTGCAAAGCCCTCATCATCCAAAACTTCACCTGCGCAGGCATCTTCGTCGAAGAGCTCGCAGCCAAAAGCTTCCTCGGCTAACGCGTCTCCCAAAGCCAATGTGCCTAAGACCGATCTGCCCAGGGCCGATCTGTCCAAAGTCCCTTCGCCCAAAGCCCCCGCGCCCAATACAGCCTCAACCTCACCCAAAACTGCGCCGCAAGCGCCGTCTCCGTCGAGAGATCAGGCTTCGCAGTCGGCGACGCCAAAGGCTTCTGGCGTAAACAAGCCTGCGCCAAAATCCGCGCATGTCGCTCCGGTGAACCCTGTCGCTGCCCCGGCCCTCGATGCTGCGACAAGGCGGCACGCGGTCCTGCCTCCTGCGGCCCGAAAGCAGAGCCCGCCGCCGGCGATGGCCGCGACCTCTTCCACCTCCCAGGCCGACATGCAGGCGCTGGAAAACGTCATTGAGCTGGTGCGAAACCGCAAGCCGGGTGATGCGACGCAGGCCGAAGCGGCAATTTCCGATCCGCTCGCGCAGAAGCTCGCCGAATGGATCATCCTGCGGAGCGAAGACAACGGCGCCTCGGTCGAACGTTACGCAGCCTTTCTGGCGGCCAATCCCAGCTGGCCGTCGCAGACCTTCTTGCGTCGCCGGATTGAGGCGGCGCTGTGGGACGATCATCGCGACGACGCAACGGTCCTGAAATGGTTTGAGGGCCAATCCCCTCTTTCAGCCAAAGGGCGGTTCGCGCTCGCCAAGGCGCTGCTCGCGCGCGGCGACCGTGGTGGCGCCGAGCGGCTGGTCCGCGAGGCCTGGCGCGGCGACACGATGTCGGGCGATACCGAGGAGGCCGCGCTTGATCTGTTCGGCTCGCTGCTGACCGCAGGCGACCATAAGGCGCGCATGGACTGGCTGTTGTATGGCGCCGAGCACGAGGCCGCATTGCGCGCCGCCAAGCGGCTGGGCGGCGGCCAGCTCGCCCTCGCCAAGGCGCGCATCGCCGCCTATCGGAAGGCCTCAAACACCCGCGCCCTGCTGGAGGCCGTTCCGCGCGAACTGCACAGCGATCCCGGCTATATGTTCAGCCGCATCCAGTTACTTCGCCGCGAGGAAAAATTCGCCGAGGCCGCGCAACTGATGCTTGCCGCGCCCAAGGATCCCTCCCGGCTCTACAATGTCGACGAATGGTGGATCGAGCGGCGGCTGTTGTCGCGCAAGATGCTCGATGTCGGCGAGCGGCGCACCGCCTATCTGATCGCGCGCGATGCCGCATTGCCGGCACGCGACATCTACAAGACCGAACAGGAATTCACCGCCGGCTGGATCGCCTTGCGCTTTCTTTCCGATCCAGCCACGGCCGCCGAACATTTTGCGCGGATCGGGGTCGGTAGCGCCAACCCAACGGCGCTGGCCCGTGCCGGATATTGGCAGGGTCGCGCGGCAGAAGCCATGGGCCGAACGCAGGAAGCGCGTAACGCCTATGCGGCCGCCGCGGAACAATCGACCAGCTATTACGGCCAGCTGGCGCGCGCCAAGCTTGGATTGCCGCAGATCGAGCTGGAGGAAGCGCCCACCGCTCGCGGACGTGGTGTCGAGCGGCTCGAAGTCGTCCGCGCGGTGCAGCTGCTTTACGCACTCGAGGAGGGCGAGCTCGCGATCCCGATCCTCGCGGACATGGGCGATAATGGCGACCCCGACGTGCTCGTCGGCTTAGGTGAATTAACGTCGCGCTATGGCGATGCCCGTGGGATGTTGCTGCTCGGCAAGTCCGCACTCAATCGCGGGCTGCCGTTTGATTTCTATGCCTATCCGGTCAGCGGCATTCCATCCTTCCGCTCCATTGGGCCGGAGGTTGAGAAGAGCATCATTTACGCCATCGCTCGCCAGGAAAGCGCATTCAATCCCGCGGTGGTTTCGCCTGCCAATGCTTACGGACTGATGCAGGTGACGCCGGATGCCGGACGATATGTCTGCAAGAAGTACGGCGCCACTTTCGATCTCGCCCGCCTCAAGACCGATCCGGTCTATAACGCCACCCTTGGCGCGGCCGAGCTCGGGGGACTGATCGAGGATTACCGCGGCCCCTACATCATGACCTTTGCCGCCTCCAATACCGGCAGCGGCAGCGTCAAAAAATGGATCGACCGCTACGGCGATCCCAGAGACCCCAGTGTCGATGCCGTCGACTGGGTGGAATTGATCCCGTTCTCGGAAACGCGCAATTACGTCCAGCGCATCATGGAGAACCTGCAGGTCTATCGCGCCCGGTTCGGCGGCGGCACAAAGCTGCAGATCGAGGCCGATCTGCATCGGGGCACGGTGACGGAGTAGCTGGCGCGGAATTGTCATGCAGCACCGTCATCGCCGGGTTTTCCCGGCCATCCGCGTATTCTGGCCAAAGGCTCTCAACCGAGACGCTTCAGTGAATAGCGTCTTGTGAATCCAGCAACAGACGATTCCGGTGCTCGTAAACTCGGCGCGCGAGATTACGTGTGGCACCGACGTAAAGGATGCCGTTTCGGGCGATACTCAAGAAGCAAACAATCCCGTCCGCATAACGTAATTCTGCAGAACGTGGATGGCCGGGACATCTGCGGGAAGATGCGCTTCTGCCCGGCATTGACGGCTCCAACACCTACTTATCAAAAAGAAAAACCCCGGCGGTTGCCCGCCGGGGTTTCTCAAATGTTGATTTCTGCCGTCGTCAGACGATCAGAAGGCGCGCTGCGCACGGAAGGCGCCGCTGATTACGTTCTGATTGACCAGACCGTAGGTGCCAGCAGGCATGAAGGCCGTTGCAGCGGCATTGTTGTAGAGGTTGCCGTGGCCGGACAGCCCCAGATCGAAGTGCGACCACATAACTTCCACATCGAGCTGCAGGTTCTTGACCGGGAACCAGGACGTGCGGGAGCCGATCTGGCTGGCCTTGACGTCGAAGTTACAGTTCAC
>Ga0105240_10002408_pt1 | contig 30064 bp, 34 predicted proteins | sample KBSC54metaG_FD_80426 | JGI IMG/M metagenome (GOLD analysis project Ga0105240, IMG submission 80426) | Corn rhizosphere microbial communities from Kellogg Biological Station, Michigan, USA - KBS C5-4 metaG | ecosystem: Host-associated > Plants > Roots > Rhizosphere > Soil | place: Michigan, USA... | reverse complement strand
TTCGTCGCCGTGTCGCGCGCGCCGATGGACAAAATCGCGGCTTACAAGAAGCGCATGGGCTGGCAATTCCCGTGGGTGTCGTCGTTCGGCACAACGTTCAATCACGACTATCGCGTGAGCTTCTCGCAAGACGAACTCGCTAGCGGCTCGGTCGACTACAACTACACCGCTAAGCCCCGCGAAGAAGCTCATGACGAGCTGCCCGGATTAAGCGCGTTTTACAAGGACGAGGCGGGCGATGTCTTCCACACGTACTCGACCTATGCGCGCGGCTTGGAAGACATGGTGGGTACGCTGCTACTGCTCGATCGCGCGCCGCTCGGCCGCAACGAAGCCGGCCCCTTGTCATGGTTGCGCCGTCACGACGAATACGAAGAAGCACCGAAGGCGCATGCGTGCTGCGCATCGTAAGGCGCTGGAGGGGAAGGGCGCGAGGGGAGGCGAAGAAAGGATTGGTGCCCGAGGCCGGGATCGAACCGGCACGCGCCGATTAGGGCGCAGCGGATTTTAAGTCACAATGCATCTCTAGCACTGGCGCGGTGTCCTGGCTGAAAACTGAATTAATGGGACAAATCCGGGACACCCATTGACAAGGGCAGGGAGCAATTTTGGCGACGATCACGAAGCGCGGGGATCTGCAGTGGCAGGCAAAAATTCGACGCAAGGGCTATCCGCCCCAGTCACGCACCTTCGCGGCAAAGGCGGATGCGGAGGCTTGGGCACGAGATATTGAGCGCGAGATGGATCGCGGCATCTTCTTGGACCGGTCGGAAGCGGAAGCGACCACGCTGTACGAAGCGCTGAAGCGCTACAGCCGCGAAGTTACGCCGCGAAAGAAGGGGGCTAGAGCCGAGCTCAGCCGCATCAAGCGTTGGCAGGAGCGCTCGTTGGCCAGTTGTTCCCTAGCGAGAATCCGGGGGAAGGATCTCGCCAAATTCCGCGATGATCGACGCGCCGAAGGCAAGGCTGAGAACACCATTCGCCTTGACCTTGCGCTGCTTTCCGCTCTCTACGAGACCGCCCGCAGAGATTGGGGTATGGAGGGGCTTGCGAATCCTGTGAGGATGATCAAGGCGCCCGGTGGCAGCAACAAGCGGGAGCGGAGGCTGCTGCCTGACGAGGAGGCGTGGTTGCTGACGGGTATCGAAGTGGTCATGCCGCGCACCGCCAACATGCGAGCACTGATCCGCTTGGCGCTGGAAACCGGAATGCGTCAGTCCGAGCTTCTCAAGATCGAGTGGGAGGATGTGGACTCGAAGCGCAAATTTATCCACCTGGCCGACACGAAGTCCGGCGATCCTCGCGATGTCCCCTTGTCGCCTGTGGCGCTGGACGTGTTGCAGGGCTTACCCCGTCCGATCGCTGGCGGGAGAATATTTGATGTCAGCCAGGACCGGCTCATCCGGGCATTCAACCAGGCCTGCAAGAAGGGGCGCGAACTTTACGAGCAGCGGAACGGGAAGGCGCCTGCCGTTGGTTGGCTCCAAAGCCTCAGATTCCACGACTTGCGGCACGAGGCAGCAAGCAGATGGGCTTCCGTGCTCGCCGCTCAGGAGCTGGCGAAGATGTTCGGCTGGCGTACCTTGCAGATGGCCTTGCGGTACTACCACCCGACCGGTGAGAGTCTTGCAGAGAAGTTGGCCAAGTCACAACAGGCCGCGTAATGGTGCCCGGAACGGGAATCGAACCCGTACCCCTTGCGGGCGCGAATTTTAAGTCCGCTACGTCTACCAATTTCGTCATCCGGGCAAGCCCACTAGTTTACCGCGCCGCGATATGCCGTGCACCTCATTTTCTCGCAGTGGGGAAATGATGCTTTGGTTTCCCGATTTTCCTTGCTCGGCCACAGCCAGCCCGTAGCTCTCTTGTACTGACGCGGCGCTTCGTGTGGACAGCCGCTGCGCGGCGCGCGTGGATAACCTGATGGACAGGCTGATGGACAACCCTGTGGGTTGCCCACGACCCTGCCCACGAGGTTGTCCACACTTGCCCACACTGCGCGCCTTGCCCGACCAGCGATTTATGTGCGTTCCCCCAAAAAGCGAACCTGGCCAATGATCCTGTTCCTCGACTTCGACGGAGTGCTCCACCCAGACGCCGCGTACTACGAACGCGGCCGTCCAGTCTTGCGCGCCGACGGTGAGCTTTTCATGTGGGCGCCCATCCTGGTCGACATGGTGAGGCCTTTCCCAGAGCTCAAGATCGTCCTGTCGACTTCGTGGGTGCGAGTGCTTCGCTTTGACAGGGCGCGGCGCTGTCTGCCTCAAGAGTTGCAACCCCGCGTGATCGGCGCAACTTGGCATACAGCGATGGCTCGGCATCCCGAGGGCTCACACCGAATCCACGATTGGTTCACGACAGCCACCAGGTACGAGCAGATCGCGCGATATGTGGCGTGCGGCGGCGCTTCCGCCCTCGATTGGCTTGCGATAGATGACGATGTGCGAGGCTGGAGCGAGGTCGACCGACGCCGGTTGGTGGCCACCGATGGCCAGGTTGGACTCTCGGACGTGACGACACAATTGGAGCTGCAGAGAAAACTCCAGCAGCTCCACAACGGCACTTCATTGCTCCCTGAAGGCGAGTGAGAAAGCACGCGGCTTACCGATCCACCGTCTTCTGCATATGCAAGCGACTGATTTTGCAGAGTGTTCAACTTGAACATCGGCGACACGGCGATAGCAAACGCATTGGCACTCAAAAAATCAACTCATAAACTCAACTCACCGGATGCGAGACTCAAGATGATCGTGCTTGTGGCAGCAGAAAAAGGTGGAGTCGGCAAATCGACGATAGCGAGCAATCTGGCGGTTTACCTGGCCCACAAGGAGGTGGACGTGGTCCTGTTGGACACGGACGCGCAAGCAACTTGCGCGCGCTTCGTTGAGCGGAGGGATGACAGCCGCCGTAATCCTATGGTGCCGTGCATTCAACGTACCGGAGAAGTGGAGACAACGCTGTGCGACCTTACTCGGCGATATCAGGTCGTTGTTGTTGACGCGGGCGGCCGTGACTCTAAGGAGATGCGCTCGGCAATGGGGGTCGCAGATTTGCTGCTCACGCCGACCCGGGCTTCGCAAGCCGACCTCGAAACGTTGCCGAAGCTCAATGAGCTCATCGGACTTGCCCGGGGATGGAATCCGAATCTGAAGGCCTCAGCGGTACTGTCCATGGCGCCGACCAATCCAACGATCCGCGAAGTCGAGGACGCCCGCGAGCTTCTGGCGCAGTTCGACCAGTTGGAGCTAGCCGATTCAATCGTTCGCGACCGCAAGGTTTACCGCGACGCCTTGCTATCCGGCCACGGTGTCGTTGAATTGGACAACGCCCAAGCACGAGCTGAGATGCAGTTACTGGGGCAAGAGTTCTTTGAAATTGAGTAACTGAGTTGATCAAATGAGTAAATTCAAGATCGCATCGACGCCGAAAGGCCTGCCCGCTGAAAAGCCTGCTACGAAGGAAGAGTTTGTGGCTGGCGCGTCCATGGTGCAGTCCCAGGCCAGCAGCCGGCCGCCCAATCCAATCCGCTTGAACCTAGATCTGGAGCCCGATTTGCATCGACGCCTGAAACTCCGGGCGGTGGAGAGAGGAATAACGATTGCGCACTTGGTACGGGACCTGATCACTCGAGAACTGGGTTAGCCAGGCGATAGTAGGCGACACCCGGGGCGGTTGCAGCCGGCCCAGGTGTCTAACCAAACCAACCTTTGCAGAGGTTCGATATGGCTGGTGCCATTCTAGCTGCCCACACTTGCTGGTGGCCTGATCTCGCGCGCTTCGGCGCGCGCCTTTCAGTGGCTCGCAATCCATCCGCTGGAGCGAATTACCTCAAGCTGACGATTTTGGATCGCGCGCAGTTCGTTACGGCCGGTGGAATACAAGGTGACCAGGATTTGGTCCAGCATATCTATGCCGGCGGCTTCACCTGCGTCGACAGCGAGCTGTTTGCGCGCGCGGATGACGCCTACGATGCCGCCGTCGGGCAGCAGTTGAGGATCCAGTATGCAGAGCTAGCCGCCCATCAGGAGCGCCAACGCCTGTATGCCTATTCACGCAAAATCGCCATTACCATCCGATCGCTCAAGCAGCTCATCCCCACGTTCGAGACGTCCGATCTGCGCGAAATGGAAGTCGCAGCTATCAAGCATCTTGACTTCCAATACCTACCTAGCCTCGCACTGCGGCCGTTCCTGCAGCGTCTTCAAAGCGCCTGCGGCTCAGATGATGGGACCTTCTACACGACTGCCAAGGAGCGGGAGCTTGTCCAAAACGCGGCTGCGAGAGACGTTCCAATCAACGCTCTGCTGCGCTACGCCGATCTGCCGCCGGCAACAATACAGCGCTTCCATGCGTCCGCAGGACCTGCGGGCCAACTGGCAAATTTTCGGTCAATTCTCGCAGCCGAGGCTGTTTTCCAGGTCGTGACCATCGACCAGGACGGACACCCGCTGAAAGTGCCCGGAACAAAAGCGCTTGCGACGGGGTACCCCACGTTTCAGGCGGCACTCGACGCAAATGACGGCGACGCGTCCGGGATTCAACAGGAACGGTGGCCGTTCTGGATGCCCATCGGATTTGAAGGTCAACGCCTTATGGTCGTGAAAGACGCCCGGTTCCTCGAATTCAACCCCCTCTGTATTCCCGAACCCGAAGACAATCTCGTGCAGCAACCTTACTGGGTTTTGCTAGCGAAAGGCAGCGCACGCGCAGCGTAGCCCTAAACATCCTCAAGCAGTCTGCAGACCCTCCGCCCCGGAGCGAAGGAGCTATGCCGCATTCCCCCGGGATCTATTATCCGAATTCACTCATTTAAATGATGGGATTGGATGTTAGTATTATTTGTAAACATGTTTTATGCGGATAAATAAATAACTCCGTGCCAATTTTTAAAAATATGCATTTTGCGATAGAAATTTAATCTTAAATTTCTTCGCGCCTGCACCACTAGGGGCCAAGATGGCGAACCCGTTCACACCTTCGTCGACAGACGCCGCGATTGATATGCTGCGCATGGTGTTTGGCAGCGTCATGGACATCATCGTGCCAGGCGTGTCTCGCACGGCTGACACCGCCAATTCGCAGATGCTCGCCGAGGCCTTCCGCATCTTCAATAGCGGTGTGCTCATGTTCGGCTCGATCATCCTGACTTGGGTGACCATCTTTGGCATTGCCAACACGGCTAACGATGGCCAGGCGCTGGGCAAGCGCTGGTCGACGCTCTATACGCCGCTGCGGATGTTCTCGGCCGCGTTCGTGATGATTCCTGGTTCGTCTGGGTATGCCGGCATCCAGGTGCTCATGCTCTTGATCGTTTCCTGGTCGATCGGCTTTGCATCCAACATGTGGACTGCAGTTGTGCAGTACGCAGTCGGTGCCAGCGTCGCACAGGAAGCCGTCAAGAGCGTTGTCAAGGATCCCAACTTCGACTCGATCGCGGTCAACGCAATGCGCATGACGCTGTGCGCTGCCGGCGTGAATGCGGCAATGGCGAGCGTGTCTCCTGACTCGAAGGTCAATCTGCAGTACATGCGTATCGACGCACCTCCCGACTACAGCCAGTCGCAGGGGGCGATCTACAAGACGACGTTCACCTTCACCGATCCCAAGTGGCCAGGCAGCGAGTCGCTATGCGGAAAGATCGTGATGCAGAACAGCTTCAACGCCCCACCGCGTTCCGGCTCCAAGATGGCCAATGACGTCGCACCGTCGATCAAAGAAGCGATCTACCAAGTGCGCACGCGCTACGTTGATCAAGTGCTGACCAGTGGGTTCGCTGTGCAACTGGCGGCAAAGGTCGCGACGGAAGGCGAAACGATTGACGCGACTGCGATCGCCAACGCGATCGATCAGCTCAAAGATCAGCAGATGAAGGACATCGTTGCTGCAATCTCACAGCAGATCAGTAATGACGAGAATGGCGGCGTGCTGAAGACGATGACCGACAAGGGCTGGGTCTACGCAGGTTCCATGTACCGAGAGATCGGCCGCATCAAAGACGCGGTTCGCAACACAACGCTGAGCTCCTCCGACTTCATTCCCGGCGCGAACAATCCGCTCGAAACTGTGCTGACGGGCGATTCGCTGACTGCTGCAAATTCGATCCTCACTCGCTACAACTCTGTTGCATCGGAACTGTCGAGGCGCATTTTCGATGCGACGTCCCAGGTCAAGGCCAATCAGCCGACGCTGCCCAAGCTCCAATCAGGCTTCACCATCGAGGACATGACGGACGGGGGCGGCTCGGTGAAAGAGTCGATCAACAAGACCTTCAACCGAGGGGCCAACTCCGTCCTGACTGGAGTGATCTACTACCTGGAAGATCCGGATGCCGATCCGATCATGAAAGTGAAGAACCTGGGGGACTGGGCGGCCACGGTAGGCGAGACGCTCTACATGTGGAAGGTCACGGTCTCCTCGGTGCTCGAAGGTGTGGGTGCAGCTGCGCAATCGAGCCTGATCCCGGGGACGTCGGTGCTTGCCGGGGTCACAAGAGGGGTGGCGAAGTTCGTGGCGGAGCTGTGGGCGTATGTTGCCCCGTCGATCGCGTCGATCATGTACATGGGCTACTTCCTCGGGATCTGGATCCCGATGGTGCCGTTCTTCATCTTCGCCACGGGCGTAATCGGCTGGCTCGTCTTCGTGGTCGAGATGATGGCGGCAGGCATGCTTTGGGCTGCCGCGCACTTCTTGCCAGCGCGTGAGGATAGCTTCATCGGCAGCCAGACTCAGGGCTACTTGCTCGTGATGTCAGGGTTCTTCCGACCAGCTCTCATGGTCCTCGGCCTGGTTGCCAGCAACGCGCTGCTCTATCCATGTACGGCGTACTTGAACGACGCATTCTTGACCCAATTCCGATCGTTGCAAGCAGACTCGGTCACGGGCTTGTTTTCGCTGGCTTGCTACATTGCGGTGTATTGCTTCGTCACTTTCACCATGTACATGCTGCTCTTTGGTTTGCCGCAGGCGCTGCCAGACAACATCCTGCGCTGGATCGGCGCGGGCGTGGGTGATCTGGGTGAGAAGGGCATGGCCAACAAACTCGAAGGCACTGCAAGCGCCCAGGCACGCCAGGCTGCAGTGCTGGCTTCCTCTCGAGGAGCGGCGATCCAGGAAATGCATAGGCGCGCCGATTTGACGCGGACTGATAAGCACGTTGGGTTGGATCGCGCGGACCTGAACCGCGAGGCTGCCTCTGCTGTAGCGCTCGGTGATACTGGGCAGTCGACAATCTTGCCGCCGGCTGCAGAATGAGATCCTAGAGAAAAAGGGGGACCCTCGCTTCCCGGTTCATACCTCATCGCATGCGTCGCGAATGCGTAGAGACCATATGGGATACTCGACGCTTCACCAGAGGAGCAGTGATGGCTCTACCGACCGACACCGTAGGACCGTTTGACGTCAGGACTGATGACCTGACCAAGATCGCCGCTGACCAGGCCGTCGACCTGTTTCGGCAACTTCTTGTCATTGAGGCCGTTAACGCTGGCATTCCCGTTACCGGCGTCGACGTCCCTGCAGCAATTACTGTCGCCGATGGAGGCATTGATGCCGAGGTCGCTGGTCTGCCTCAGGCTGCACTGCCAGCCGGTCTGATCTCCGAAGGTCTGACCCGCTACCAGATCAAAACCGGCAGTTTCTCCGCCTCGACGCCCTCTGACATTCGGTCTTTACTTGTCCAGCCTAAATCTATGAAAGGCGAGCATCAGCGCAAGAAGGAGGAACTCCAGGCGCGAGTGCTTAGCTGTTTCGAGAAGGGCGGGACCTTCGTTGTTGTTCTTTTCGGCTCTGATCTGGTCGGTACCGCGGATGATCATGGCGCGACCCAAATCAGCGAGTTCATGGCGGCCATTGATCCGGCGTTCGCCCATGTCACGGTGCGGATTATCCGGGCCAATCAGCTTTGCTCGGCGATCAAGGTGCTGGCACCCGGCATCGCGATGCGCCTCAACAGTGTGCAAGGTTATGACGACGCCGTCTTCCATGACCTGTCATTTATGGCGGACTCCTGCGACCTTGCGATCGATGTTTACCAGAGCACGGGGGAGCTTGATAGAGCTGCCGAACAGATTACGCGAGCGGCCGACAGCATCAATGGGTTCCAGCACGTGCGTGTGCTTGGCGACGCTGGCGCTGGCAAGACCCACCTCATATATCGGGCGCTGAGCGCCGCGAAACTCAGTGGCTGCGTCCTGTATTGCCGGGATCCGGAGCAAGCTGTGGGGAGCGGGCCGATGATGGCTTTGCGGCAGATGGCGTCGAAGACGACCATCATCCTGGTCGCGGATGAATGTGACTTGGATACAGCGGATGAGCTGACGGCGCTGTTCAAAAGGCTGGCCACCAAGATGCTACTCGTGACCGCCGACAATGTGGCCGACCCTGCTAGTGCGCATGCAAATGCTCAGGTCATTGAGGTGCCGGGGCTCGAAGCGCCTGTAGTCGCCGATATTTTTAAGGGCTATGGCGTCCCCCCGGACAGTGCAAGTTGGCTGGCAACATTGTGCGAGGGATCGCCTCGAGCGGCTCACCGTCTTGGACAATATATTAAGAACAACCCTGACCAGCAGCCTTCTCAGCAACTGGCCCACTTGGACAGGCTCTGGGACCGTATCGTATGCGCGCCGCACAGCATCGATTCTGCCGAAGGGCAGGACAGGCTAGCTGTGATCCGGACGCTGGCGCTGTTCCGGCAGGTCGCGTGGGAAACCGCGGACGGGCCGGCAGCGCAGACTGCCGTGTTGGCCGCATTGAAGCTCCTGGACCAGGGCTTTTCTCAGCTCAGGCTGTCACGCTCTGTCGGCGAGCTGCGAAAACGACGGGTGCTGCAGGGCCCGCGAATGTTGTTGATATCTCCGAAGCTACTCCACGTTGCCATGTGGAAAAGCTGGTTCGAGCAGTACGCCCACATGGTGAACGTCCAGCAACTGCGTGAGGGTCTTGAGGCTCGCATGCAGCAGCATTTCGATGCCATGCTCGTGTTTGCTCAGGAGTCCAAGGCGGCGACGGCGTGGGCGGATCGGCTGATGGGAGAGGACGGGATGTTTGCGTCGCTTGCGGGCTATAAAGCCGCCAGTGGCGCCAGCCTTTTTTTCGCGATAGCGCAGGCTAAACCCAAGGCTGCCCTGCGCCGTTTTGCTGCTGCCTTGGGTGCTGAAACTGTTGTGGGCCGCCACGAATTCAGAGGGGATGCGCGTCGCACCGCCGTCCACCGGCTTGAGCAACTAGCAATCCCCGCCGAGACCTTCTTCGAAGCTGCGGAATGCTTGCTGCTGCTGGCCGAGGCCGAAAACGAGAGCTGGTCCAACAACTCGACGGGCGTCTTTATCGAGTTGTTCGGCTTGGGACATGGCCCTGTTGCCGCGTCCGAATTGTCGCCCATCGACAAAATCGACTACCTGTGCAATTTGCTGCACAGCGCGGTGCCGTTCCGAAGGGAAATTGCCGTTCAGGCCTTGGGCAAGAGCCTTGACCCCTTCATGAGTCGGATTAGCATCGACGACGTAATCGGGTTGCGACGCCTGCCAGACCGCTGGAAGCCGAAGACCCAAGGAGAGCTGTACGACGCGTATGCAGCCCATGTGAGATTGCTGGAAGAAGCTGTCGAGTACCTGCCTGCACCGGAAGCCACTGAGGCAGCCAAGGCCATCTTGAGCCACGTCAGAAGCCTCATCTTGATCGCGCCGCTGACCGAAACGATCCTTGTCTTTCTGCGCCGCGCTGCCGCGATGCCGGGCTTGCGCGAGAGGTGCATCGAGATCATCGTGGCCACCCTTCACTACGAAGGCAAGGCACTGTCTGAAACTGTTCAGTCTGAGCTCCGTGTCATCCGTGCTGAACTGACCGAATCTTCCTTCTCGAACAAGCTTCGCCGCCATGCGGGCATGAAGCTGATCGAAGACAACTTCGACGCTGACGGCCAGTATTCCGATGCGGCGGGGCCGGAGCTAGTTCAGCTTGCCGCCGACGTTGCGGCCGCCCCGGAGTCGTTAGCACCCGAGCTGGCATGGCTTGTCACGGAAGAGGCCAAGAACGGATTCCAGTTTGGCCAACTTCTCGGTCAAGCTGATGACCTTAAATTGTGGCCCTCTATCTTTTCGGCATGGATCAGTGCTGGCGCGCAGCGGTCCGACTTCTTCATTGGCGGCTATCTCTCTGCATGGCGAATCAAGAAGGTCGATTTGTGGGAGAAGCTCATCGAGAGCGTGTTTGCGAACGCTGAGATTTGCAGTTACGCGCTTGGCCTCGTCTGGCGCTCGGGGATGACCGATCGCATCGCTAGGTCTTTGCTTACTATGGCGAAGCAGGGCGATATCGATCCGAAGGCTTTCCGGATGTTTGTCTATGGAGGCGTCGTCAACCAGCTGCCATTGGATGTATTCGAAGGCATAGTCGATCTGCTCCTAGAGGGCGACGATCCGAGCGCGCCCGATGCAGCGATGGATATCCTGGATTCACGGCTGCGAGGCCATGCCGATGAATTAAGTGCATTCTCGACCCGCATCGAGCGGGTATTGAATTCGCCAGTATTCGTGGAGGGTGCGACGAGTCAGCATCCGAACACCATGCTGCTATTCCGTTGGAACGAGCTCGCGAACCGCCTGCTCGATTTCAACCCCGATGCTGCTGCAAAGCTTGCTGTGCGGTGCATTGCCAACTTCGCTAACGTCAACAGCATCACCGCTGGCTTCCACCCAGATCCGTGGATCTTCCTGTCCAAGGTGGCACGGGCAAAGCCCGCCATCGTCTGGCCAGCGATTGCGCTGCGACTAGAAATGCAACAAAAAGAGGTCGGGACCTGGCACTTGCTGACCTGGCTTCGAGGTGGTCGATCGATACGTGGTGAGGCCGACGAGGCAGGCCTTGACGCCATCCCCACGTCAATCGTTTTTGAATGGGTGGATGTCGACGCACGAAACCGCGCATGGCTGATTGCGGAGCGCTGCCCGCCGATCGTCGCCGGGCCGGATGAACCCACAACTTTCGCGCGGCAAATGCTCGAACGTTACGGCTCAATAGAACAGGTTCGGCGCAGTTTGCACGCCAACAACTTCTCTGAGGGTTGGAGCGGGCCCGCTAGCGATCACTATCGTGGAAAGCTCGCAGCACTGAATGCACATCTCGAAGTTGAAACTAACGATAACGTCCGCCTGTGGCTAAAAGAGCATCGCCAACAGCTTGAGCACAGCATCGAGCGAGAGGTGGAACGGGAGCTCCGCGAAAGCGAGCATTGAGGCTTATGCGGATGCCCAGGAAGTGAGGATCCGGTACCTGTGGTTGATTCCGTTGCTCGTTACGCAGTAACGGAGTACAGTTTCGTTACTGCGTAACGAACGAGGCAGGAGCATGGCAGCATCGTCGGCAGAGCGGCAAGCGAAATACCGCCGGTCACGGGCACGCGCTGGAGACAACGGCGAGCGCCGGATCAATGCTTGGGTCTCAAGTGGCACAGTACTAGCGCTGGGACGTTTGACAAAACATTACGGCGTAACGCAGCGGGAAATGCTGGAGCGACTAGTCTTAGGCGCCGATAAGCAGATTCTCGCGACGCTGGATCCCGACAGCAGCGAATGGAAAGAGTACTTTTCGGTTGCGGCGTAACTGGGCAGCGATCAGCCGCGTAAGCAGGATACTCAGAAGGAGGGGGAAGCAATGGAACATGCCGGATATATCGTCGCGATCGTCGTCTTGATCGTTACGCTGGTTGCCCTGTCTACCAACGAGTGGACGATTCGTCGGGTAGAGGGCGCCATCGCAGATCGGCGCTTGGTGAACACGACACAGGAAGAGGCTATGGCCAAAGTTGCCGGCTGGAAAGCCAATCGACTCAAGCTTGTAGGCTACGCAGTCGTGATTGCGGCCGGTGCACTGTTCTTTCTTCGCTGAGTGGAGGTGGCTGTGCTGAACGCTAGTGATGCTTTGGGCTTGCAAGAGGACTTGGCAATTGTGCGTGCCAACCAAAATCGGATCGAGGCGGCAGCTATGACCACTGATGCGCGACGCGAGGCCGATGAGAACTCGTTGGCTATGAGAAGCGCGGCAAGCGCGTTGCGGGCGAACAAGGACGTTATTTCCGGATTGCGTTCAGAGCTCGATTCGCTCATGAATAGTCGCAACGACCAAGTTGCTGTCACGAAAGCAACGAAAGATGTGCTGAATGCCTTGATTTCGAAATTGGCAGACGCGACGGACACCCCCGTGGAGCAACTGAGGGGACAGGTGAACAGCGCTCTTTCGAGACGCTACGACCACCATGTATCCGACATGCTGGAGGGCGGTTTCATCAACCGCGATCTGCGCAAGGATCGCGATGTGATGGAGAAGCGGGACTGGTACGTTCCCGCGCCCTAGTGAAGCCTGTGCCTATTCAGGTCTAAGGCGCCAGGTCATCGTCACGGCGCGGTCGCGCTACCGGCGTACGTTGCTCGTGCGCGCCAAACAGCGGAACTTCTTTCGACTGTTGGGCTTGATCGGCGGGCTCGACCTTACTTGATTTGAGCTTGTTGCGTTCAAGTCGTTCGCGAAGCTCAGCAATGCTGACACCAGTTCCCCGGAGCACCGATTGTCTCTTGCGATCGCGTTCTGCCTTGGCTTGTGAAATGGTCATAGTCAAGTCAAGGATCATCTCGTCCAGAGCATTGGCTTGACGTTCCAGCTCGCCTGCACGCTTAGCCTGAGCAAGTCGCTCTGCCACGACCTGGTCAAAATCCCTCCTTTTCTTGCTCGCTCGTCCGGTACGTCGTTCGTACCCGACCGCCGATGGCCCGAGGTGTCGAGTGGGATCGCGATCGATTCCTTGTGCAGCAAGGCTACGGTGATCAACTCGTACGGACAGACCAGCGTCGCTCAGGCGTTCGTTCTCCAATTCTGCAAACCGCCGACGCCAGTGTTCTACAAGAGCTGGGCCAGTTGTGATCTTGTCGTCCAGTTCGCGAGTTTTCTCGCCCAGCCCGCTCACTGTTAGCCGGCGCGTCGTCAATAAGATGTGCGCGTGGTGGTTGCGATTATCACCACCCTTGCCAGGGAGGTGGATGGCGACTTCGGCTGCGCAGCCGTGCCGCTGCACGATCTCCTGAGCCAAGTCCAGCGCCAAGCGACGGCGTGCTGCTGCTGATAGCTCGAAAGGAAGTGCTACCTCGAACTCACGGGCCACCGTCGAATTCTTGCGTGTCTCTGCATGCTCGGCCGCATTCCACAGCGCCGACCGATCGGCCGCCCAAACAGGCGCCCCCTCCGGCAGCACTAGGTCGCAGGAAACGACACCGCTCTTGCCGGTGTAGTCGAAAACCAACCCAGTCCGTTCGTCCACGATCTTCGCCGCAGCGCGGTAAGCGGCGGCGCCGGTCGAACTACGACCGGCTGAGCGCGAAACCGTTTTAACGCTGAGGTGATAGATAGCCATATTTATGTTTTGGGGTGTCGGGGCGAAGCCCTGACCGCACGCAAACTCGAAGAGTTTGCATAAGTGCGCCCTTCGCTTTCCGCTCGGGGCCAAACAATTCTAATCAATCGATGCCTAAAATGCATTCAATTCGGAAGCAACAAAAACCGACGAAAGGAGCCGAGAATGAAAAGCATCGACGACAAAATTATTGAGGCAGAGACCAAGCTGAAACAATTGAAGGCGCAACGCAGCGCCGTCGAAGCCAGGAAGGCGCAAGCATTGGCGCGCAGCCAACGAGCAAGCGACACAAGGCGCAAGATCCTTGTAGGTGCTTGGGTCTTGGGGCAAATGGACAAGGATCCGGCCTTCGCCCTGAAGATCACAAGCGCGCTGGGGCGATACCTAGAGCGCGAGGATGATCGCGCCCTCTTTGGGTTGGCTCCGAGGGCCACCCCGAGAGATGCGGTGTAATTCAATTCCGTCAAATTAATTTCCATGAAGAGAAATGAATTTCAATGTAAATCAATGAACAACAATCTTGCTGCCGTCCTTCTTCGAGGCTTTATCAAGATTTGGTGCGGAAGTGGAAAAATTAAATATTGGCGAGATGAAAAATTCATCGAATCCACAGCAATTTTTGAAATTTGGCAGCCGAGTTACTTGTTTTTGGCGGCGCTCCGAATCGCGGTGGAAAATCTCGATCTAGCGCGCTATCGCGCGCATGGCCACCCTCCTGAGGAGCAACCATGGCACGTACAAAACGAACCGGTCGCGTCGTGGGTCGCGCAATGCGAGGCTTCGCCCTTACCGAGGTCGGTCTTAGCCTTGTCATTGCCAGCATGGTCGCGGTTGCCTCTTACGTCACGTTGTCCGAGCAGCAGGGAGACAACAAGGCGATCGCACAAGGTACTGCCATGCTCAGCCTGCAAGGTGCAGCTCAGCAGTACCTGACGACGTATTACAGCCAGCTGGTTCTGCCAAGCGGTGGCACAGTTGCCGGTGTGGCCAATCCGCTGAATCCGACCGTGGCAGAGCTCTTTGCCGTCGGCGCATTGAAGGGCTCATGGAGCGGTACCGCATACAACGGCGGGAACTACCGCATTCAGATCCAGCAGTACCCGGCAGGGTGCGCGGCTCCAAACTGCAATCTCGATGGGTTGATTTGGGTCGACCGACCGATTGTGGACAACAACAATCGAGTCGACTTTCCGCGTCTCGGTCTTGCGGTGCAGACGATCAAATCCGATGGGGCAATGTCAACCGCCGCCAGTCCCGCGACCTTGGTTGGTATGGGGGGGAAGTGGAGTGCGGTGAACCCGGTGGGTGGTCAGCCAGGCATCTTGGCCGTGCGGTTTGGCTACAACTCGGCTTCCTTCGCGCAGTTCTATCGCCGTGACGGTTCGTTGCCCATGACGGCGGATATTGCCGCCAACGGTTACAACATCAACAACGCTAAGGCGGTCAATGCACAGCAGGTCAATCTGCCAGCGGGCAACTCGCTGAACATTGCTGGCGTCCAGGTGTATGGCGACAGCTCCAATGCGGCAATCCGTGCGCCGGGGAATCTCTATCTGCAAGGGCCGAATGGCAGCGGCCAGATCGGCCTGGTGGCGTCGAATGGTAGCTTTTCGGGCACAGTCAGTGGCTCCACGCTCAGTGGCACGCAGGTGAACGCGACCAATGCATCGGTAGCTGGCTTGCTCACGGCTGGTAGCGCCAACATCTCAAACATGGCTGTCGGCAATCAAACCGTGCAGGGCGACCAGACAACCAACGGTACCCAGTATGCGAACGGCCCACTGGTCGCTCGCAACATGGTCTACCTTCCAGCCTTAGCGTGGGCCGGCTGGGGATGTAGTGGCAATGCGGTCACCACTGACCCAAACGGCAATCTCTTGACTTGCCAGGGTGGACTGTGGCGAAGCGCGGCGGCGGGCGTCGTTGATGTCGCGGTCGTCGGGTACTGCGAGCCATTCACTAATGACTATGGCACGATGTTCCGCTACTACTATTCGAATGGGTCCACCAAAGACCTGTTCGCGAAGACCGGCGGTTCGTGCGACAACGGCGGCGGGATATAGCCGCCGCCCCGGAGAGAAACCAGCCCCCACGACTGCTGTGTCTCCCCTCACTAAGTCAAGAATGAATCCTAAGTGGCCGAACGCCACATGTGGTCTGGAAGTGTTCGACGCACGGCTGAGCCAGCGAAGACGCGCTACGAGTCCAACCGATCCAAGAAGACCCTTACAGCATCGCGTGATCGAAGAACTTGTTTGTTTGCCCCGTACTCGTCAAACAGTTTCTGGTGGCCAATGTACGAGCTCGCTCCCTGGCGGCTTCGATACGTCGAGGCCCAATCCAACAACGCAGCGAATGATGCCTCGTCGCCCCCACGACGTATCCCGCGTTGGCGAATGTTCTCAACGCATTCCGCTTCGTCAAGACATAGCCAGATCAGCGCGGTAGAGTCGGTACGGACCTCATTGACGAGCGAACCGTAAATTCCTTCAATCACCCAGCGGTCCGCCTTGGCGACGTCTCGCAGTAATTGAACGGCCTCGTTGCGCTCGCGAGCAACGTTGTACCCGCCCGGAAGCCAATGAATCGAATCCAAGTCTATGCAGGGTGATCCTACCCGAGCGGCAATTCGTTTGGCCAGCCAGCTCTTTCCGGAACCCGAATTCCCCACGATCAGCGTTCTAAGCAAATTCATACGGGTACCCATTTCGTGGAGCCCGGTACAGCATCCTGGCGTTCTATTCGCAAAAGTAGTCGCCTACGATTGGCTAATCCGCTCGATGATTTGCTCTGGATGTGCAATCAAGAAAGGTTCGCCGAGCGTCTCGATCATGCTTTCGTGGAGATGCTGCCTTGCATCCTCTCTGCCAATCACGAGGGAGTTCTCGCCTGGCCAATAGAGCGCTGAGTGCGTTGCCTGAAGAATCATCAGCAACGACTCATAGAACCGAATGTTGCCTGCTGGGCCTGCAGCCATGAATCCACCGGTCCGCTCACCAGATGCGTCCACCGAGATATACAAGTCCGACCTATCCTGCACAGTCGCAGGGTATTCACGTCCATCCATAACGATGGTTTTCGGCATGTCGGGATGCTGCTCGACTTCATACTCCACGCGCCAGAATAAAGAGCCGTCTCCACTGATCTCCCGAAGCTTGATTGCCGCGCCGAACGCCGACTCCAACAAGGACATCGGGATCAACTCAGCCGGCTCGCCACGGTCATAGCTGTTGAGAAAAACTTCAAAGCCCATGGTCACAACTCCGCGTAACGGGGCAGCAGGTCTTGGTCCACTAGGCGAACTTCGATCTTGTTGGCGATCCTGACGTGCTCGGGGTTGTCGGACGAGAACGGCTCGTCAGCCACGCTGACGATGATGGTGCCGGTTTGTTTTTTCTTTTCGCCCAAGACGGGGACCAGGGCGCCGGCTTCGGGCACCTCTTGTACCGTCAGCACCCTCGGCAGATACAGCATCCACCCAACGCCAGGGCGATCCGGGAACACCTGTTGCATTGAGCTGTACCTATAGGGGCTCACTTCCAGTGTTGATGCATGCCAGATGTCCAAGAGCCCCAGGACGACTGGCAACATGAGTTCCTTGTTGGTCAAGGCTGCCACGCGTTTGGAGTTAAGCCGGAACGTACAGCGCGCGGGCGGCGGCGCAATCGTCAGCGAGCTGGTAAAGACCACGCCGCCCGTGTCCTCTGTTCCGTTCCAGACGCCGGCCTCGCGCCAGCCGGCCAACTCCTTTTCCTGCTTTTCCGCGACCAGCATGGCGACCGCTGCAGGTGTGGGGCCGGCTACGTCGAATGCCTGATTCAGCAACGAATGCTCGGGTGTGTCGGCCGGTGGATACCAGCCATTGAGTGGCAGTCCTAAGGGCACAAGTAGGTTGGCAACACGCCAGAGTTCCTGGAGTTGCTGAGCCTCTGTAGGCAGGGTGTCCCCGGGGAGGCGAAACGTTGACGTGATGTTCATGGTTACGGCTGCAATAGGGTGACGGCTGCAACGCCATCGGTGACGAAGCGCCTCGTGAAATAGCGGTAGGAGATTGGTTGCATGAAGTACCAAGTCAACCGAGCTGGCGGGCTGGCGATCACGATCGCGCTCTGCGCCTGAGCTTGCAGAACGATCTTCCGTTCGCCTCCACTCAAGGTGAAAAATAACTTGGGCTGTCCGTCTTCTGGGTCAAAGAACTGGTCATACCGTGCCTTCGCTTCTAGCAGCATGCATTGCTGGGAGCGGAAGCCGTCGAAGTCAGCGCTTCGGAAATTCCACTCAGTGTACGGTGCAAAACCCGTGATGCGTGCTTGATAGGCCCGCGATTCGTCGGACATGTTCCACCTGCGTGTCACCAGGGTTCCCTTGTCCGGCGGGCACTCTTTGCACTTTTCCTTCGCCTTCGTCTTGGTCTGCGCGTCGGTCTGCGCGATGGGCGCGGTGCGAGCGTCGTCCGCGTCCTCCTTGCGCTTGCGCACCTCGTCAATGGCAGCACCGCCTGCGACCGTAACGCCTAGGGCGACCAAGAGGCGTCCCAGCGCCGCCTCAATGAGTACGGGTGCGGCGGCGACCATCAGAGGCCTCCTTCGAGCTTCTTTCGCAAAACAGCCTCCAAATCATCAAGTCTTTGCTCGGGCGTTGCGCCCGGTTTGGCCAGATACGTTTCGATAACGGGATCGGTCACAAGGGTGGGCGCGTCGGCTGCCATGTACATCAGCCAGACAATGTGCGGCGTTGAGGTAAACCCAATGCGCTCCGCATAGTCGTGTGCGACCTGCATCCGCTCGAGGATGACCTCGCGGCCGGGGGGCGTCACCAGCTCTGACCGTTTGGTCAGAAATTGATCGCACACGGTGGCAACAAACTGGCGTGCATCGCAGTTCTGCAGCGCCCGCCATTGGCTTTCGTCAAGCGTCAGCATGCGCCCTCCCGATGTGGACGCGTTCGCCATTGCGCAGCAGGTGCCATTCGTGAATGTGGGCAAAGAAGGTTTCGCGTTGCTCCGGGTTCAACAGGGTGACCAGCTCGGCGAGCACGCGCGGATCCCAGAAGCGCACCAGGGCGATGCGCCCGTCAGGCAGCCGGGCGTCGAGCTGCAATTGCAGCAGTTGCGCCAAACCATGCTGGTCAGCCTCAGAAATGAGCCAAGTTACTGAAGGCGCTTCCCGTTCCAGGCGCGCAAGGTCCGCTGTGACGCCATCGCCCACGGCTTCGACATCCACCAGCCACGGCCCCGCGTGTGCGAGAGCGCTATCAGGTGTGCCATGGAAGAGGGAGGCGAAGCCGTGCCGGCTGTCCAGGCGTTCACCACGATGTGTCTCGTATTGCAGGCCGTCGACCAAGCCATACAGGCGCAAGGCCGGATTGCGCGTTTGCAGTTGCGCCAGGCGCTCAGCAACGTCCAGCGTCATCGTTAGCCCCGCATCACGGTAGAGCTGCCGCTGGCGGCAGCCTTCATCAGGCATTCCAGGCAGACGCCGGAGGTGGTCGGTGCCGCGATGCTGGCGGCCTGGGCCGCCAATTCGCCGGTGTGGCCGGCACTTTCACTTCCCGACACCATATCGCTCGCCGTTCCAAGCGACTGGCTGGCGAGCAGGTGTGCCCCGCACGCGGTCTTATCCATGTGGCGGACGTAGGTGTTGCCCGCTCCGTCGATCACGATGCTGCTGCTTTTGAGGATAGGGAAGGTGCCTTTGCACTTCGGGCAAACCGTCATGTCGCCAGAGCGCGCCATGGCCTTCCCATACATGGTGGAAGTTATGTCGCCAGTGATGACGGTGCCGCCGTGGGAGGTCCTGTCTCCCACGACGATGAAGGGCTTGCCTGCGGACATGGGATTCCTTCAGTTGCGCAATTCGCTCCTGCCGCTATCGGGCTGGGCGCGACATGCTAGCGGGGGCTTGACCCTGCTGGCTGCTGAAAGAAATTGAAATCTGATTTGAATGTCGAAAAGGTCGGCGGCCCACCACGTACAGGCGATCAAGCATCAAGCGGCTTCGCAGTGCTGGGTAATACGGCCGCATCCTGTCTTCGCGGATTACGTCCTGCGCGTCCAGAGTTGATGGGGCCGGGTTCAGTCAGGCGTCAATGTATCCGGGGCAACCTAGCCAAAAAACGGCACCATCCTGGGCGATGCTGGCCAGCAATGCCGGATCGCGCAAGCGCGCATAGTGGCCGCGTGCCGGCGACTCATGAACCGGCACCAGGACTTTCAATTCGTCGCTGGTCATGGTTGCCTCTTCGATTTCTTCTTGCTGACAAGGGATAGTGACAATGGGGCATCAAAGTCGTGCTGCACTCGAACTCGACCTTTAAGTCTCCCCAATCGGCGCACTGCCTTCGCTCGCACTGAGTGTTCGTACCCGCTACGGCCTTCTGCCATGAAGTCCGCTCCGAATGCCGCGAACTTCCCCAGGCGCGGATGGCGTGCAAAGTCGGTGTCTTCCCCAAAATTTGGCATGCGGGCTAGCGCTTCCGCCATCGTACCAATCCGCTGGTCCGATGCCACGACAGGCGAAAGTGCGTCGTCCAGCGCCGTACTCGCCTCTTTGGCGGAGGCCGCCACGCGCTCGGCCATCGCGTTGAGTTCTTGCGCGCATTCAGGCTGGGCGATGCGTAACCACTGGCCCAGCACTTCCCGTACGCAGTGCTGACACAAGTCGAGGCTGACTGTATTGCGGTCGCCAAACACTGACTCGAAACCGCATGAATGGTCAAACGACAGACGTTCCTGCCACTCGCTAGGTTCATCAGGCGTTAGGCGACGCAGGCAACGGTCGCAGGTACACGAGGCCAGCTCTTGGACGGTGAGGGGTTGGTATTCGCGCGTCACGGGGTGCCCTTGTAGGGGTATCTCTCAATCGTAGCAAGGCAAGGCCCGCAGTGTGGGCAAGTGGGCAAGCGGTGGGCGGCGCGTGGGCAAGTCGAAGAGTTGTCCATCGCCGTCCACGGTTTGTCCAACGGTCCGGCCGTTAGGCCGGATGTCCACACGTAGGGTCGCGTCAGCCTGCTGACAGAAGATTTCACGCTTACAGTCGATCAATGGTCCTAAGTGTTGAACTCGGACATCTCCTTCAGAAGTGGCTTCCGAATGATTTCGCTCTGTTTCGTCTGAGACTCTGCGGCCGCGCGGTCTATCCCACTGTTGACGTCACACGACAACGCTCATGCTCAACTCCATTGCATTAGCGGTTGGAAAGCCGGCGTACAGGGTTTTCGTTGGGAGCAGACTACGACATTTGCGTTGGGGCGGCGGTCGTCTGCTCGGCGCTCAATGGCTTGCTCGTCTGCTCGTCATTCAAGGCTGCTTCGAACGCCTTCCCGAATCGGTCAATTGCGAACCCCATCGGAATTAGGCTGATGGCGAAGAGCAACCATGATGTCAAAACGCTCTCAGGGTGGTCCATGTATTTGCTCAACAGGTAGATAACAAAGCTTCCGAGAAACCAACAGAAGCCCTGGACGTTGTTGCGGACAAACCTGATGAACGTGTCGTCTGGGAGGAAGAGGATGCGTTTCGCGAAGTCGTAGGTCATGCCGGCGCCCGCGATGAGGCTCCCATAGAGCAGAATGGTTACCAGGGTGGGCTTGACATTGGAGACGTCGTAGTTGCGCTGTGCCAGCCAAACGTAGGCGCCCAAAGTCATGAGGGCAATGCCAGAGATGACAGCCTTGGCTACGATGAGCGCAAGCGTGCGGCGAAAGCTGGGGAAAGTCATAACAATTCCTTGGTCGGGCCGGAAACTTCGGAGAACAGGTCGGAGATGGCTGGGAAGGCTAGATTCCCATCACTGGGTACTCGATTCCGTCCCAGTCGAAATGTCGGCGTGCCTCGTCAACGGATGCGCCAAACTTCGCAATGCAGCCTGCTGCGCAATCGTCTGCAGTGACCGCCGGATACGCGGTAAAACCAAGTTTGGCCAACGCGGTGGTGCGATGTCGTCCCTGCAGGAACTTGAGACAGTCGTCGAACTCATGAAATCGAACCTCCGGTAACTCAAGGTAGCCGTTTTCCGGGATCCGCATCACGTTCGCGAGGCGGATCGGTTTGAAGTAAGGCCAAGTATTTGCGAGGTACTCGGAGACCCTCTGCGGGTCGAGGATGACAATTACCGGACTACGGCCCCTGTTGCGCTTGCTGAGCTCCCAACCGCCTTGCGGTTCGTAGTAATGGGGCTTTGTGCACCTGATCCGCCGCTCTTCCATGTGGCCTAGACGTTCTCTCGTGTTACCACTGCTGGTCGGTGTCGTGTAACCAACGGAAGCCGTCTGCGAGAGAATGGGCGCATCCAAGCACCAAGCAACAAAGCCGTAGTGCGGATCGTTGACGTTTTTATCCGGCAGGCTCAGTCCGCAACTCTGACACTGCTGGCCAGGACGCAGATTCCGTATGCGGCAAGGCAATGTCGCGCCGCCTTTGCAAGCCCTCGTTTCGGGCATTGTTTGTCTCCATTGGACTTGGGCAGCCCGCCTTCCGGCCAAATGCCTCTCACCGGTCTAGCGACGGCGGGAAGGTATTGTTTGCACTGCCTATACGGAGGTGCAACGAGCAGCCTAGTGTTTAGGGTGCGGTGTGAAGCCCGCAAGGCACTACCGCGTTCCCTAATCTGCTGCAGAAACGACGGACGGTAGAGTGTTGGGCGCCGCGTCAGCCCGCTTGTGCAAGTCGGCGCCTACCTTCTGGTGTTGCCAGCGCATCAAACATCTCGTTCCGACAAAGATAGCACTCGTCCAGATCGAGGAAGTCAGGTGTCTTGTCTACGAGGTGAGCCTGTGGCAAGCGTTGGCGCTCGGCATTTAGCCCAAGCCGCGTAGTGAACCAGTCCGAACACCTTGGCGGGTCACTCGTGTCAACGGTTTGAATGACGTTGAGGTGTGTACCGCCTGGGTGATGCGGACAGGTCACCAGGTTGAGCTTTAGGCCTAGCCCGTGAGCCTCGCGCATCATCCACCAAAGGCTGAAGGCCGCGAGGCCGTTAGCCACCTTGGCGCTGTTGCCACCTCCCACATCACTGTGATATCCCGGGAACCACCGCTGCTCGAAAGCTTGGCCACTGCGAAGGCCACGCTGGAACAGAATAGGCGTGTACGACCAGCGTCGTTCGTGGATGGCCACCGCATGCCGGAAGTTTTGGATCCCGGGTTCGAGCTCTCCTGAATTCAGGTAATGAGAACGGTCTCGCGTTATGTAGAACTGGTTGCCTGGTACGCAGTCGAAGAGGCCCAACATATGCACCGGCGTCTGCGTAATGGGGGCTGGCTGGTGCACGGTTCTACGCCACTTGTTGAACTCGGTTTCGATGTCTCCCTGCCAGCCGCGCAACCCGTGGCGGACGACCATGCTGGCTAGGTGCCGCGCTGCAAACGCGCCGCGGCTGAAACCGAAGATGAAGATGTGGTCGCCAGCCTGGTAATTCATGTGCAGCCACTGCCAGCCCTGGCGGGCCGCGTTAAACACGCCTCGTCCCAGTGCGCCGTACAGCGTACGTCCGAAGGTGCCCAGGCCATTGCCCACACCGGCGATGTACGTTGAGGACTGTCCGTTGCGATCGACCCACGACAGCAGATCCGGGATATTCGTGTGGCCGCCGACCCGATCGAACACACTGTTCCAGGTGCCATCCAAACCGACAATGAGGTTCTTTGACATGCTCCCTCCCGCTGCTCGCAACAGGAAAACGCGACCTGTGGTGACATGAATTCTCGGCAGCCGCTCGTACCCGGTCAATACCGCCTCAACGGGAGCCGAACAGATCGGAAATGTTTAGACTCCCATCATTGGGTACGCTATTCCGTAGCAGTCGAAAGGGAGGCACACTTGGTCGAAGGCGCCCAGAGCTTTGCGATACAGCCGGCTAACATGTTCCCGCAACTGGCGCTGCGAGTCTGCCTACCAAGAAAAAAAGGCCCCGCACACGCGGGACCTTTTCTATAAGAGGGGTGTTGTGCCGATCGGACTAGCCAGACATGGTCCGGGTTGCCGCCACGGGACGTACCCCTAAGCCTGTGGACTGCTTAGCAGTCGTGCTAGAACTATAACGCAATGATCCGGACTGTCAACTCCCGTGAAATCGCGATCGTGGCTCGCCTGACGGAGCTTCTGGTCGACCAAACTCCGTGGCAACGCACCCTATGGAGCGTTGGTACCGTATTCGCAATTGATGAGTTGCTAGATGCGGTCACCGCGATGGATGCTGGGACATTAAGCGAAGGGTCCGTCCAGCGAATGATTGCGTCTTGCAAACGCCTGTTTGGAAAGGATCCGGTTTTGTCCAAGCAGGAAAAAAGCACCTTGGCGGAGTTGCTGCGTCATACGCCTCGCGCAGGCGGTTTGGCATTCCATGGATGCAGAGAAATCCGGAACGTCGTTGCACGGGACTACCTCACGCGCTATCAACAACGTTTGGCGACAGGCACGCCGGCAACACTGGAATCCGTTGAACGCGTCTCACGCAGCATTGCAGCCCACCTGCTCGACAGCGGGTTGTCTCAGCAATACCTCGAGCATTGGATCCGTGAGAAGACTTCCGACACAACGCCCGAGATGTCTCTTGGCGAACTGTGCGAAGCCGGACAGGCCATCGTCGATGCTCCGCAATCCCAGTTCGAGATTCTTGTAGCGTTCAAGAATGCGCCGTCCAGCGCCTCAGGCTATCCGCCCGGGTGGCTCAGCAGCCAAGAGTTGGTGCGGTGGCTACGCCGGGAAGGCTTTCCCACAACTGAGGTTCGCGCTTCTGGTGGGCTGGTCCTTGCAGTTGAGGCGAAAGACGCGCACGCTGCCATAGATGCAGCCATCTCGCTCGTCGATGGATATTGCGCACGCTCTGCGGTTGCCTCTCGTCGCCCACTTGAGGTGTGGCCAACTGTTTGGGTCAAGAACGTGGTAGCTCCGTTTCCCTACATCCGGCGCAATCGCGGGGTTCAGGTTAGGGCACTGTATCGCGAAGATCAGATTTTCTTGAGTTCGCCGACAAGTAATGTAGATGCAGCAATCGAATTGTTGGCTCACTTGCAGATCAGCTCGCCACCTGCAGCTGTCGCAGGGGGATGGGCAGCGATTGAATCGGTACTGGCCGAGCAGGGCGGGGAACGTTCGGCGGCGGCAGACAATCTCGGCGCGCTCGTCGCATGCTCGATTCCGCGCGCCGAGCTGACCTATCTATCCCATCAAATTGAGCGCAGTTGTAGTGAGCACAAGGTGGCTCTCGCGGCATGCGCAAGCAATCGAGATCGCGCAGGGTACGTCGCGCGGTTAATTCAATCGCAGCCGAACTTCACTCTTGCCCGAAACGTAGAAGAGTGCGCCGTCCAGCGTCTGCGCAGACTATTCTCCGCTCCGGGCCCGTACCTGCACTCACTGCAGCAATCTGCCGCTGATGCGTTCCATCGGCTTTATCGCCAACGCAACCTCATACTGCACGCCGGCAATACCAGAAGCATCGCGTTGGCGCCCGCGTTGCGAACGGTATCGCGTATTGCTGGGGCTGGCATGGATCGCGTTGCGCATGGCTACTATGTTCAGCGCCTCGGGCCCATCGAGCTTGTTGCGCGAGCCAATGTAGCCATGGAGCTCATAACTCCAGGCGATGCTGAGGAATGTCTCGATTTATTAGGAAGGTGGTAGCCGTTTCCTTACTTGGCGGAAGACCGCTGAGGCATTGCCTTTCGCAACATGCGAGTATTGAACCGAGTCGCAAATTGCGACTCGTTTGAAATCAATCGGTTAGCGATCGAGTTCCGGCTCACTCACCAGTCGGCTCGGCACTCTTACCAGCGCGCAGAGAGTGGTCGCTTATCTATGTCAACACGCGCTGCTTCATGCACCGCTACTTGGCTGGTGGCAGAGGGAAGCGGGTGATCAACGTAAGCAGCTGATGGGTACCGTCTAGCGGCTAGGCGAGAGGTAAGCTCCCGGATCGAGCCCGTTCAGGCGCGCTTAATCAAGCGGCGGCCCGAGGCCAAAAAGCACCCTCAGGCGTTCAACCTTCGCTGGCGAGTAGTTGGTGCACACAACACCCTCCCATACACCGGGATGCGATGGACGATTGTAGGCCGCGTTCATCGCGGCATGTCGCCACAAGTGTCCAATTTCACCTCCCACTCCAGCAGCCAGGACTCAGCTGCGAGTTCTTCGCGGAGGCTGCGAAGGATGAAGCCCGTATCGGTTGTGCCTTCGCCTGGGCCCATCGACACTTCTAACTGCCGTGCGCGCATGATGATGACGTGCAGGCATTTGATTTCCCACAGAAGCTGGCGAACAACCGGGTCATGGCCGTACTGACGCTGAATCTCGCGCAAACGCTTTTCCGTGAGTGCCGGGAAGCTGCGGCGAAATGGGAAGATCGTGATGTAGATCCTGCTCAGGCTATCGCCGGCTGCGCGATAGACGCTTCAGCGCCTGTTCTTCATCGGCGGTCCATGCGAGTGGTCGCTCCCACAGGCAAGGCTCGGCAAACAAGGCTGCATCGAGCGCGTCCAATCGTGTAAGGAACGGCTTGTCGATACCCCACATGCGAACCAAGGTCAGCACGTTCTGCGCTTGCCGGGCGACGTCTTGTAAGCGATAGATTTCCCACAGCAGGTCGCGCACATCTGCAGTCGGATTGCGCTGCCAGATTGCTCGCAAAGCCTCGCGGGTGAGCTTGTTGCGCTGCGTCGGCGGGGATGGAAAAGCACGTGCGGTCATGGTCTAATACTGTATGCATATACAGTATCTGGGGCCGACGATACCCGGTCAACAAGAATAGAAGAGATGTGGCTGCTACGTCTCCAGCGGAGGCACGGCAAGCGTTTGCTCATCCAATGTTCACGGAAGCTGGTCAGCCTCGGTCAAGTCAACTTCGTTAATCCAAAGCGCGAGTCCATACGGGGTCGCCCAGGCCAAGATGATGCGAACAACACAGGTAGCACACATGCCCTCGAGAATTGCCGTGGGAACGAGCCCGATGTCGACAGCAACCACACGCGCTAGCACCCGGGAAGAAGCGCTGCGACTGCTGAAGTTTGGTGGTGTCGCGGCCGTCGAACTCGACTATGAGACTGGCTGGCAAGACGCTGTCGAGCTCGGCAGGCTCGGCCGTGCTGTTGGCATTCGCGTAGAGTTCCGCGGCCACGAAAGCATTGCCGTCAAATCACCGGCCGCTCTGATTGCTGGCTTGGCACGCGCCAAAGCAACGTTCCGACAGCGGAACCTTTACTGCCAGTTCGACCTGGATCGCCTGCCGGCGGGCGAGCTGGAGCAGCTCGAGGCGAAAGCAGCGAAGCTCGGTGACTACATTCTCAGTGGCCATTTGCTGCGAGAGATTGACGCAAGTTGGTTCGAGTAACTCAACCTTGCGTAGTCCGCAGGAGTTCTTCGATCGACAGAGGCATGGGATTCGATCGGTTGCTGCGTAGTTTAATGTTGGCGTGCAATGATCAGCTTGCCGCCACGACTGCGTATTTGTTCGTCAACCAGCCCCCTGATCGCACCGGTAACGTTCGGCTGCAAGCCGAACGACAAGCTCAATCGGATAGGTAGGGTCAAGGATGCGCTCGCTAGGGGAAACACCGCCGAGCTCCGCATGCGGGCTGCGCAGGAAACTGTGAATCACCCAGCAGCTGGCCTCGGCGCGAATGAATGGCTGAAGAGCCGCCGCCATCCTCTCCGGTTCAGCGCTGAACTGCCACTGTGGGTAGCGGTAGCCGAACTCCTTGCCGGGTAGCACAAGCGCATACAGGAGCCCTTGTTGACGTTCGTCATTGATGGCCCGATCGGGGCGGCCAGCATATTCGGCAGCCGCTTTGAGTGGGAGGTTTTCAGCTTTTCCCCACTCATCCAAAGCGTGACGCATGCCACGATCGCGTGCTGCTTGCAGTGGATCAGCTAACAATCGTTTCATCGAGTTTGTCTCTTCTCCGAGTTTGTTTTGGTCCTGCCGGACCAAGCAGCGTGGTGCCTCGCCGACGGCAGAGTTGTCCACAGGTCCAGCGGGTTAAGATAAGAGGTTAAATACTTGTTAACGTGGCATCGGTGTCTGCAAACCTAGATTGCAGGCGGCTTGGCAGGGAGGGGGTGTCAAGCTGTACCGAGAAAACGTCAAGCCGTACCGTGCCGTGCGTCAAGCTATGCCGTGCCGTGCGTCAAGCTGTACCGTGCCGTGCGTCATGGGTCACCGATACCCAAAATGGCATTTGGCGCAGAAAAAAAATATGGCTTTCGCTCGAAACGACACATTTGGGGAACTCGGAATTCCGGCGGCGGCTTCATGGGCGTCAAGCTGTACCGATAGTCAGGGGGGGCGAAATGGGCAGGGGCGTCAAGCTATACCGATAGCCTCTCGTGCCCTATAGCCTTGTGTAGCGAACCTTCGTATCGTTCTCGTAGAGATCCCAGCCTGAGATGATTTCTAAGTCCTCAAGCTGGCGGAGTGCTTCCTTCAGGATCGGCCGGAACCGTCGCACAGGCGAGGTGTATCCGTAAAGCTCCTTCAGGTAGGCAAGTCGCCAATGCTGCAGGCCCCTCTCGTGGCTGCTGATGTAGCTCAACAGCCACTTGGAAAGTGGTACTTGCTTCTCGATCTGAAGCCTCTTTTGCCAGTTCACAAAAGTCACGTCTTTGGGGCCGAAGGCATCAACCATCGCGGGGTCCAGGAAGACCTGAAAAATCTTTTCCTGCTTGTCCTCCTCCAGCCTCAGGACAAAGTTGGTCGTGACCTTGTATCTGCTCCCCTCGATGGCTAGCCGCGCGCCTTGGAGGCGCTCCAGTGATTTCTTGAGCCATGCATAGTTCTCCCCCCCGGTGTCCCTGCGGAGTTCAGTGAGAAATTTGGACAGGACGATGGTGAGCGGCTCGCCCATGGTCTTACCGCGCCCCAGGTGGACAAGCTGAAAGAACACGTCTCCATCAGCGGAATCAAGCTGGGGGCCGCTGTACCGAATCATCACGCCATTGGGTGAAGCCAGTACCTCGTTGTCGACGTGCCTGCGGTTACCTGGCTTGATCGCGCCAAACAATGGGGTGCGGGCCAAATAGTTGGGGATGACGCGCATCTCTTCAGGAAAGAGGGGCATCTGCCTCGGAAGGGTCTCAGCGTCCTTTGCTGCCGCATCAAAACGTGCGTTGCTTTCCTTGATTTCGGCCTCGCGCCGCTTGCTAATTTCGAGTGCCGTTGCCTTGCCTTCTATGGACTTGGGGTCGTCAGGCTTCTTTGGTGCCATGTTGGAACTCCGCCCCCTTACTGCTGAGCTCTCCACTCTTTGACGCTTAATCCAGCCTTCTGCGCTGCCACGCGTTCACGTTTGGTCGGTGGTCCCGACCGAGCCTTGCGGCTCTTTGGCTGAACGGGCGTTGCCTGTGCCATCCATGCCAAGACTTCATCGCGGTGCCAGCAGAGCCGTCGGCTACCTGGAAGCTTGAAAGGACGCGGTATGAGGTGCGCAGCCTTCGCGTTTGTAGCTGCCCATCTGATGGTTGTCGCAGCTTTGCCGATCAGTCGCGAAAGGTCTTCGATCTTGAGCACGTCGGGCAGGCGAATCAGTTTCTTGAGCGCCTCGGGCAAGTCAGCCAGTTCAACTTTCTCCATGTCCATCTCGTTTTGTAGTGAATACTCGAATGGACTCAATTTATAACTAGTGCTGTCCTATGCGAAGGACAGTAAATTATTGGGTTTAGAGATCATAGTGATATTATTTGTTCCTATGCTTGAGGCGAGGTGCAGATGATGGATGGAAGACGTGGTCGGCCGAGGTTGGATGGCGAAGAGCGAGATAGGCGACGCGACCTCTGTCGCGCGTGGGCGGAAGAGATCAAGAGGAACTCAGGTCTTTCTGCCAAGAACCTCGCAAGGGCGTTGGGCTATGGCAGCGGTAACGATGACGCCGATGGTCGCGCATGGCGAGCATTGGCATCCGGCAGCAGGGCGCCAGCCCCCGATAACTTCAGGCGGATGACCGCGCGAGCGTCGATGAATGGGTGGCTTGATCGACTGGGCTATCTGCGATACAGCCAATACTGGTCGCAGTCTGGAGAGGGGGGTGCGCTCGACTACGATTCAGAGGGCGGCCTCGATGAAAAGCGGTGGCGTGATGGCACCTTGCGTAACGCGCTGATGATGCTGATGGCCCATGCCAGGCGCTGCGGCATTGATCAGGAGTTCTTCTTTCTTGATGCGCGCGCGGTGCTGGGCCACATGGAGTCATTCCTCTCTGGTCTCGGTGACGAAGAGATTGAGCTGCGGGCGAGGCGTGTCGCTCGTGCTACTGCTCAAGGGCTTCTTGATGGCCCTGAGTATCCGCTCACCAGCTTGAGTTTGGAGGGAGGCGAGGGTGGGGGGGCGGAGGTTTAGCGGCGCCCAGTTTGGGACTCTATGGGGACACTCGAGCGGCGATTTCGCTACTCTCACTGCCATTCATGGCAATGACAGACAAGTCGTGCTATTCCTTGCTCTTGTTGACTTTGCTTGCCATGCATGGCCGACAAGGGTCAGTGCGGGGCTTGCTGAACGGGAGATTTTAAGTCCGCGGTGTCTACCAATTTCACCACTCGGGCTTGGGGCGGGTGCAAAACAATACACGACACCGACGCCACAAATGAAAACGCCCCGCACGAAGCGAGGCGTTTTGTTATTTTGGCTCCCCGACCTGGGCTCGAACCAGGGACCTACGGATTAACAGTCCGGCGCTCTA
>Ga0105240_10002407_pt1 | contig 30067 bp, 21 predicted proteins | sample KBSC54metaG_FD_80426 | JGI IMG/M metagenome (GOLD analysis project Ga0105240, IMG submission 80426) | Corn rhizosphere microbial communities from Kellogg Biological Station, Michigan, USA - KBS C5-4 metaG | ecosystem: Host-associated > Plants > Roots > Rhizosphere > Soil | place: Michigan, USA... | reverse complement strand
CGACGACAAGCCCAAACGCAAACGCATCATAAAGGCTACCACAGCCAACTCCACAGAAGAAGCGATTGTTGAAAGTGTAGAAGAGAAACCTAAAAAGGTCGAAGCAAAAAAAGAAACGCGCACTAATAAGAAGGAAGAAGAAAAGCCTGTGCTGAAAAAGGTGGCGCCGAAGAAGAAAGAAGAGGTGCAGGAAGCCACTGCTCCTTCAAAAGCCGCAGCTGCGCCTCGCCCCCAGCCGGTAGTAGAGCGTGCCGAGCGCCATCACGATCGACCCGAAAGAGCCGATCGCACCGAAAGAGGCGAAAGACCGGACAGGACAGAAAGGCCCGAACGAGTCGAACGTCCTGACAGGGAACGTTCTGAACGCGCTGAACGTCCCGAAAGACAAGGCGCCGAAAGACCCGAACCCGCCAACCGCGACAACCGCGCCAACCGCGACAACCGCGGCGAAGATGTAGAAGAGCAGTCCGAACAGGAAGACGGAATAAATATTCCGGAAGACCAGGACGGCGGCGGCGACAACCGCGGCGGCGATTCCCAGGCCAACAGACTCTATCCTCAGCGCCGCAACGAGGTCTTCAACATCGAGTTCGACGGCGTTATCTCCGCCGAAGGCGTGCTGGAAATGATGCCCGACGGCTACGGATTCCTGCGCAGCAGCGACTATAACTATCTCTCTTCTCCCGACGATATCTATGTTTCTCCTTCCCAGATAAAGCTGTTCGGCCTCAAGACCGGTGACACGGTCCTCGGTTCGGTACGCCCTCCGAAAGAAGGTGAAAAATATTTTGCCCTGCTGAAGGTGGAAACCATCAACAACAAAGGCCCCGAAGAGGTCCGCGACCGCGTCCCCTTCGACTACCTGACGCCGTTGTTCCCCTTCGAAAAGCTCAACCTCTTCACCACGCCTTCGGACTACTCCACGAGGATCATCGACCTGTTCACGCCGATCGGCAAGGGTCAGCGCGGTCTTATCGTGGCGCAGCCCAAGACCGGTAAGACGATGCTGCTGAAAGCCGTGGCCAACGCCATCGCCGCCAACCACCCCGAGTGCTACCTGATGATCGTCCTCGTAGACGAGCGTCCTGAGGAAGTTACCGACATGGAGCGTAGCGTAAAGGCCGAGGTCATCGCCTCTACCTTCGACGAGCCCGCCGAAAAGCACGTCAAGGTTTCTACGATCGCCCTCCAGAAGGCCAAACGCCTCGTCGAGTGCGGTCATGACGTCGTGATCCTGCTGGACTCCATCACCCGCCTGGCCCGTGCACACAACACCGTTGCCCCCGCCAGCGGCAAGGTATTATCCGGTGGTGTCGAAGCCAACGCCATGCAGAAGCCTAAGCAATTCTTCGGCGCCGCCAGAAAGATCGAGAACGGTGGTTCGCTGACGATACTCGCTACCGCCCTTATCGACACCGGTTCCAAGATGGATGAAGTGATCTTCGAAGAATTCAAGGGTACGGGTAATATGGAACTGCAGCTTGAACGCCGCCTGGCCAACCGCCGCATCTATCCCGCCATAGACCTGGTCGCTTCCTCAACCCGCCGCGACGACCTGCTGCTGGAAAGAGATGTCCTCCAGCGCATGAACCTGCTGCGCGTCTATCTCAACGATATGAATGCCGAAGAAGCCATGAACGAGCTCCTCAAGCGCATGCGTGGCACAAAGAGCAACGAAGAATTCCTGGCCAGTATGAACGGCTGAATGGGAAAGGCCGCGGGTAACCGGCCGATGGCCGCTGCGCCTCCGGGCCGCGCAAGGTCCGGGCGCGGAGCCGCGTAATCCGATCAAACCAGCGCGTCTATCTTCTTCGCCAGTCGCCGGTCTTTATCGGTGACAATATCGCCCGCGTCGTGGGTGGAGAGGCTTATCTCTACCTTGTTATAGACATTGGTCCACATGGGATGGTGATCCATCTTTTCCGCCTCGAGCGCTACGCGGGTCATAAAGGCAAAGGCTTCAGAGAAATTTTTAAATTCGAATTTCCGGTAAAGCGTGTTGTTTTTTTCTTCCCACATAAATACAATTTTTGTTGGAGTGATAAAGCCGCAAACCCCGGGCCACCTGCGCCGGTACGAGGTCAAAAAATAAGATGCCCCTTGTTCTTGATCTTTTCGTGGACCAGCTCCATCACCAGCTGCACCCCCGGTATCGAACGAATGCACTCGATCAGCTGACTTAGCTTGTCGTCCGCAACGATATCCCCTTTCAACAGCCACAAAAAATCCAGGTGCTTGAATTCCGGAAGCAGGTACTCACCGTCGAACTGGTTATTATAAAGGAAATGTGACTGCGCCGTGCCGCTCTCCTGGTATTCGTACACGGCGAAGAAATAATGCCGCTGTTTTTTCGTCAGCTGGATCTCGATGCCGTTGTTGATACGGAAGTCAAACCGCAGGCGGTTGTTCAGCTGCCAGCAGAACTGGTAGTCTTTTACCGGGGCTACAATGCCCAGCAGGCGGGTGTCCTCGAAGAACTCGCCGGTCATGTCGTCTATGTTCAGCTTTAGCTTCATTGTAGTTGTTGATTATACCCTTCGATCTTACCGGACCCCAAAAGCTGACCCTGTCTGGCCGGCCGCCGGCCGTTAAAATTGTACCGGACGCTCGATGGTCTCATCCCCGCGCCGGTATTTTACCGTCGTCCTGTCCCCTTTTTTAAATTTTCCCAGGGCCTCCATATAATTTTCGAGCGATGTCACTGGAAATTCCCCCAGCTGGACGATCACATCGCCCGCCTGCATGCCGGCACCCTGCGCCGGACGCCCATCGCTGACCGCGTCGGCGCGAACGCCGCTACCGCTGAAGGAATAGTCGGGAAGTATACCCAGCGTCACGCTGAACCGCGCCATACCCTGCGGAGATGCATCCCTCGTCCTGGTAAAGGCCAGACGGCCCTTTTTATTCAGCTCCTCCACCACCGACCAGATCAGCTTTACAACCTGGAGCTCACCGGCATAGTTGATCTTTTCATAGCTGTCGCCGGGCTTATGGTAGTCGGAGTGGATACCCGTAAAGAAAAAGAGGACCGGAATATCCTTCCGGTAAAAAGAGGTATGATCGCTGGGACCGAGACCGCTGCTGTCGAAACGGAACGTAAAAAGATGCTCCCGCCCTGAAGCGCCGTTCCCCGAACCCGCCGGAAAAACCCCGGCCCATGCCGGCGAGGTCCCATACCCGCCGACCGTCAGCGCATGCGTCGTATCATTCAGGCGTCCGATCATATCCAGGTTTACCATGTAATTTACCGATTTCAGGTCGATGGTCGGGTGTTCGACAAAATATTTGGATCCGAACAGACCCAGCTCTTCGCCGGAAAAAGCGATAAAAAGATAGTTGTTGGACTTCAGCTTTGAGGCGCTCAGCAGGCGGGCGAGCTCGATCATGCCGGCTACCCCGCTGGCGTTGTCGTCCGCACCATTGAAAACGGGATGACCGGAACCCCTGTAAAGGGTGTTGCTGTCCTCACCATGTCCGAGATGGTCGTAGTGGGCCCCGATGACGATCGTTGAGGGCGCCCCGTTGTCCAGCCAGCCAACCACATTATGGGCAGTGCGCTGTTTTTCGACAAACGCGACCTTGATCCTCAGGTCCACTGAGGCGGATTCATCCTTCAGGTATTTCCGCTTGGCTGCCAGCGTCATATACAAAACAGGGATCGGAGCCGAAACGGGCCGGTCGCGGGTATCGAAACTCAGGTTATCAGGGGTCTTCGAAGAGTTATAAACGATCAGCGCCGTAGCCCCCTTCCCCGCAAAAACCCCCGCCATCGCGCGGATGGCATTCTCCAGGTCAAAATGCGGACTATGCCCATGCGCCTGGATCAGCTCCCGCAGATCGAGAAACCAGGGTACCCCGCTCTCCTGCAGAGCGATAGCCGGAGCGCCGGTCACAGCGCCGACGGCGCTGATGCCAAGAGGAAAGAAATCCCGGCCGATAGCGAGCGGCCGGTCATTGACGGAAAATGAGGTGCTGCTGTCGACAAAACGCCCTTCGTCGATCGAAAAAGCCTGCAGCCAGCCGCCGTCGTCGCCCTTCGGTCGAAGGCCAGCCCTCGCAAATTCCGAGCTGATATATCCGCTGGCGGCCGTCTCGCCGGGGCTTCCGGCTCGCCTACCTTCGAGGCTGGAGTCGGCCAGGTAATGAATATGTCTTTCCAGGTTGGAAAGCGTGACCTTATCGGGTCTTTTCAGTCGGGAAGGGAGGGCTTGAACGCCTGTCCGGGTAGTTGATTGGGTATAACCAGGGAAGAGAAAGCAGGATAATAGGATAAGCGTAAGCCAGATAGTACGAAAGTTCATAAAAGCCGGTTTAACAGAGGCTTCCAAAGGTAAGATGGATTTATTTTCTACACTCACCTTTTTTCCTTTAGTTTTGCAGATTGGCCTTTCCGGAGAGGTTAGCCAGGGCTAAGCCCGAAGCTCCGGAGGCCGGATTTGTTAAAACTACGTATGGCGCTACCGCACCTTATTAAGTATGTATATACCAATGGGACCGATGAAGTAATTCGCCGGGGAAAGAAGATCCACGCTATTGGTTATGTTGAGCTGATCGAATACGACGAGCTATTCGAGTCCGTAACCTTCCGGGTTAAGGACGACAGCTACTCTACGTATTACAAAGTATATGTTCAGAAATTCAAGGACCCAAAGACGCTATCCATACGGTGCAGCTGCCCCTACAACCTGGGGGACATCTGCCGCCACGAAGCCGGCGCCCTGATCCAGCTGCAGGAGCTGCTGGACAGGAATATGCTCAAGGCCGAAGAGGTGCAGTATGACCAGCGTCATACGGTCGTGAAGATGAAGTTCATCGACCTCAAGAGCATCCGGCTGCTGTGCTCGCCGCAGACCCTGGCGGACGCCGAAAAATATCTCCGCACCCAGCGGGCGCATATCGAATTCGCCAAGGACGAGGTCGTCAAGGCCTCGGTGGAAATAGAAGGAGAGGTATACCAGGTGGTCCTGCGGAAGAATGAAGAGCGGAACTTCGACACCAGCAGCGACTATCCCGATCCCGTCCACCCGCTGTCGCTTCCAAAGGTAATCGTCTTCCTTCAGCTGCTGCACACGCACGGCGCCTACTATTTCGACAGCATCCGCAACTGGGACAAGGAAAAGAACAAGCTGCTCGAAGCATACGGCTATTCCCTCTCGGACGACCTGAAAGGAAAATTCGAATTTACCTATAAGGACGGCAAGCCCTTCCTCCGGGTCCTCGATACGACCATCAAACGTGTCGCGCCAATGGCTACCAGCCGGCCCAGGCCCGTAGAGGCAGAGGTCCCTACCGCCGTCATCTCCGAAGAGGAAAAACCATTAAGCAGCAACGCACAGCGGCTCGGCGTGGTCTTTAATTTCAACCACGAAAGCTTTCCCGGTTTTGCGCTGGATGCGGTGGCGGGCGAGAGCAACGACGAACAGAACGCTTTTACGGGGAAAGTGGAAAAGATGGACCTGACAAAATTCGTCAACGCCGATCCCTTTAGCGAACCTGACCGCCAGATGATACCCTCCCTGCGGAAGATGCAGGGCCCCGAGATCAATAAATATCTCAACCGCAACTCCCCTTTCAGCGGCATATGGGAGAATATCGTCCATCACGAAGAAGACGACCTCCCCGAAGAAACGAAAAAACTGATGGTCGAATATCTTCACCCCAAGCTGAAGAAGCTCTTTTCTGACCTCAACGCCAACCCCTTCGTCTTCTATCTCAACGGCCACCAGCCGTTCAAGACCAGCAACCTCCAGCCTGTAGGCCTGTCCGGGGACGTTGTGTCGCCTTTTTTCAGCGTGGCGAGAGAAGGCAGCGGCTACGAGCTCTCGTGTTACGTCAAGATCAACGGTCAGCCAGTGGATATCTCGAAGAACGAATGTAAGAGTCCGCTGGTCTTCTTCTATAACAACAACATCTATCTCTGGAACCGGCCGGAGGATATCTCCCTGGTCGAAAAATTCAGCGGCCGCGAAAAATGGTCCATCGGGAAAGAGGACTGGTCGGCCCGGCTCAAAGACCTTGTACTTCCGCTGACCATGGACTACCACGTGGAGTTCGACAATGGCCTGGTCCGCGAGGTCAAGGACGGCGATCCCGAGAAGAAGCTGCTGCTGCAGGAAAAAGGCGACTACCTCATCTTCCAGCCCTTGTTCTCCTATAAAGGGTATGAGACGAGGTCCGGCGGGAAGGACGAGATCATCGTCCCCGACGGTGACCAGGTGCTGATCGTGCACAGGAACAAGGAGGCCGAGCTGCAGTTCTTCCGCAAGCTGGAATCCCTCCATTCGCAGTTCATCCACCCGGAAAGCTCACATAGCCTGGCCCTGAAAGGCGCGGATGTGCTGAAGAACAACTGGTTCTTCCTGTTCGTGGACGCCATGGAAGAGATGAAGGTGCCTGTATATGGTTTCGACGCGCTGAAGAATTTCCGGTTCAATACCGCCAAGCCACAGACAAAGATCCATATCAGCAGCAATACCGACTGGTTCGACGCCCGGGTAGACATCGTTTTCGGCGACCAGAAGGTGACCATCGCCGACGTGAAGAAGGCGCTGGGCAACAGACAGCAGTTCGTCCCCCTCCACGACGGGACGCTTGGTGTGCTGCCGGAAGAGTGGATCAAGAAATATTCGCTTCTCTTCCGCGTCGGGGAAGGCAAGAGCAACCAGCTGCGGCTGTCCAAGTATCATATGAGCGTCATCGACGAGCTCTATGAAGGCCGCAACGAGGAAGAGCTCATCATCCGGCTGGAAGAAAAATACGAGCAGCTGCGGGAGTTCAACCGCATCCGCGAGGTTCCGCCGCCGTCCCATCTCGAGCCGATACTGCGGCCTTACCAGGTGCACGGCTTTCACTGGCTCAACTACCTCCAGGAAGTCAACTGGGGAGGTATCCTCGCAGACGATATGGGTCTCGGTAAGACGATACAGGCCCTGTCCTTTCTCCATCACTTCCGCACGGAGCATGGCCGGCTGACCGCCCTGGTCGTCTGTCCCACCACACTGATGTTCAATTGGGAGAATGAGATCAAGAAATTCACGCCCCAGCTGACCTATCATATCCACCACGGCGGCGACCGCACCAGGAGCAAGGAGGCGCTGTCCCAGTTCAATGTCATCATCACCACCTATGGCACACTTCGCAGCGATATCAAGCTGCTGCTGGAAATGAACTTCGACTATGCCGTGCTCGACGAATCGCAGGCCATCAAGAACCCCAGCAGCAAGGTCACCAAGGCGGCCTGTCTGCTGCAGGCGAAGCACCGGCTCTGCATGAGCGGTACGCCCCTGCAGAACAATACCTTCGACATCTTCGCGCAGATGAACTTCCTCAATCCGGGCATGCTGGGCAGCCTCGAGTTCTTCCGCCAGGAATTTGCAGTCCCGATCGACAAATTTGGCGAGCAGGACCGGAAAGAGCACCTCCGCAAGCTGCTATATCCTTTTATTCTCCGCCGGACCAAAGAACAGGTGGCCAAAGACCTGCCCGAAAAGACGGAGACGATCCTTTTCTGCGAAATGGAAGACGAGCAAAGGAAGGTCTACGAAGCCTACCGGAACGACTACCGGGATAAGATACTGGGTACGATAGAGACCCAGGGCATCCAGCGCTCGCAGCTGACCATTCTCCAGGGCCTTATGAAACTGCGGCAGATCTGCGATTCTCCCGCTATCCTCAACGAGTCGGACCGCTATCCCAACAATTCCATCAAGCTGGACGAGCTGGCGCGCGAGATCACCGAGAATATCGGGGACCACAAGGCCCTTGTCTTCTCGCAGTTCCTGGGCATGCTGGCGCTGATAAAGGAAAGGCTGAAAGAGCTGGCGATCCCGTTCGAGTACTTCGACGGCAGCACGACTGCGATAGAGCGCGAGCGCGCCATCCAGGCCTTCCAGAACGACGACACCTGTCGCGTATTCCTTATTTCACTGAAGGCCGGTGGCGTGGGTCTCAACCTGACCGCTGCCGACTATGTCTACATCGTGGATCCCTGGTGGAACCCGGCCGTGGAACAGCAGGCCATCGACCGGACCCATCGTATCGGTCAGACCAAGAACATCTTTGCCTATCGGATGATCTGTAAGGACACGATCGAGGACAAGATCCTCCAGCTCCAGGAAAAGAAAAGAATACTGGCAAAGGACCTGATCGCGGACGACGACGGATTTGTGAAGAGCCTGACCCGCGCCGACGTGGAATACCTCTTCTCGTAATCCACATTAATACGGGATTAAAAATTCACCGATATACCCGTCGGAGCGTGGCCGCACGTGTCTCCCCTTCACCCTACCGGCAGCCATTTTTACCACTGGTAATTTGTGGGTATGACCTGAGTAAACGACCGGCTATTTTTACAGTCAATGATTGGCTATGACCAGGTACCTACTCTTATTACTGACATTCGGGCTGTTATTCACAACACGTTCATTTTCACAGTCGACTACTCCACCGTCGAAGACAAAGGGGTCCGTAAAAGGCGTCCTTATCGACACCTCGGCCGGGAAGAACCCGCTGAGCAATGCGACGGTTGGCGTCCTGGCCGACGGGGCGGATTCAACGACCGAGCAGTTTGTCATAACCGATAAAAAAGGCGGCTTCTGGGTGAGGGGCCTCAAACCGGCAAAATACCACCTCCTGATCACCTATGAGGGCTATCAGCCTGTCAGCCGGACGTTTACCGTCGCCAATACAGGGGACTCCACTATGGACATCAACCTTTCCACCCTGTTCATTACACTTTCGGATAAGATGCTGGAAGCGGTCGTCATCCAGCGACCGCCGATGGGTGTTAAGAAGGATACCGTCGAATACAACGCCAGCATGTTCGCCGTAAAGCCCAACGCCGTGGCCGAGGACCTGCTGAGGAAATTCCCCGGCATACAGGTCGACAAGAGCGGTAACATCACTGCCCAGGGTGAAACAGTGACGCGGGTCATGGTGGACGGCAAACGGTTCTTCGGCGACGACCCCAAGCTGGCTACGCGCAACCTGCCCCCCGATATCATCGACAAGATCCAGGTCTTCGATGACCTCAGCGACCAGAGTAAGTTCTCCGGATTTGACGACGGCAACCGGGTCAAGACCATCAATATCGTCACCAAAAAGGGCAGCCGAAAGGGCTATTTCGGAAAGGCGGTGGCTGGCGCCGGCACCAACGAGAACTACGATGAAAGCCTGAATCTTCACCGCTTCGACGGCAACCAGCAGATATCCCTCCTTGGGCAGGCCAATGACGTCAATAAGCAGAACTTTACTCCCCGGGACATTCTTGGCGGGGGTGGGGGGAGCGGCGGGCGTCGCGGCGGTGGTGGAGGTGGTTTTGGCGGTGGCGGCGGTCCTTCGGCGAGCACAAGCCCATCGTCCACGGGAGTTACCACCGTCTGGGCGGCCGGGGCCAACTATCGAAATTCCTTTGGTGGCACCGACCTTACCGCCAGCTACTTTTACAACAATCAGCACGTCAGCCTGAGCCAGTCGGACAGCTCGCTGTCTCCGACCTCGGATACCAGCGGCAAGATCGTCGCGGGCCACAGCTGGGCGGTCAGCAAGATCGAGAACCACCAGATAGTCATCAACCTGGAATCGAAGATCGACAGCAACAACTCCCTCGTCTTCCGCCCGAATATCGCCTTCCAGAAGAGTACTCCCTTCGGGAATTCGGACAGCTATACGACGGACGAGCACGGGGTGCCTGCGCTCTCTCAGGTCGGCCATACCTCGAGCATGAACCAGGGCTTTAACATCAACGGGTCGAACCTGACCTTCCGCCACCGTTTTGGCAAGCCAGGCCGGACCCTGACCCTGGACGTGAACGGGACCGTAAACGTCAACAACGGAGAGGGCTATAACTATTCCGTCAATACGCAGTATAGAAAGGACAGCGTGCCGACCATCTTTACTTTGAACCAGCACTACAACGACTCGCTGCATTCGGTGAGCCTGTCCCCTACCCTCGCCTATACCGAGCCGATAGGGAAGCACATGAACCTGCAGCTGAGCTATAACCACGGCTATACCAGGAGCACGACGATCAACAATACCTACGCGTACAACGACGCCACGAAAGACTATTCACAGTTCGACAGCCTGTTCAGCAACTCGTACAAGTTCCGCAGCAACTCCGACCAGGTATCGCTGGCCTGGCGTATCGCAGACAAAAAGTTCAACCTGTCCGCGGGCTCCGGCGTACAATGGACGAATTTCAACAGCGAGAATACCACCAAGGGGATCACGGTCGCACACAACTATGTAAACCTGACGCCTACGGTCGCTTTCCTCTATAACTTTTCTTCCACTGAACACTTCAGGCTCTTTTATAACGGCAGGACGGGAACACCCAGTGCTTCGCAGCTGCAGCCACTGACGACCACCTCGGACAGCGTCAATTTTACGACTGGTAATCCGGGTCTGAAACCCCAGTTCACCCACAGCCTGCGGATGCTCTATACGCATTTCGATCCGTCGACCCAGAAAGTCATCTTCGCCACCATCAACGCCAGCACGATCGTGAACGATATCCAGTCGATCGTCTACTACCGGCCGGGCAACCTGGGGACGGTAAGCAGCTACACCAACCTGAACGGCACCTATAATATCAACGGGTATTTCAACTATGGTTTCCCTCTGAAGTCGCCCAAGTCCAACATGAACCTGATCACAAACTTCGGCTACACCCAGAGTCAGACCCTCCGCGCGGACAACGCGCAGGAGGCGGCGCTGGGTCACTTTACCCACTTGTACACAAAGAATACGACGCTCGGGGAGACCATATCCTGGACGACGAATATCAAGAAGAACTTCGACATGAACCTGAGCGCAGCTTCCTCCTATACCATCCCGACCCTTCCGGGTGCGGGCAGCGGCACCTCCGCCAAGGACAGCTCGGGCGCGAAGGTCAACCAGAACCTGAACTCCTTCTCGGAGACGCTGGGCGCAGAGTTCACGGCCTATACCAATAACGGCTGGCTCATATCGGCGACCTTCGACTACATCTACACCTATACGCACTCAAAAACTTTCAACGCCAGCGTTCCGCTGCTGACGCCGTCCATTGCCAAACAGCTCTTCAAGAAGAAGAATGGCGAACTGCGACTGACCGTTTTTGACGTATTGAACAAGAACACTTCAGTGAGCAAGACCGTCGGCGCGCTGGGCGCGGTATCTTATCAGCGCAGCAATGTCCTGAGCCGCTATGCGATGCTAACCTTTACTTATAACCTCAATAATTTCGCCGGAGCCAACCAGCGGCGCATGCCCGGCTTCTTCCCCGGCCGCTTCCGCGAGGGCGGTGGGATGCGGGGCGGTGGTGGAGGCTTCCAGATACCGTAGGCCGATCGCGGAAGAGTTCGGGTACCCTCCGTGGCTCGCAGAGAGGTCCGGACACCGTAGAGGTTACTCACCGCCTGATCGGCAAGGTCCAGGTTAGTCCCGCCGAAAGATAATGCTGATATCCGAGCGACATTGATCGATCGACTGAGAATAAGCTCGGCTGGTAAAGCATGCCGAATCTCAAATACCTGCCAAGACGGTAGTGCGCTGAACAACTGAATCCGACCCCCGGGTTCTTCACAGTCCTGCTATGGTTCACCGTATCACCAGTGTTAATTTTCGTCCACAACAGGTCCGAGAAGCTCAGGCCGTAGCCCAGGTCAAAGCTGCCGATGACCAGGTTGTTCCTGATGCTGCCAAAGAACGTGCGCCCCACATTGTAAGATCCGCCGATATGATCGACAAACGCGCTGGTCGCGGCGCCGGCGGAAAAGGAAAGAAAGCGGTCGGAGGAATAAAAATAGTCGATCCCAATCTCCAGTCCCAGAGGTCCTCCGGTGATGGACCGGCCTTCCGGCGATCTCATGTTGAAGGTATTGACTAGCGAATAAGATATAGAACCATACAGCGTCCCTTTGGGAACCGGCGCAAATCGCCGCAACAGGATCGTGGTATCTTTTAGCGTCAGGTAATTCCAGTGCCGATAGGCGTAACGTTTGGGACTTTTCATATCGACCAGCATTCCGGCGCCGTAGGTCTCGATATTGACCCACCAGGCGATGGAATTATGTGGCAGGATGCGGATGATCTTCTCGCCGGAATCCAGCCGAGCATGGATTGACAGGGGCGCCCGGCCCCTCAGGACCGAGTACATCCCGGAACCATGCGGCTCACCTGCAAGGCTATCTATAAAAAAGGCATTTTCAACAGATATGTCCTTTATCTTTTCGTCGGCAGTTATCCGGATATTCTGCGTCGGGCCGTTCAGTACCGTCGCGCACGAGGAAAAGATGGCGGGCATCAGAAAGATCACGGTCACTGATAAGGCAGGGAGTCTGGTCATGTAAAGGGAATAGGTTGGCTGAATATAATTAGCGAAAACTAAAAGTTTTGCTAAACTCTACTAGCCTTGCAGATACCCCATCAGAAAAATTGTACTGGCGTAGGCCCAGAAAAGGGAAAAGAAAATATGCATTGACGTCTCGAATGGCTTCCCTTTCCATAGCTGCGCAGAATACACAAAGAACTGGAAATACAGCCTTATCCCCCAAAATATGGCGAGCCCCAGAGATATCCGTCTGCCCAGTGCCGTGTTTAAAAGCGCATCCGAAGACGTCAGGCAAAGCAGGCCAAACAGAAAGATCACGAGGGCGACGAAGAACAAATGAACATACATCATCTGGCGATTCATCAGGCTTAACGGACCAAGCTCCTGTCTCCAGCGAAAACGGTTTGGGAAAAAGGCATGAAACACCGCCAGGAGAATGAACAGGACGCCGACGATCTTGACTTGCAGTTCCAGCATTATAATAAGGTTAGGGTGTACATTCGAAAATTGACATAAAAGGGGTGAATTTGGTTTCCCTGAGAGTAGCAAAGCCAGCGCGTTGAAATGCGTTCTTCCAGACAGACCGGGAGAAGAAATGGGTGAATCCTACCGAAAATGCCAGAAAATTCGGAAGATCACGCAGGTGCTCTACCATGATCACCTTGCCCCCGGGCTTGCACAGCCGATGGCATTCCCGCAGGAACAGGATCTTTTCGTCATGCGATCTTATTTCATGAACGGCGGACAGCAAAAAGATAAGATCGCCTGTTTGATCTGACAGCGGCAATGAGCCGGACTCCACCTGCTGCGTATCGGGATAGACCAGGCTTACTTTTCGTGCTCTTTTGATAGCCGGCTCTTTATGCCGTCCGGCATTATAAAAATCAAACGCCTTCAGGTCCGAACGGGGAAATTTCCTTTTCAGAATAAAGCTTGTTTCATCGAAGCCGGCGTTGATATTGACGATCAGGTTAGCATTGGCGTAATCGTGAATCGTTGTTCTCAGCCAGTCCAGTTCATAGTACCCTGAATAGTCATACACATAGGCAGACACCAGCAGGGGCATGATCAGGCCATAAAGAAATGCAGCCACGGTGATGCCAAAAAGAAGGGGCGGCCATTTGACGAGGGAATGGCTGACAAATATCAGCAGCAGGACCCCCAGGCCAGCGACGTAAAAATGCCGGTTGAAGCTTAGGATATTCAATACACCTTGGAATCTTCTTCTTTTTACTTCCATCTTTCAAGTTTACCTTTTTTCCAGCAATAAGGGATATCGCGTATGATGAACGCGTTGGCAAGCCTGGCGCCATCCAGCTGCAGGCGGTTAATAAACGAAAAATTATGCTCAATAACGCTTACCGGGGCCGGTTTCCAGTTCTCGCGTACCCCTTCGATTATCAGGACGTTTTTATCCGTGGAATTATAGGTAAATGTAAATGGAAGCGGGCCCGCGAATTTCCTGGCTTCTTTCCAGTCCGGAAAGGGGGATCCGGCCGGTAAGGAAATATGGTCTCCGCCGGAACTGTCCCCGCCTGAGCCATCCCCGCGAAAGCCATCCCCGCGAAAGCCGTCCCCGCGGAAGCCATCCCCGCGGAAGCCATCACTGCCTGAGCCGTCCCCGCCGGGGCTCGCGATCCTGATCTTAAAATCCGACCTGATCGAGCTGATCTCCACGATATCGTTCTGCCTCACCTGGCGAATATCCGTAGTCGTGTAATTATAGTGCGTGAAGATATTTCCCAGGAACGCCATTTTTCGACGGTCGGTTTCAGACTTAAGGATATACAGGCCCCTCCTTTTTTTTCCTTCCTGGTTTGTAAACCGGACAAATACACGGTATCCGATCAAAAAAAAGTCATTTCCCAGAATTTTAGGGAATCCCTTCGGCCGCAGCGATCTTGTCTGGACCATTGCCACTGCAATGAAAGCCCATTTGTCTTCGAACAGGTCCAACTCGAGGCATTCCGGGATGAGGTGCCCGATCTGTTCCTTTGGAACGGCGAAAGCGAATACGATCGAGCTTTCAAAGAATGCTTCGACAGCAAAGGGGTGGTTTTTTAGGAAGGATAACATTTTACGCCGGTTGGGTTTGCCTGTTCCTCAGGTATAATTCCTTGTATAAGATAAGGAGTATAAATAAGAATGCAAACAGGGCATTGAATCTGCCCCATAAAAGAAGATCCGGGGCCAGCACAAATTCAAGGGAGTTCATGGTGGCGATCACGATGACCTGCGTAAAGGCATTGAGGCGTGATCTTATGCCGCTGAGGATCCAGACCGCCATCGCTATTTCCAAGAAGCCGATCACCCGCGTCAGAACCTCTGCGTGGGAATCGCCAATGATCCTGGCAACGATCTTCCCGTGACGCGGCACGAGGTTCAAAACCTTGCAGAAGAGTCCGTTAACGAGCCAGACGGCCGAAATTAAATAGTTTAGGTATTGTTTTCGTGACATATCTTATTCAACGGACTTCCTGGACGCCAGTTCGCTGAGTTCGTCTCGGGCACGCCGAACACCCTCCGGTTCATTTACCGCTTGGGCGTGACACGCTCGCCTTGTTCAAGGAGAAAATGGACAGGTTTAACGCCGATATCGAAACCTGGCGCCATACGATCGTCGGTACGGACCACGAGGACGTAAAAGGCCAGGCCTTTTTATTTTACCCTCCGCGTTAAATTGTTGGAGCTCCCTACCTGGGATTGACCGAGCAAAATGATGGAAAGGAGGTTGGTGACGAAGCGAAAGGGATTTGGACGATATGCTTCTCTGTAAATGCGCGCTCTACGCACGTCATACTGCATGTGGTTTCTGATCATTGGATTTATTAGACTAAGGGTTAACAGGTTATAATTAGGATTTTAACGTCTAATTTAATGAATTATTTTACAAAAGGTTGTTAAATACATGTAACCATTTAGGGCTTTGGACGCAAGGTTACTGCGGGGAAGGGGGTGAAGCTTTGGATTATGACAGCTCGGGTAGAGGGAGCCAGCCGGGGTCGGTAAGGGGTTTTTACTATTGCATCCGGCCGGGATCATCCGTATCTTGTTGGTTCAAATCCTTACTATGAGAAACGCAATCTCCGGAAGTAGGCTGTTGCTCTTCGCGTTTGCGCCAGCCCTGTTCCCGGCCACCCTTGCAGCGCAAGGGGTCTTTTCCAACAAAACCCAGGTTGTGCTGGAAAAGGTCATTCAGGACTATCCGAACCATTTCCACAATATAAAGGGGGAGCTCATCGGCCAGGCACAGCAGGCGGCTTGTTACCGCAGCACGCTCCAATTGCCGGGCGCCGCCTCGAGCACCGTGACCCTCTCTACTTCTCCCGGTCCCTCCGGCTGGATCTGTGTCGTCCTCGATACGGAGAATTTTGAAACAGCAAAGAGCCGCTATGCGGAGATCTATTCGCAGCTCAGCAACAGCATCATCACATCGGGGAATCAAAAGACATTCATTCTCAGCGGCCAGTATGAAACGCCAACGGAAGACCGCAAAACCTCGCGTGTTATCTTCTCCCTGTTGCCCGGGGTGGGCGAGATGAAGAACCTGAAGGTCGAGCTGTCCCTCATGGAGGACGAAAAAGGGTGGAAGATCCTCCTCAGCGTCCAGGACAAGGACCTGAAAGACCTCAGCCAGGTTGCGATGGGGAATTAACCGGAATAACCGGATGACCCAGGGAGGTGAGCCGCGAGAATGAGGGGTGAACCACGAGAAGGAGGGAGGTGACCTGCGAGACTCAGGGGGTGAGCTGCGTCTAAACCATTAATGTATAATCCCTCAACACCTCATCGATCTCTTCCAGCCTGAATGGCTTGGAAATATATTTATTCATCCCCGCCTCCAGGCATTTCTCCCGGTCCCCTTTCATCGCATCGGCGGTCAGGGCAATGATCGGCAGGCTGCACCATGGCTCTGGCATCTGCCGGATATGTCGCGTCGTCGTATAACCATCCATCTCGGGCATGTTCACATCCATAAAGATCATGATGGGGTCACAGTGCGGCAGCCTCTCCAGCGCCTCCTGCCCGTTGCTGACCTGTATCACCTCAAAGCCCATACGCCGCAATACCTCCGAGATGAGGAGCATATTGATCGGGTCGTCATCGGCCACCAGGATGCTCGCCGGCTCAGAAGATATCTTCTCCACGCCATTCCCGGGGACGGCCGGCGACTGGCTCTCCTGCTGCAGGGTCATCTCCGAGAGCGAAAGCAGCGCCCCGAACAGCTCGTGCATCTTCACCGGCTTCGACAGGAACTTATTTATCCCCGCCTTCGAGGCCTCGTGCTGGTAGATATTCTTTTCGAGAGAAGACAGCATCAGAATGAAGGGCTGGCCGCTGATGATCGGGAAAGCTCTCTTTATTTCTTTTACCAGGGCGATCCCGTCCATGCCGGGCATAAGATGGTCGGCGATGATCAGGCTGAAGGGCTCTTTCGAAGCACGGGCCTCTTTCACTTTTTGCAGCGCTATCTCGCCGCTGGAGGCAAGCTCGGCCGGGATATGGAAATAGCCGAAAATCTCCCGCATCAGCTGGAGGTTGCTTTCGTTGTCGTCTACGACGAGCACTTTCTTCAGCATCGCCTTTTGCGGCAGCTGTACCTCCGGCTGGTCGTTCGCTATTTCAAGCAAAAGATGGAGCGTAAATACACTGCCCTTGGCCGGTTCGCTCTGTACGGTGAGCTGCCCACCCATCAGCTCGGCGAGGCTGCGTGAGATCGTGAGACCAAGACCGGTACCGCCATACTTGCGCGTGGTCGACGTATCGGCCTGGGTAAAACTTTCAAAGATCTTTTCGAGCTTTTCCCTGCTGATGCCGATGCCCGTGTCCTTTACTTCGATCGCCAGCCGGGTGTAGGTCTTTCCGTCCCGGGCGAAGCTGTCGCCGTCGCGGCGCACAGAAACCATTATCTCGCCATCCCCAGTGAACTTGATCGCATTGCCAAGGAGGTTGACGACGATCTGACGGATACGGACGGGGTCGCCATAGAACTGGGAGGGGATCGTGGGGTCGACACGATAGAGCATCTCCAGCTTCTTCTCGAAGGCCTTGATGGTGAGCATGTCGATCGTCTCTTCGATGAGCTCTTCTAACTTGAACAGCGTGTTGTCGATGAGCAGCTTGCCGGCTTCGATCTTGGAGAAGTCCAGGATATCGTTGATGATCTCGAGGAGGCCGTAGGCGGACTTCTTTACGTTCTGCAGGTAATCGCGCTGCGACTTTTGCAAGTCTGTGGTCAGCACCAGGTCTGTAAAACCGATAATGCCATTCATCGGCGTCCGCAGCTCGTGGCTCATATTGGCCATGAACTCGCTTTTTGCATGACTGGCTGACTCGGCCATTTCCTTGGCCTGCACGAGCTCGACCTCGATCTGCTTGCGTTCGACCGCTGCGGCGACGGATGAAGCATACGAGCGCAGGATTGCGAACTCGGCTTCGAACCATTCCCGCTCTTCCTTCATTTCGTCAAAACCGACAAAGCCCCAGAACGTGTCGTCCTTCAGGAAGATAGGCAGGGCGACGCTGGAGTAAACCCCCGTCCTGTCGAGTATGCCTTTCAGCTGGGGATCGTCCTCCCTGCTCTTATAGCTGACGAAGGGCAGGTGATCGAAGAGCGGCTCTACGATCTTCCTGATATTGTCGAAGGGAATATCGCGCATGTAGTCGTTGTCGAGCCGGAGGTCGACCGGTCTCTCGGTCCACTCGTGTGTTTCGGTCGTAAACCACTGGCGCGTACCCTTGTCGAAATGGTTCTGGAAGAGAAAGACGCGGCTGACCATGGCCGTGCTGCCCAGCACCTGTATGGATTCGTTGATGGCCTGGTTGAGGTCTGTATTGATCAGCAGGGAATGCGTCGCCTGCGCCACGGCATGCAGCAGGTGGTCCTTCTTCCTGAGCTTCTCCTGGGCGACCTTCTGGTCGGTAATGTTCCGGGAGGTACAGATCAGCTTGACCAGCTGCTCCTCGTCCACGATAGGCTTGATGATGCTTTCCAGCCAGACATAGGTGCCGTTGCGGCGCAGGACGCGATAGCGGACGGTGATGCTGGTCTCCCGGTAGATGGAAGCAGAGACATTAGCGAACGCAGGTACCTGGTCTACGGGCAAAAACTTGCGCCTGTCCTCAGGGTGAATGTACTGCTCGAAAGACCGCCCGATAATATCGTCCACTTCATATCCCAGTACGGTGGTCACAGATGGGGAAAGATACCAGATGGTCCCGTCGACGGCGTGGACGCTGATGATGTCCTCGGAGTTCTCTGCGAGCAGCCTGAACTTTTGTTCGCTGTTGAGCAGCGCGTTCTCCGCCTCTTTCTGGAAGGTGATATCCTGGGCGATCCCGAATTCCATCTGCTCGTCCACGACCTTTCCTTTTATGGAGAGGTAGCGCATCCACCCCTGTTTGGTGATCACGCGACAGGAGAGTGATGTTTCATATCCGATATTTTCCTTGTGCTGGATGGCCCTCGCGAACTCTTCCGCCACGTGATTGAAGTCCTCGGGGACCACATACACGTGCATGAAACTATCAAAAGAGATCTTGTCCGGATCCTCCTCGTCCATCGCGAGCAGCGCCTTGAACTCCTTGCTAAGCGAGAGCTCGTTGTTCATGAAGTCCAGCTTCCACGAGCCCATCTTGGCATAGGTCATGGCGTAGGAGAGGGTGCGGATAGCCTCTTCCTTGCCCTGCTCCATCTGCAGCTTTTCCGACACGTTGAGACCGATGCCCTGTATCTCGTTGACCTCGCCGTTCTCCCCGAGCAGTGCCAGGAACTCCCATTCGGTCCAGAGAAACTCCCTGGTGTGGCCGATGGGTTTGCGGATCAGCAGCCTGGCTACCTTGCCGGGATTGTTCCAGCACTCGTTGGCGACCTGCTGACAGCGGTTGAGGTCTTTGGGGAAGATCGTCGTATAAAAGAGGATATTATGTATCTCCTGTTCTGTATAGCCGAAAGTCTTCAGGAAGGCCGGGTTCGCGTAGGTGAAATGTCCGGCCCGGTTGATGCGGATGACATAGTTGGTCTGCGAGCGCAGGATGGACGCGAGGAATTTCTTTTCGCTGAGTAGCTCATTTCGCGCCTTCTGCAGCTCTTTATAGTTCTTCTCCCCTTTCTTAAACGCGGGTTCCAGCACCAGGATCACGAGGCCGAGGATGGCTATGAGCAGCGAGATCAGCTTGCCGGTGTCGATGGTGGCGACTTCGCTGGTTTTTTCCTGGACGAGCTCGGAGTAGTCCCGGTTGACCTCTAACATCGGGACATTGTACTTTTGTTCATTGTAAAGAATGTCCCGGAGATAGATATTCCTGTTCATCACCAGCATCGAGGAGTCGGCCTGTGTCAGCTCTTGCCCGATGGCCACTATCGACTGGAAATACGGCTGGGCCGAGGAAAGCAGTAATTTGATCTGGAATATCCTTTGCGGAACCGGGGAGGGGACAGAGGCGGCTTGCTGCAGCAGCTGCGACTGGATCTTTTGAAAGACTGCGAGCCGCGAGGAAAGTGTATCTCTGTGGCTGGCCGATGGTTCGGCTCCGGGGTTGTTCAATATCAGGATAGACTCTTTGGCGATGCGCTGGACGAGCGCCAGCTGATGCCCCGACTGGTCGATGGATTCGATAAGCTCCTTATTTTCAAAGGATTTTATGCGATTAAAGTAGTATCCAAAGAAATTGAAAAGTATTACCAGTACCAGTAAAACTACCGATATGCGGACAAGTTTGCGAAAGGGGCTTTTCATTGAATATAAGAATCTTCACCTATAGGAACGTAAAAACGGGGTTTTAAGTTTCTGCAGGTGCAAAAAAAGCCGACGCAAAGACTTACATATTGAAGATTAATAGTTTATGACCTGCTCCTCGATCGCTGCCGGGATCTCGCGCCACTCATACTGCTGATTGCGCAGCTGGGGCTCGAAGCCGGCCTCGCGGATGGCCTCCTGGATCCCCTTCGCGGTAAATCGGTGGGGGGCGCCGGCAGCGCTTACGACATTCTCTTCCAGCATGATGCTGCCAAAGTCGTTGGCGCCCGCCTGGAGGCAGATCTGGGCGGTTTGTTTACCCACGGTAAGCCAGGAAGCCTGGATATTCTTAACGTTGGGCAGCATGATCCGGCTGATGGCGATCATGCGGATATATTCTTCCGGAGTGGTCAGGTTATGGACGCCGCGGATGCGGGTCAGAAGGGTATCGACGTCCTGGAATGTCCAGGGGATGAACGCCAGGAATCCCTTTGCGTTGGCCGGTTTCCGGGACTGCACCTCGCGGATCTTCACCAGGTGCTCCATCCTTTCCTGCAGGGTCTCGACGTGTCCGAACATCATGGTCGCAGAGCTGGTGATATTGAGCTTGTGGGCCTCGTGCATGATATCCAGCCATTCCTGGGCTCCGCATTTTCCCTTGCTGATGAGGCGGCGGACACGGTCTACCAGGATCTCGGCGCCAGCCCCCGGGAGGGAATCCATGCCGGCTGCCTTCAGCTCGACCAGCACGTCATGGTGGCTCATTTTCTCCAGCTTACAGATATGGGCTACTTCGGGAGGACCGAGGGTATGCAGCTTGAGCGTGGGGTATAATTCCTTCAGCTGACGGAAAAGGGTCGTATAAAAGCTGAGACCCAATTCGGGATGGTGTCCGCCCTGGAGCAGCAGCTGATCGCCGCCCCAGCGGATGGTCTCTTCGATCTTTCTTTTATAAGTATCGATATCCGTGATATACGCATCTGCGTGGCCCGGTATACGGTAGAAATTGCAGAATTTGCAGTTGGCGATGCAAACATTGGTAGTATTTACATTGCGGTCGATCTGCCAGGTCACTTTTCCATGGGGGACCTGCTGTTTGCGCAGCTCGTCGGCTATATACATTATTTCGGTCAGAGGAGCCTGTTCGAACAGGAACACGCCTTCTTCGATGGACAAAAATTCTTTTTTCAGCGCTCTGTCGTATAACCCGGATAAATTCATAGTGACATTTCCTTTAGTGGAATTTCGGCATAAAATGCTGCGGTAAATATACTATATTTAAGAGGCCAAGATCACACTAACTATGCTTAGCCAGAAAAAACACCTTTCACTGCTAGATCTCCGTACATACCGGAAGGCCCTTTTCATGCCGGTATTTCTCATACTTTTCATGGGGCGATCCGCGGGCGCGCAGGAGACATTTACCCAGCCGGCGAAACTTATTACAACATTCCCTTTTACTATGTTCACGGGAGGGGTCATTCTCCTCAGGGCGCGGCTGGACAATTTTGCGGATACGCTGAATTTCATCCTGGACACGGGCAGCGGGGGCATCTCGCTCGATTCGATGACCTGCCTGCGGCTCAACCTGACACCCAAACCTTCCGACCGGACCATACTCGGGATCGCGGGGGTAAGACAGGTAAAATTCCTGTATAATGAAACGCTTCATCTGCCCGGGCTCAACGTGGACAGCCTCAACTTCCACGTCAACGACTACGATATCCTTACGAGCGTCTACGGGGAGAAAATAGACGGGATCATCGGATACAGTTTTTTCACCCGGTATATCGTCCAGATCAACTATGACAGCCTTCGGATATCGATCTATTCGAAGGGTACATTCCGGTATCCCAAGGGCGGGTATATGCTGCGGCCCGTGATCGCCAGCCTGCCGATCATTTCGGCCCAGGTTGCGGACGCCAGAAAAGTGGAGAACAGATTCTATTTTGATACCGGCGCGGGTCTCTGTAGCCTGCTTTCGACCGATTTTGCCGGCGACAGTGCCCTGCTGGACTCACGGAAAAAGACCTTCTATACGCAGGCGCAGGGGCTGGGGGGGAAGGCGACCATGCGGCTGACGACCCTGAGAGAGATCAAGCTGGGCCCCTTCAAATTCCGGAAAGTTCCTACCTATGTTTTTGACGATCAATACAATGTGACCTCTTATCCCAACCTGGGCGGGCTGATCGGCAATGACATACTCCGGCGGTTCAACGTCATCCTCAACTATGACCGGCGGATGATCTACCTGATGCCCAATTCCCACTATCGCGAGCAGTTCGACTACTCCTACACCGGGCTGGGCATTTACTGGATCGACGGGGAGATCAAGGTAGGGGATATCATGAAGGATTCGCCGGCGGAGCTGGCGGGATTGAAGGAGGACGACGTCGTCCTGGCAGTGGGCAACAATTTTACGAATAACATACAGGCTTACAAGAACTTACTCCAAAACCCCGGCGAGAAGGTGAAGATCATCGTCAAGAGAAATGGAGAGCTCCAGCAGACGTATCTGAAGGTAAAGAGTATTAAATAGCCTAAATTGCAACCCCGCCCGGGATACTGGTCCCCGGGGAAGGGTCGCAACTATGATAAAATTTGAGAAATTCAGCCTTGCAAACGGCCTTAGAGTTATAGTCCACGAAGACATTAGTACCCCGATGGTTGTCGTCAACGTTCTTTATGACGTCGGCGCCCGGGACGAAGACCCCAAACGGACCGGATTTGCCCACCTGTTCGAGCACCTCATGTTCGGCGGCTCGGTCAATATCGAAGACTTCGAGACGCCGCTGCAGCTCGCGGGTGGAGAGAACAACGCCTACACTACCAACGATTTTACCAACTACTATATTCAGCTGCCTGCGGAGAATATCGAGACTGCTTTCTGGCTGGAAAGCGACCGGATGCTCTCGCTGGCCTTCAGCGAAAAGAGCCTGGAGGTGCAGCGCAAGGTGGTGATGGAAGAGTTCAAGGAACACTATATCAACAAGCCTTATGGCGACGTCTGGTTCAAGATGCGGGAGATGGTGTATAAAAAGCATCCCTACCGGTGGATGACCATTGGCAGCGAGCTGTCCCATATCGAGGAGGCCCGGCTGGACGACGTGAAAAATTTCTTCTTCAAATACTACCGTCCGGTGAACGCCATCCTCGTCGTGGCCGGAAAGGTTACCGTGCAGCAGGTGAAAGAGCTCGCTGAAAAATGGTTCGGGGATATTCCCGCCGGCGAGAAATATGTTCGCGACCTGCCGGCCGAACCCGAGCAAAAAGAGGCCCGCAGGCTGGAGCTCACCGCGGACGTACCGCTGGACGCGCTCTATAAATGCTATCCGATGTCGTCTCGGACCGACAAGGGTTATTATATCGCCGACCTCATCACGGAGGTGCTGGGCGGCGGAGCCTCTTCCCGCCTCTACCAGTCGCTGGTAAAAGAAAAGAAGCTGTTCAGCCAGATCGAGTGCTATCATACGGGTTCGGTAGATCCCGGCCTGGTCGTCGTCGAAGGCAAGCTGATAAAAGGCGTAAGCCTCGAGGCCGCCGACGCGGCGGTGGAGGAAGTGCTCGAGCAGCTGAAAGCGGCGCCCATCAGCGCGGAAGAGCTGACCAAGATCAAGAACAAGACCGAGTCGGCCATCGTGTTCGAGGATATGAGCGTGATGAACCGGGCCAGCAGCCTGGCGATCTACGAGCTGCTGGGAGACGTGAACATGATGAATACCGAGCTGGGAAGATACCAGGCCGTCACGGTGGAAGAGATCCTGGCAACGAGCCGCCAGCTGTTCGACAAAAAGAACAGCAATACTATGTATTACCGCAGTGAAAAAAAGAGCTAGAATGGCACAAAAAACGACTATGTTAAATCGCACCATCGCACCACCAATAAAGGACGCAGTAGAATTTGAGCTGATATTGCCGCCTTATCAGAAGCGGATACTGAAGAACGGTATCGAAGTCTACCTGATCGACCTGGGGAATGTCGATGCGATGATGCTCAACTGGATATTCGACGCCGGCAACAGCTACGAGAAGAAGAACGGCGTCGCGGCCGCCGTCAGCAGCCTGCTGAAGAATGGTACCAGCAAGCGGACCGCGTTCCAGATCAACGAGCATTTTGAATACTACGGTGCCTATCTCAACCGCAGCGCGCAGCACGAGACGGCGGAGATCACCCTCCACTGTCTGAATAAATATGTGGCCGAGCTTCTGCCGGTGGTTTCCGAGATGGTCACGGATTCGGTCTTCCCCGATGAAGAGCTGGAGATCTATAAGAAGAACTCCCAGCAGCGTTTGCAGGTCAGCCTCAAGAAAAGCGATTTTGTCGCGGGCCGGCTCATCGAGTCCTATATGTACGGGCTGGAGCATCCCTATGGCAAATACAGCTCGATGGAAGACTACCAGCAGCTGCAGCGCGAAGACCTCCTGGCCTTTTACAAGAGCTTCTATCAGAATGGCGCCTGCCGGATCATAGCTGCCGGCAAGCTGCCTGAAAACCTGGTCTCGCTGCTCGATCAATGGTTTGGCGGGCTATCCCTGAGGGTGCCCGGCGGGCAGCAGCCTACTTTCCCGATAAAGCCTGCTACGCAGCGGAAATATGATGTTGTCAACGATCCCAATGGCGTGCAGGGCTCTATCCGTATCGCCCGGAATTTCCCCAACCGGCATCACCCCGATTTTCAGAAGGTACAGGTGCTGAACAACGTTTTTGGCGGGTATTTCGGGTCGCGGCTGATGGCCAATATCCGGGAGGAGAAGGGGTACACCTATGGCATTTACAGCTATCTGCTGAATAATATCCAGGAGAGCGGTCTGCTGATCAGCACCGAAGCGGGCAAGGAGGTCTGCGCGGCGGCTATTCAGGAGGTTTATAACGAGATGGAGAGCCTGCGCAACGAGCCGATCGACGATGAAGAGCTGCAGATGGCGCGGAACTTTGCGATTGGTACCGTGCTTGGCGACCTGGACGGACCGTTTCACGTGGCGGGCCGCTGGAAAAATATAATCCTGAACGGGCTGGACTCTGACTATTTTGAAAAAGGTATCGAAATTGTCAAAACTATAACTCCAGAAGAGCTGCAGCAGCTGGCGAAGACCTATCTGAACCCCGAAGATTTTTACGAGCTGACCGTGATATAAGGTGAAGCCCTGATACCGCGCGGTTCACGGGTTGTGCGTGCGTCCGCGCGTCAAAAAATTATTTTTTGAGGGTTTTTTGCTGCAATTCTTTAACTTGAACAAAAGAATCAAATGAATTTCCTGCTCCGCATTGTGATCACCGCGGTAGTTGCATTTGCATTGTCTTCTGTTCTTCCGGGCATTCATATCAATACTTTCTGGACGGCGATCGTACTCTCGCTGGTGCTGGCTTTTCTGAATTTTCTGCTGAAGCCCATCCTGATCATTCTGACCCTTCCGATCACAATTCTTACATTTGGTTTCTTCCTCTTTATAATTAACGCCCTCATCGTTTGGCTTGCCGGTAAATTTGTGAAGGGATTCGAAGTGGAGAGCTTTGGCTGGGCCCTGCTGTTCAGCCTTCTTTTGTCCCTGCTTACATCACTTCTTTACAAAGACAGGGACAGGGAGGAACGGGCAGATAAATACTAAACAGCCGACAGGATTTCTATGTATTTCGACAGAAAACAGCTTAATAACGAAGAACTGGTCCGCTTCTACAAGCGCCTCCTCCTGCCCCGCATGATCGAAGAGAAAATGCTGCTGTTGTTGCGTCAGGGCCGTATCAGCAAATGGTTCAGCGGCATCGGCCAGGAGGCCATCTCGGCCGGGGCCACGCTGGCGATGAATCCGCAGGAATGGATATTGCCGCTGCATCGGAATTTGGGTGTTTTTACCGGCCGGGGTATGCCTTTGTCCCGTCTTTTTCTCCAGTGGCAGGGCAGTCCAGCGGGCTATAGCAAAGGGCGCGAACGCAGCTTTCACTTTGGCAGCCGCGAGCATGCTATCTGCGGGATGATCTCGCATCTCGGGCCACAGCTGGGGATAGCCGATGGCGTCGCGCTGGCCTACAAGCTGGGGAAGAAGAATAAGGCGGCGCTCGTCTTTACGGGGGAGGGGGGCACCAGCGAGGGGGATTTTCACGAAGCCCTCAACCTCGCGTCGGTCTGGGACCTGCCGGTCATATTCCTGGTGGAGAACAACGGCTATGCCCTGAGCACACCCGTCTCTGAGCAATACCGCTGCGAGAGCATAGTCTACAAGGCGGAGGGATACGGCATGGAGGGCGTTCGCATCGACGGGAATAACATTCTTACTGTCTATGATACCCTGAAAGGCATAAGGGAATACTGTATCAAATACCAGCGGCCCTATCTCGTGGAGTGTATGACATTCCGGATGAGGGGTCACGAAGAGGCCAGCGGCACCAAATACGTCCCGCACGAGCTGTTCGAAGACTGGGCAAAAAAAGATCCCATCGCCAATTATGAGAACTGGCTTCAAGGTGAAGGAGTATTGACGGAGGAAGCGCTGCACCAGATCCACGAAGAGACAAAGCAGACGATCGAGGAGGAACTGGCCGGGGTCCTGGACCCTGCGAATATAGCGCCGGATACGGAGGAAGAGCTGGACGATATCTACGCGCCGCCGGCGCCCGCCGAACACTCTGTCCAAAAGGTTCCCGACCACCCGTCCGAAAACGCCCCCGAAAAACGCTTCGTCGACGCCATCAGCGAGGCGCTGAACCAGTCGATGGTGCGCCACGAGCGCCTCATCCTCATGGGCCAGGACATCGCAGAATACGGCGGCGCTTTCAAGATAACCGAGGGATTCGTAGAGCAGTTCGGCAGGTCGCGCGTTCGCAATACGCCGCTATGCGAGAGCGCAGTCGTCGGATGCGCGCTCGGGTTAAGCCTGGAAGGCTATAAAAGCGTTGTGGAGATGCAGTTTGCAGACTTCGTTACCGCGGGCTTCAACCAGGTCGTCAACAACCTGGCGAAGGTCCACTACCGCTGGGGACAGGCGGCCGATGTGGTGATCCGGATGCCTACGGGCGCCGGCGTGGCCGCAGGGCCATTCCATTCGCAAAGCAACGAAGCCTGGTTTGTACATACGCCCGGCCTGAAGGTCGTCTATCCATCGACCCCGCAGGATGCGAAGGGACTGCTGATAGCAGCCATCAACGATCCCAACCCCGTGCTTTACTTCGAGCACAAGGCCTTGTACCGCAGCATCAGCGGGCCCGTGCCGGAAGAATACTACGAAGTGGAGATCGGTAAGGCAAGACTGGTGCAGGAAGGCGAAGACCTCTCCATTATTACTTATGGAGCGGGCGTTCACTGGGCGATGGACTATGCGAAGGCCCATCCCCGACTCTCTATAGACATTTTGGATTTGCGTTCGCTGCTGCCGATAGATCATGATGCGATAAGGGCTGCAGTGAGCCGCACGGGGAAAGTGTTGGTTCTACATGAAGACACGCTTACCGGAGGCATCGGCGCAGAGATAGCGGCATGGATCGGCGAAAACTGTTTTCAGCTGCTGGACGCGCCGGTACTGCGATGCGCGTCGCTGGATACTCCCATACCATTCAATGCTCAACTCGAGAGAAACTTTTTAGCAGTGTCGCGTCTCGATGATTGCGTAAAAAAATTAATGGATTATTGAAAGCTGCCAACGAGAGCGGTCAAGTTTTGCACTTTTACCGCACATTGTTTGAAATATAAGTGAGGATTACATATCTTTATGTAAATAGGATAAGGTTTAATGGTTATGGAACTGATTAGGGCAGCCTCCCCCCTCAAAGGGAGGTTTTTTCTTGCAGACCTATAAGATATTACTTACTCCCATCAACCTTGCGAAGAGGACTCTCCTACAAACCACTGCTCCTTATTTTTAAACAATACGTTGAACGTCGTAAAAGAACCATATATACGCGTTATATATTGTTGTAAATTGATCTTATCCTCATCGCTGAGTCCCTTGTGTCCATTGATCTGCTGTTCCAGAACGCGAAGGCGGTCACGCGCCATGACTATCTTATGGAAGAAAACTTCGATCGGAACCTCCTTTGACTTTACGGTCTTGTCGCCAGGCTGGAGGACCATGACGCCTCCCTTCCATTTGTCTCCCAGCGGAACCAGCTCGTGCAGCCCTCCCCAGAGACGCAGTATCTTCAGCAGCGATCTTTCTATCTCAGAATGGGTCTCTACCTCCTCCGTTACATTCTCGGGCAGTATCTCGTCGAGCTGCGCGTCGGTCTTGTCGACCTCTTTTATACCGTGATGAATAAAACTAATAAGGTAGGTGGCGTATCTGACTCCGACGATGACTCCCGGGCCGAATTGAGTATGCTGCAAGCGGGTCCCGATGCCGAGCGTTAGTTGGTCCATAGTAGGGTTTTTGGTAAAGATAAGACCCTAAGGTCTCTCTTTCCTGTCCTTTTGGTATTCCTTAAACGCGAGCTTGATATAATCCAAAAGGTCATAGTCCGTAGCCCGCTGACAGAACTCATACGACGGCCGGTACCTGACCATAAAACTATCGAGCGCATTCCCCTCCAGATGCGTCACCTTCAGCACCACCGACCTGTTAAAACGATGATCGACATACTTGTCCTGCTCCTCGTCCACCAGCCTTCGCTGAAACGCCTGTATCCTCTTCGTCCTGCCAAAACGGAACACGTTGATGAGCTCATCGAGGTCCACCCCGGCCCCGGCCCCGTCCGGACTGGGCCCGTTGAGCTTAAATCCCGGCTTCTTGAAATTGAAGATCTTTGCATAGTCCTGCCTGTTCTGGAGAGAGTCATTGTGGTAGTTCCGTGGCATGACTTTTACGGCTTTCATCTCGACCGGATCCACGTGCAGGGCAATATCGAAGCCATTATAAAAATTCATCGACCTCACCGGGTAGCGGGCGGTGGCCTGACCGAGATAAGAGAAATAGACGGAGTCGTCCAAGCTGGCCGCCGTTATCGAGTAGTTGCCCAGCGAGTCGGTGGCGGTGCCGCGGCCCGAAGTGGTGAGGACGCTGACCCCTTCGAGGGGCTTTGTCCGGTACATATTATACACAGTCCCGTGTATGCTGACCTGAGCCCGGGCTTCGCCGCCGAAAAAGAGAAGAAGAAGAGATAAGGTGAGCAGCAGGAGCTTATGGGTAAAAAAAGACATAACGGGCTAATTTATTGGCCTTCGGCCGGCAAACCACAGGTTTGCCGGCTAATATTAATTATCAAACGGCTAACTACCGCGACCGGTTGAATTTTTAACGTTGATTTGGCAGAGCGGCGCCACCTGTCTGTTGGTTGACCACGGCTTCTATGATCCTCGGAAAATGTTCATGCTCCAGCAGGTGCACTTTCTGTGCCACCATTTCCGGGGTGTCATCGGGTGAAACTTCCACTTTTTCCTGGAAGATGGTCTGGCCATGGTCATAAAATTCGTCCACATAGTGGATCGTAATGCCGGTATGTGTCTCTTTTGCCTCGACGACGGCTTCGTGCACAAAATGCCCGTACATCCCCTTACCCCCATATTTAGGCAACAGCGCAGGGTGTATATTAATTATCCTGCCACGATAGGCTTTTACGAGCGCCACGGGTATCTTCCAGAGGAAACCGGCCAGCACGATGAAGTCGATCCCATATTCCCCGAGCTCGTCAAGATAGGCAGAGCCGCGGAAGAAGTTCTCCTTTTCAATGAGCAATGTCGGTATACCTGCCCTGCCCGCGATGTCGAGAACCCCCGCCCCGGGCTTGTTACAGACGATGAGGCTTACTTTTATTTCCGGATTGTATTGAAAATGTTCTATGATCTTTGCAGCGTTGGACCCCGCGCCGCTGGCGAAAATGGCGATCTTCTTCATTGGCCAAAACTACTGCACACTCTTGTATTTTAGCTATGAAGAGCGTGGAATTTGAAACTCGATTTTTGTTCGAAGGGCGCTTGACACTACTATGACAGAAGGTCACGGCGATTTGGCGTAATTCGCTGAAATCCACGCCCACAGCGGGAAAAAAAATTTTTCGCATGTTGATATATTGTTAAAATCCTGACTTATT
>Ga0105240_10002406_pt1 | contig 30101 bp, 48 predicted proteins | sample KBSC54metaG_FD_80426 | JGI IMG/M metagenome (GOLD analysis project Ga0105240, IMG submission 80426) | Corn rhizosphere microbial communities from Kellogg Biological Station, Michigan, USA - KBS C5-4 metaG | ecosystem: Host-associated > Plants > Roots > Rhizosphere > Soil | place: Michigan, USA... | reverse complement strand
GCGCGCCCGCGCCGGGGTAGCTCAGCTGGTAGAGCAACGCATTCGTAATGCGTGGGTCGGGGGTTCGATTCCCTTCTCCGGCATTCCAACAAAAACCGCGGAAAACCACAAAATAGCTTTTCCTTTACAAAACGCGCGCATAGCGCGTTTTTTGTTGCCTGCGATCGGCGCGGCTTCCCTCAATTCGCCTTGCTTTCCCGCATATCGCCCGCCAAAATCCCGCCAATGGCGTACATACGTAAACGCGGTAGCAGGTGGCGGGCGGAAGTCGAGCGCAACGGCGTGCGCGAGTCTGACAGCTTCGCAACGCGCGCGGCCGCGGCAACCTGGGCGCTCGAACGCGAGTCCGTTCTACGCGGCGACAAGCTGCCAGACAAGACGCTTAAGGACGCGTGCGACACGTACGCGATCGAGATTTCGCCGAGCAAGGGCGGCGCCCATTGGGAGAAGCTACGACTCGCCGCGCTCGCGCGCGATCCTATCGGCGCGCGTCGTCTCGCCAACCTGACCGACGCGGACCTTGAGCAGTGGCGGGACCGTCGACGCAAGGAAGTTGCCGACTCGACCGTGCGGCGCGAAATGAACCTGCTGCAATCCGTGCTCAAGGCGTGCGTAAAGCCGTGGCGCTGGCTCAAGGTCAACCCGCTTGCCGGCGTCGACAGACCGAAGGGCGCCAAGCCGCGCACGCGCCGCGTGTCAGACGACGAGGCGCGCCGGGTTTGCCTCGCGCTCGGGTTCGACGGCGGACCGCCGCAGCGGCCCGGACAGCGCGTCGCCGTGGCCTTCCGGTTCGCGATCGAGACAGCCATGCGCGAGGGCGAGATTGCGGCCCTCACCTGGGCGCACACGGACCTTGACGCCCGCTGCGCTCACATACCGAAATCGAAAAACGGAGACGCGCGCGACGTTGCGCTGTCGCGCGAGGCGATTCGTTTGCTCAAGCTGTTGCCGCAGGATGACGAGCGAGTTTTTAACGTGTCGGCGGATTCAATCAGCACTCTTTTCCGCAAGGCTCGCGACCGCGCCGGAATAGTCGATATGCATTTTCACGATACGAGGCACGAGGGAATAACGCGACTGGCGCGCAAGGTGGACGTACTTGACCTCGCGCGAATGGTCGGGCATCGTGACTTGAAGTCGCTAATGATTTACTACAACGCGACAGCTACAGAAATCGCCGGACGGCTGGACTAATCACACAAGGGACGCTCATGGATAAGCCGCTTACTAAATGGTACTGCGACGTTTGCGGGAATGTCATTGACGACATAGACGAAGCCTACGTTATTTGGCAGTCTCACGATATTCTTAAATATCACGGCTTCAAGATAATCCACCAAAGAAAATGCGATATCAAGGGCTACGTCGCGTCAAATGCGCTTAAGGAATTTGTTGGCGAAAAGGGCGCAACGTATTTGCTTTCTTTTCTCAGTGTTGGGCCATTAAAACACAACCCGGAAAACCCCTACTGCAAAGTTACTGACATAGACGAATTCGTAGACTTCTTTCGCAGGTGTCAGGTTCCATACTACGAGGAAGCGCGGCGCTTATTTGGCGATTCAGATTTGCAAGAGAATTTCGGCGACGCGAACGAATACTATCCTTATATTCCAGACGTGCTAAAGCGTATCATCGCGGAATATCCAAAGAAATATTGACAAGATGATGAAACAGTCAGCGCAAGAGAAGTATTGGCGAGGACACCTCAAGCACTTTATAGAGTTCGACACGGGCGACTACGAAGGCGCTGGCGAGGTTTTTGTACCTCGTGAACATCTTGGTATAGCTTTTTTATTCGAGGGCGGTTTTAGGATCGCCGGAGACCGTGAGGCACTACAAATAAATTTCAATTCGCCCGGCATGCTGATACTTTGGCATCATACGGACGAGGTTGACAGCGTTTATCGCATTCCTTGGTCTAGGTTGGTGGGCTTCGAGTTATTAACGCGACGCAAGTTAACGCGCCGCAAGCATCAGCCGATCGAGCATAAGGCTCCGAATCTGATACTGTTCCCCAGGAAAGACAAGCGGACCTAATCGTTATGTCGCTTTCGTCAAAGATGATCCACGGCACGAAGCCCGAGGCTGGTACGCTCGCAGAGATTCAGCGGACAGCGAGATTGCCGACAGACAAACAAATTAACTTAATGGTCTTTGAAACAAAGTTCAAAGATAAAAAAGTATACTGCTGTCTGTCCGGCGGCGCAATAGTTGACGGCGAACCGCATTTAACACTCGTCGGCCGCGGCGCACTGGAAGCCCTTAGTAACCTACCGATGGGCGATCAAACCGCCTTGATATTTCAGGAGTTGAAAGTAGGGGCGACACCGATACGTGACAAGGTTCGCGCGGCCGTGATGCGGGCGCCGGCAGAGTCAAAAATTTGCTTTATCGGCGACATGCAAGGCGAGCTGGACGGTGTTGCTTTCCAGGCGCTGAATGTCGTTAAGGATGTTGTAAACATTTCGCATTGATCGTTTCTACAGGCTCGGGTGCTATGTCAGAGCACAACTTGGAGCAACTTAAAGCCCATATCCTTCCGCTTTCGGTAGCGAAGAATTTTGAAGTTGCGCGCAAGGAATGGCACTTGATCGGTGTAGAGATTAGCGAGGAATTCGATAACTGCCCGTGTAGTCAGGAAATCAAAGAACACTGCTATATAGAAAATCGTCTTAATGGCAACAGGACGTTTGTCGGCAACGTCTGCATAAATAGGTTTATTGGCATAGAAACTGGCGCGTTATTCGACGGGCTAAAGCGAATCGCTAAAGATAGCTCAGCGAATGCCAACGAGGATTTAATAGAGCACTCTTACAGGTTCGGTTACATCTACGAAAGCGAGTACAAGTTTTTAATGGAAACTAGATTCAAAAGAAAACTCTCGACAAAGCAGAAGGCTTGGAAAGAGAAGATAAACAGGCGAATAACAAACAAGACTGTAGTGCAGCGTCGCTCGCAGCCAGACTAAGCAGCGCGCCTTTTGCGGCCGGTCTTCTCGAATTCGCGCCGGTACTCCAATGCCCAATCCATGACCTCGCCAGCGAGCCAGCGCGGTTGCCCGTCAGGGAACGGCTTGGGAAAGTCCGGCCGGCAGGCGAGGCGTTCGAGCACGTAGCGCGGCTCGCGCCCCAGGATCGCACCGACGCCGGCAGCGTCGAGCCAGCGCTCGCGCACGGGGATTGCACCCGCGCGCGTCGCCTGTAGCAGCTCGTCGAGCTTGTCGACGATTGCGGCAACCTCGATCACTTGCGGGCCTTCGCCTTCGGTGCGGCCGCAAGCGTGGTCGTACGCAGCCGCCTGTTGGATGCACGGAGCGAGTCGACCAGCTTCGACAGCCGGGCTACTTCCTCGTCGCGCGCCGCCACGTCGCCACGAAGCCGCGTGTTGACCTCGTTGCACGCCTGCAGCAGCGCGGCGCCCTTTTCGCACTGCGCGTTCACGGCCTGCAACAAAACTCCGCGCTTCTCGAACTGCTCGCGATTGATCCGGTCGCACTCGTGGGCGCGGTTAATTATCTCCTGGCGCCGCGACAGCTCTTGCGTGGCCTGCGACATGAGCACGCCGAGCCGCGCGAGCTTATGGTTATTCTCGTCGTCGCGACGCTGATAGTTACCGATCGTTGCCGCCTGGGCCTCGTTGCGCTGTTGCAGCGTGTTGCGCTGCGTGCGCAGCTCGAAGCACTCAAACGACAAATCGTCGTAGGCTTTCGTATTGCGCACGTCGACGGCGACGCGAATGTGCGGCGTTGACAGCTCGCGCCGAAGGTTGCGAATCGTTTCGGCGTCGGCGTCGCGCGCAAGGCTCAACGCACCGACCTGAAACCGCAGCTCGTCGCCCTTGAGTTCCGCGGTGCGCAGCCGCGTTGCCAAGCGAACGAACACGGCGCCCATGTCACGCGACGCCTGTTTTATGAATGCCTCGACGCCGTTCGGATTCGGCACGCGTTCGGCGACGCCGATCAAGTCGACCGGATCACCTTTGAAGCTACTTAGTGCGAGCGCTGATTGCATTGTATATTTCTCCACGTTGTGAGCCCGTCACGGGCGGTTCTATATAGAAGGTATGAGCGCCGCGCTTGCACACTGGTACGAGCCCGCGAGCGCGGCCGCCGCGGTCAAAACTGGTTGCTCTGTCGCAAAGCGACACGCGCCGCCGGTCGATCACGTCGCCGGCAATGGCCCAGGCGCGCGCCCAGGCTCGCCGATCGGCCGGCGCCGGCATGGGCAGCGACCGCCAGCGCAAGACGCCGGCAAACTGGTGCGGCTGCAGCACGACGGCGCACACGTCACGAGGCCAGCGCTGCAGCGGATCGCGCGAGCGCTCGACCGCTACGCCCATGACGGCACGCATGCCGGCGTCGCCCTCGCTACGCGCTTCGGCGTAGCCCTCGAACGCCAAGCACGCGCGGGCGGTAAGCTCGGCCGGCTCGGCTATGTCGAGGCCGGCGGCGAGGATCGCGAACAGTCCGAGTAGGTAGCGCCGGGTCATTGGAAGCGAAACGCAACGATTGTGTCGTGCTTGCCGACGTGGTTAACCGTGAGCGCAACAGGCGAGCGCAAGCGGTCCTGCGCCTGCTCTAGCGCATCGTCGACGGTTCGCGGCACGAGTAGGTCGCGCGTCGTGTTGCGCTCGTTCCACCATTGCACGGCGCGGGCTCGCGCTTCGCCGCCGTGCTCGAACGTGACCCATTCGCGAAACCAGCGGAACCCGCACGTGTACGTCACGAGCATGGACGGCGGCCGGCCTTCCTTCTCGTACTTGCCGTAGCTCACGGCCGTGACGTTGTGCTCTATGTGCCGCGTAGCTAACTCGGTCGACAAAATCGGTGCATCGGTTGCCGTGTCGTCGTGGCGCGCTTCGGCCGCCGGCCATTCGTATCCGCACTCGTCGCACGTGCGGACCTGCACGGCGTGCACCTTGTGACACTTCGGGCATTCCTTCGCAGGTTGCTTGCGGAGCGCCGCCTTGTCGCCGCGCTTTTTCGGCTTCTCGACAACGATGCAGTCGACGGGGCCGTGCTCAAGGATGTTGCCGGCGAAGTCGAGCACGAGAAAGTTAGGCTTGACGCTGCCAGCAATGGCCGCGAGCCGTTCCTCGCGCGTCGCGAGATAGTGAAAGTCAGGGCTCGAATTTACGCGCGTGCCGCGGCCGACTTGCTGCGTGTATACAACCGGGCTTTTTGTGGGCCGCAGCATGATAACGGCATCAATGCGCGGCTCGTCGTAGCCTTCGGCGAGCACGTTCACAGTGACGAGATAGCGCAGCTTGCCGGCGGCGAAATCGGCAATATAGGCATCGCGCACGGTCGAGGGCGTCTCGCCCGACACGATCGCGCCGTGGTGCCCGCGCTTGGTCAACTCGTCGCGGATGCGCTCGGCGTGCGCGACATTGCAGGCGAACAGAATCCACGCGCGCCGGTCCGCGCAGAGCTGCACGATTTCGTCGCACGCGCGGGCAACAAGGTTGCCGCGCATCATCGCGTTTGCCGCTTCGCCCTCTATGTACTCGTTGCCGCGTATGTGCACGTCCGAAAGGTCCGGGCGCGCGACGCCGTTCTTGCTGATCGGGCGTACTAAGTAGCCCTCGTCAATCAGGTGCGTTAGCGGTACGTCGTAGGCAACCTCGTTGAGCACGTTTTCAGGTGCGCAGATCGGACCGCCGCCTAGGCGCCACGGCGACGCCGTGTAACCGACCACGCGGAGCTTCGGATTGATCCGCAGCGCGTCGCCGATGAAACGCCGATAGGTTCCTTCCGCCTTGAGCGGTATACGGTGGCACTCGTCGACCTTGAGTACGTCGAAGCGGCCCAGGTACGGCGCTTTGTCGTAAACGCTTTGGATGCTTGCGAAAATGATCGGCTCGAACCTGTCGCGCCGCTTCAAGCCGGCCGAGTAGACGCCGATCGGCGCGTTAGGCCAAATCTTTTTGAGCTTGTCCGCGTTCTGGCCGACGAGTTCCTTTACATGCGCGAGCACGCACACGCGCGTGTTGTCGTACGTCGTCACCAGCTCTTGCGCGAAGCCGCCCATAATGACGGACTTCCCGCCGCCGGTCGGCACGACAACGCACGGGTTGTCCTTCCGATCGTCTAGGAATTTGTAGGTCGCGTCGATTGCAGCGCGGCCGTAAGGCCGCTGCACGATCGTGCCGGCCGTCATTGCTTGACGCGCTCGAAGGGCAGGCCATGCCAGCGCGCGGACTCTGCGCCGTACTGCGCGCCGTGCTTGCTGCGGACGTGCGCGTGTAGGTCGCGGTAGTCGCGATCGAACATTTTCACAGAGCGCGGCGCGCGATCCTTGCCCAGCGCCGTAGCGAGCGCGTCGAATTTCGCGAGCACGTTCTTTAGCCGCATCGGCAGCTTTGTGCCGTTAAGCTCGATCACGTCTAGCGTGCGAAACGTGGTCATCCTTCGCACCCTGCGCCGACTGTCTCGCCGCCGTCGTCGGGATTGCCGAAGCGGCGCCAGTGAACCCAACCGCGCTGCGGGCAATGGAAACCCCAATCGCGCACGCGGAAGCCGGTTAGAAACAGCGTCGTGCACCTACCGGCGTGCAGCTCGATCCGGTGCGCGGACTTGGCGCGCCTGAAAACAACGTCACCAGCCCGGCGAATGCGCCGCACATGGATGCCGCCGGCCGCAATGGAGTGCTCCGTATACTCGCCGCGCAGCAGCACCGACACGTTGCACCAAGGATGGTCATGCAACGCCCTGTCGTCGTCGCTGCGCAGGAAATGGTGCAGGTACGCGTGCGGGAAGACGACAAGCAACCGCTGCCACCAATGCGGCGACTCGTTTGTGTAGAAGCGCCACGCGTTCAGCCACCAGCGGCGCAAGTACGTGTTGACCTTTCCGCCGATGAATTGATCGGGCGGCCGCGACTCGGCGACGCGATCGACAGCGCCCAGGATCAAAGCGCAAAGGAACTGAGGGATTCTCATTGCTTCTCCCGGCGCAGCTCGGCTTGATTCTTGACTTCTATGCGATCCTCGACGGCGCGCTGTAGGTCGATCGTTCGCCCTGGGCAGGTGTTCGCCATGCGCAGAGCGCACACGACAAAATCCGCAACGTACTTGTCGACTTCCTCGGGCTTGAATTCGCTCCCGCCGTGCTCGGCATCGTTCACGACAGTTGCGAGCTTCCCGGCCGCCTTCAAGACGTGCAGCAGCGCGTGACCAAAATCCTTGTGTGTCATCGGCGCCGCGCGAAAGTCGCGGTGGTAATGCACCGTCCAAGGTAGCTGCGTCTGCAGCTCGCGCAATGTAAGGTCTTTGCTCATGCCGCGGCCCTCTCGATTTCGTCGCAGCGCGAGCGCAGCGAGTCAAAAATCACGATGCGCGGGCAATCGGCCGTGAAGACGCCAACGAGCCAGCCCGGCGACGTGTGGACTGCGGCCGAGCCCGGTTGCAGCTTGTCGGGATTCCAAAAGTACACTTTGCCGCTTTCCGCCATGCTCACGTGCACGGGCGCGCCGATCCTCTCGGCCTCTTGCTGTGTGTGCCGCGCGATGACGGCAAGCTCTGCGTCGCTGCGATACTTGGGCGCAACGTTCGTGCGGTAGCGGGCTCTCATGCTGTCTCCTCGGCTGGCTGTTGCTGCGACTCGGCAGACTCGGCGCCGGCAACACGGCCGCCGAATTCGCGCCGAGCAATACGGAAACTCTCGTCGGTAAACACCCAGGGCTGTGCGTGGTGCAGCTCCGTACTTTCGTAGCTGTCGGGGCCGTGCACGCCGTTGCGGAAGCGCACGCCGTTTGCAAGCTCGTACTCGATCCAATTTTCTGCAGGATCGGCGTCGACCGGCTTTGCGTATGGAATCAGCGCCGGAATAAATCGGTGCGAGTCGCAGCCGACGCGCTGCCCGTGCTCGGGTATATCGATTTTGTGAAAGGCGCACGACCAGCGGCCGCCCTCGCCCTCGATTTCCGGCGTCGCATGGACGCACGTACGGCAACTCACTGGCGGCGCGCGGTTCCCGTGGCAAACGTTCCAGGCCGGGCAAATCTTGCACTCATGCCAAGCGGGTTGGTCGCTGATTCGCGGCGGCGGCTCTTGCGCGCGGATGATGCGCTCGGCTTTCGCGCGAAGCGCTCGCGCAAAGTCCGGGTTGGCATCGGTGCGCAGCCCTATCGCCGGCACGCGCCCGCCTGGGCCGCTAACCGTCATGTAGTGGCGCGTCATGTCGATTGAATCCATGTACATGACGGCTTGGGCGTAGTAGATCGGTTCCCATTCCTGCAGGGCGTTCTTTTCTCCCTTTTCGTTAATCGCTTTTTGTAGCAGCCGCGTGTATTCCTCGTCCCTCGCCTTGTGTTCCCACACATGCCACGTCTTAGGCGCCTGCAGGACGCCGCGCACGACGCCATCCGCATGCCCGCAAAAATGCCCGCCCAGGTAGCTGAATTCGATTTGCCGGCCGGTTCGCGGGTCGAGCGTGTGCAGCTCGATACCCTTAACCTTGCGCAAGCGTGCAGCCATGAGCGCTTCCGTGCGGTGCCCGTCGTCTGCGGCCCAAGTTGCAATCAGCTTTTGCGATTCGTCTTGCGCGAGCCACGGCGAAACAGTGAAAGACCAGCGGAACGAGTACCAAAGTTTGCGCTCGCACCTTTCGCCTATAGACGACATGCCTAAATAGCGCCGCGGTTGTTCTGCCGCATGCGCGTCGCCTAGCGCAACCTCGCGCATGGCGTCTATGGTCGGGTCTTTGTGCATCACTGGCAGCTTCGCCATTTGTATAAACCTATAGTTGTGAAAAGGGAGCCGGGCCGCCCGTGTCTCCGACGAGGCGCGCCGCGGGGCAATACGCGGACGCGCTTAGGCCCGGCTCAACGGTCGATTACTGCGCGGCGCCCGGCTGCAGCCAAACCGGCTTTGCGGGCTGCGCGGTCGCACCGTTCGCAGCGCCCTGGGCGGGCGTGGCGACGGCTCCCGGCTGCGCGGCAACGGTGCCGCCCGGCGGCGCGTCCTTGATCGACTTCCACGCCTTGACCTCGTTCGTGTCCTTGCTATTGCCATCGGCGCCAGCCGGCACGAATTCGACGCGGATCACGAGCGGGATGTTGTGCAGCTCGGCCGTGTCCTGCACCTGCAGCTTGCCGGCCGCATGGCAGATCGAGGAAAACTGGCGGCGCGCGATTTCCTGCGCCTGGGCGTTGCTGTTCACGAGATTGAGGCGCGCCCACACGAGCCGGCCTTTGTAGGGGCCGTCGATGATTTGGTGCGTCAGCTCGGCGTACTCGCCGGTCTTGTTCTTGGTCGGCTTGATCGCGGAATCATTGATAATTGCCGGATACTCGCCGGACGGAATTGCAGCGAAGTCCTGGGCGGGCTCGACCGTGTTTGCGTCGAAGCCGCCAGCGCTGAACATGCTTTGCAGATTTCCCATTGTATAAACTCCTGTGCTGTGTGAGGGTTTGTGTTGTGTTGCGGGCTGGCGTGCTAGGCCGCGGCGGCTGCGGGCTCCGTCGTGACTGCGGGCGCTGGCGGCGCGTTGGCGGCGTTGAACGCGGAAAAGAAAGCGTTCGCATTGAGTTCGACGGCGGGCGGCAGGTTGTAGCGGTTGCCGGCCTGAAAGCTCGGCTTGCCGCGCAGGTGCAACAGGCGGCGGCCGGTGCCGATCGCGCGCACGACTTCCTTGTTGAATCCGGCTTCGGATTTTTTCGTGTGCGTTTCTTCGGCACAAAACCCGATCACGTCGGCCCATTCCTGCACGAGCGCGCCGGCCTTGTCGTGCAGCTTGATCCGGTATTGGTCGTAGCTTTCCGTGTCCGGCGCGTCAAAGCGTTTGATTGCGTGATGCGCGATGCAGACCACGGCCATGCCGCGCTTGTCACGCAGCGCGTTGAGGCCGCCCAGGATTTCGTGCCAATATTTGAGCGCTTCGACGTAACCCTTGCCGTAGCCGAAATCCTCGATGCTCGTGTAGTTCTTTCCCGAGTCCTTGCACGCCTGGGAAAAGATCAACGTTTCGAGCCAGTCGAGCGAGTCGATTGCGACGGTCGAGAAGTCGTGCGGCTTGCTGAAAAGCTCGCTGATACACGCGAGCACGTCGGCGTAACTCGTGCACAGCGGGAAGCTCTGCGCGTCGATATGGTCGAGCCCTTCCTCGGTCGCGATAAAGACCGTGTTCGGGAAGCTCGCGGCAAATGTCGACTTGCCGATTTTGTGCTCGCCGTAAATCACCATGCGCGGCGGTCGCATTTGTTTACCGCGGCGCAGATTTTCAAGTGACATTGCCATGAGGTTTTTTCTCCGGTGTTGTGTTGCGTTGGGTTAGGTCGGCGAATGCGCAAGCGTTCTGCGGCGTTGCGTCGCGTCGTCTGAGGCGGGCTCCGGTGTCGGCGCTCCGCACTCGCCGGGTTAACTGGCTACTTCTTGCCGCCACCTTTCTTGCCGTTTGGCTTGGTGTCGCCCTGCGGCGTCTCGCTGCCGCTGTCGCCCTGGGCCTCGCTGCCGGCCGCGGGCGGCGTTTCCGGCGTCTTGGTCGGCTTCTCCTTGACCGGCACTACCTCGACCTCGACGCCGGACTTGCCGAGCTTCACGGCCTCGCTGCTCGTGGCAACGACGCAGCCGTGCGTGTTCTTTGTGCCGTACTTGATCGCGATTGCATCGCTCGCGGCCTCGATCAAGCGTTCGCTGCCGGGCACGGGGTTGCCGGCGTCGTCCTTGCGGAAAAACTTGTACAGACGGGTATTCATGTCGCGCGTATCTCCTTTGTGGCGGTTGGGGTTACAGCTTTTCGACTTCGACCGACGTTTTCGCCGGCTCGATCGAAACGAAACGGCAGACCTTCAAGTACATTTCCGGGTCCGCTGCCTGCAGCGCGTTGAAGCCGGAAACGGAAACCTCGTACTTGACGCGCACGACGGAATCGCGCACGGCTTTGGGAATTTCGGATTTGGCGGCTTTGTAGGCGGCCTCGTCGACCTTGTGATTTACGTTGCCTGTCGTCTTGACTTTGAACAGGTCGGTTTTCGCGGTCTGCGCGCCTTTGTCCTTGGCGCCGAACAGCCGCACAATGTCGGCCTCGGCGGCGAGGCGTTCGGCCTTCGCCTGTTCCTCGCGGCGTTTCGCGTCGTGCCAGCGCTGCGCGGCCTCGTCGCGGTCGCTGTAGTCGATCGCGCGGCGCGCGTTCGCGATTGCATCGGCAACAACTACTTTTGCGTCGGTATACATTTGCAATGCTCCCGGGTTGTGTTGGGTTGGGTTATGCGTTTGCCGCGTTGCCATAGAGCACGGCTTGAAACAGCGCCACGCGGTCAGGCTTTTGCAGCAGGTTGAATTTCCGCGCGACAGACGACGCGGCGAGAAAGCGCTTGTGGAATTCCGTGCTGTCGGTAACGATCACGTTCACGTCGCCGAGTCGGTACGAGCGAAAGTGCTCGTCCTCGATCCATGCCGGCGCGTCGCCCGATCCGCCCATTTCGTAGCCGGCGTCGATTTCGAGCGCGTCGCCGAAGTCTTGAAACGCGTCGCGGTCGACAAGTACGAGGTAGTCGGCGTCCGTGTCGGTCGGCGGCGGATCGCAGGTAACGCGGCTACCTACCGCGTGCATTGCCTTGCACATAGCGGTTGCGTGCGCGCCGAGCAGGCGCAACACGTCAGCGGGACTCACGACGCAGAATTGCAGCGACGTTGCCGGCTCGTACTCATCGGCGCCGTCGTTCGGGTCGGTCAACTGGCACGAGTCGTCCCATTCCGCGGAGCCGCCGCACTTCGGGCAGTGCCAGCCGGCGTTAGAGCGGGCTAGCTGCTGGTCGTGCTGTTCCTCGGTCAAAAACACGCGACCGCACGGCAACGTGCCGGGTATATCGCTGCCCTGGCAAATCACTGCGTAGGGCGTCTCGTCGTTTCGGTTGTCTCTCATTGGCTCACCTGCTCACGTATGTGGGTTTCGCCTTGCTTGATCGCGCGATAAGCGCTTGCGCCGTGGGCGTAGTGATCGAGCGCGAGCGAGACGGCATTAACCGTCACGTCGACGTGCGCGTTCAAAGCGCGCGCGGCCTCGCGCACGCGGTAGGAAATGGCAGCGCAGCGATTCAGCGGCGGCGCGAAGCTCGGCGCGGCAAGTACGGCGCTCATAGCTTTTCCGCCAGTGGGCGAAACTCGCACTCGGCGCGGATGATCCGGCCGACTAGGGCGCGCGCTTCGAGGAACGACTCGCGTTGCGCGTCGCCGCTGCGGAGCACGATCGCGCACAACAGGGCGAGCGGGTCGCGCGCGTCGTCGCTGTGGCAGCCGTACAGCTCGGCGAAGCGCACGGGGTTTGCGGTCAGCTCGGCCGTCAACGCGACCGCACGAGCGGAGCCGTTGAACAGCGGGCCTGGGCCGTTGCCTATGGCGCTCATGACTGCACCTTGTGCAGCGCTGCGCGCGCAATAGAGAGTGCGTTACCAGCGCGTGTGCCCATACGCTTGCGGCAGGCGCCAGCGCTTTCCGTGCAAATCGTCTCGATTTCACGCAGCGCCGTAACGATCGCGTCATATGCCGAAAGTTGCGCCTGGGCTTTGCGTAACGCTTGCGTGAATTTCCAAACCTGACCGCCGCGGTTGTGTCCAATGTGGTCCGCTATCGCGAGCGCGACTGCATTTGCCGGCGTTGGTGCGGCAGGTATGCCGACCATCTTGTTACCGTAGAACGCCAAGAAAGGATCAGGGGGCGCGTCGGGGCAGCCGCGCGGATCAAGGTCGCGCTCGCCTTTGCCGCAGCGCCGGCACAGCGCAAGCGCTACTTCGCCGTTGCGGTCGCGAATGGATTCCGGCGCGTCTGCGTCGCCAGTCTTGTAGAGGTCGTGCGGCTGGCCCTGGCTCATGGCTGCACCTGCAGGGCGGCTGCGGCGTAGCGCTCGGCTTCGCTGCGTGAGTCGGCGGCGAGACGGCGCGCAAACTCGGCGCTGCTCGGGTTGTCGGCGCGGGCGTCGGCCTGCGCGTCGAAGTAGTCGGCCTCGGTCGTGGCAATCGCGGCGAGCGAGAGAAGCGCGGCGGCGATCATGCCCGCACCCATGAGCCGCCAACGGCCGTAGCGTTCAGAGCTGCGTCTACACGGTCAAACAAAGCGCGGGTTGCGGGACTCTGTGCGGCGCGGGCGGCGGCGTTCTTGGCTGCACGCTCGGCGCGGTAGTGGCGATCCTCGCGGATGCGCTTGGCCTTTTCCTCGCGGTCGCGCTTGGCGCGCAACATCGGGTCAACGCAACGAGTCAGGCTCGACGCGAACCCGTAAAACCTCGGGCGCGGAGCAAAGTCGCCGTAGTCGTTAATGCTGTGCTGCATGTAGGCGACGTGGGCGTGATCGCGGTTGTAGCGGCGCGCGTCGTGTCTGGCTTTCTGGACTTCGCTGCGGTTCATTTGTAGTTCGCTCCGGGTGTTGTGTTGTGTTGGTACGGGAGCGAAATTACAAGTAAAGTTTGTAACTGTCAACAAGTTTTTTGCGTAGGTCGTAAGTGCCAGTTCTACAAGGTTTTTTTGTAGGTCGCCGCGTTAGGCTACGGGCCTCGACCTAGCAGGATGCGAAGCAATGCGCCTTTGGGGAGTAGTGACGGCGGCCGCCTGTGTGCTGCTAGCCGGGTGCAGCGAGTACGACGGGCGGCTAGAGCTGGTGCGGGCGAAGCTCAAAGACCCGGCGAGCGCGCAGTTTACGAACGTGCGCGACGAGAAAGGTATACTTTGCGGCTTTGTGAACGCTAAGAACGAACTAGGCGGCTACACGGGGCCGCGAGCGTTCATCGTGTCGGGCACTGTCGTGGTTATAGATGATCCGCAGGCCAATGCGATCGAGCGAGCGCGCACGACTGGCGCGCTAATCGGTGCATGCGGCTAGAGTAGGGTAGCGGTCCACACAGCGCGGCCGATCACGTCGACCTGATCCGCCGGCAGCTCGTACGCATCATATTCACGGCTCGACGTGTTATCGCTGCGAATGCGAAACTTGTTGCCGGGCAGTTTGTCGACGCGCTTTAGCATGGGCTCGTTGTCGATAATGATTGCGTAAATCTGCCCGCTCTTTATGTGCTTTTGCGTTATGTCGATCACGACGGGCGCACGGTGGCTAATGGTCGGTTCCATAGAGTGACCCTCGCATACCATGCTGTAGTGCGTGTTTGGTTTCCATTTCATGCGCGCGGCGAAGTCAGCGCGAAACGCTTGCCCTATATCGTGGCGCTCGGCGTCTTCGCGATCAGGTCCGCCCTTGCCGCCTGACAGCCGCAACGAAATGCGCGGCAGCTCTACAAATGCCTCGGGCGGCAAATCGGCTGCGTTTTCCCACACGAGAATAGGGCGCAGCGCCGACGACGGACCGCGCGGCCGTTCCTTGCGCGCCGTCACGCTTAGGCGCGGGTAGGCGAAAAGCTCGTCAATCGTCATGCCGAAGGCTTCGGCGAGGTTGCCCAGGTAGCGCGGGTGCTGAACGTCGCCGGCTTCTAGCTGCTGGATATTCTGCGGGTGCACTTTGTGCCCAGGCCGGCTAGACCGGCGCGCAAGCTCCGACTGGTTCCAGCCGTGCTGTTCGCGCAATTCCTTCACGGCTTCGCCAAGCGTTTGCATACAAACAAGTTTTGCAGCTTGCGCCGCAAATGTCTTTGCTGTAGGGTTACAAGTTAAATTTGTAACCAACCCACAAGGGGAGTCAACCGCATGCTGTTCCGAGCTATCCGCAGCCGTGCCGCTATTCGCCGAGCCGTTGCTCGGGCCGGCGGTCAATCCGAGCTTTCGCGCCGCAGTAACGGTGCGTTTAGCCAGCAAAACCTTAGCTATTGGGTGCGCCATGGAGTACCGCGCGGAAAGGCCCGCGCCGTCTGGCTGGCTGCCGGTAAGCGCGTTTCCTTGCGCAGTCTGTTGGGTTCGTCCTAACACTTGCGTGCGCCCAAAAGGTAGGGCCGCTTTGTATACCAAAGTTTGTAGAAGTTTGCAAGGGGAGTCGCAATGAGTGACGAAATCGACCGGGCGCAAGAGCTGGAACAGCGGCACCGCGACGCCGCAATCCGCAATGCCCTGCAACGGCCACGAGGCGCCGCGCACTGCGAAGTGTGCGGCGTTGCTATTACTGAACTGCGCCAGCTCTACGGCGCACGCGAGTGCATACCTCACGCCGAGCAACGGGAAGCGCGCGAACGCATGATGCGTCGGCCAGTCTGACGCATGCAGCCAGTTTGGTTAACCTCGAAGTCGCAGACCGCGGCTAACGCGCGTTTAGACGCCGCGTTAAAGTACGTCGGGCTCGGCTGGTCCGTCGTTCCGTTGCATTGGATCGACCAGGGCCGCTGCTCGTGCGGCGCCGCTGGCGATTGCCGCACGCCCGGCAAGCATCCGCATCACTTCGCACCGAACGGCACGCACTCGGCGAGCAAAGACGGTGCGACGGTGCGGAGCTGGTACGAACGGGAGCCGCGGCTAAATATCGGCATCGCCCTGGGCGAAGCGTCCGGCGTTGTTGTGCTCGACGTCGACCCGCGCAACGGCGGCGACGATACATTGCAGCAAATTATACAACGATACGGGCCGCTGCCGGAAACAGCGAGCGCGATCACTGGCGGCGGCGGAACGCACTACGTATTTCGCGACGTAGGCCAGCGGATCAAATCGCCGGGTAAAGGGCTCGACGCGCTCAGTAACGGTAAGCTGATCGTGGTCGAGCCATCCATGCACAGCAGCGGCAAGGCGTACGCGTGGGAAGGCGTCGCCGATCCTTTGAACGGTGCACCGATCGCGGACCCGCCGCCATGGCTGCTCGATCCGATCGCGCCCAGGCGAGGCAACCTTGTAGGCATCCTCGTGCCGGCGCCTGCAGCGGTTGGCTATCTCGACCCGGCGCGTGTTGCGGACCTGCGCGGAGCACTGGCAGCGCTCGACGCCGACGACTATGCAACATGGATCGCAGTAGGGCAGGCGTTGCACTCGACCGACGCGCCCGAGGCGTTCGAGCTGTGGGACACCTGGGCGCAATCGAGCGCGAAGTATAAGCACGGAGACTGCGAGCGAAAATGGCCGACGTTTCGCAGCGCGGGCGGGTTGAACGTCGAAAGCATTTTCGCATGGGCCAAGGATCGCGGATGGAAAGGCGACGCCGCGCTGCCGCCGCCCGAGCCGATCGCAGTCGAGCGGATCGCGAAGCCGAAGGCGGTCACGTTCGGCAATGTGCCGTCGCACCTGCTCAAGCTATCGGGCGCCCTGGGCGATCTTGTCGACGAGACGAACAAGACGGCGCCGAAGTGTCAGCCGCAGTTCGCCGTACAAACGGCGCTCGCGTTCGGCTCCGTCGTCATGGGCCGGCGCTACGTTACACAATTGAACAATTATACATCGCTGTACTTCCTCGCGGTCGGGCAAGCCGGCTGCGGCAAGGAATACGGCCGCAAGGTTGTAGAGCGAGCGTTAGAGCACTGCGGCATGTCGCAATTGCTCGGGCCGAGCGGTTACACCAGCGACAGCGCGATATTTTCCGAACTGCTCGACAAGCCGGCGCACATTGCGATTATCGACGAATTCGGCTCCATGCTGAAAAACTCGCAGGCCGCCGGCAATTTCCACAAGCGGCAGGCGATCGAGCAGTTAAAGAGCGCATGGGGCCAGCTCGACGGCGCAATGCGTCCGCTTGCACGGTCGACACTCGGGCTACCCGCGAGCAGGAAAAGCAACACTGCGCAGAAAATCGTGTATCGGCCGGCGCTTTCAATTCTAGGCATGAGCACGCCTAAGAGTTTTTACGAGTCGCTAACCGAAGACGCCATAGAGGGCGGTTTTCTGTCGCGGTTGCTGATCGTCGAAACAAATCTAGGACGAATGGAGTCGAACGACACCGCGGCAATTTTTGAAACGCCGGCAACGGTTCTGGATTGGTGCAAGGCGACGCGACAGGGCCGCGGCAATCTGGCCGGCGTCGAGTTAGGCGCGGACCTGATACCCGACGCGCTGCCGGTCACGATCGCACCCGACGCGCTCGCGCTGTTCAAAGCGTACGAGCGCGAACTAATCGCGGCCGCGAACACTCTAGAGCGTGAGGGACTAGCCGAGCTGCAGGGACGGAGTAGGGAGAAGGCGCTACGGCTCGCGCTGATCCTGGCCGGATCGGATAACCCATTAGAACCCGGCGTGCAGGCCCGGCATGCTGAATGGGCGATTGACTACGTGCGGTTCTATACAGCGCAGACCATCGCGGCCGTACGTGAGCACATGAGCACCGGCAAGTTTAGCCGCTGGTGCGGCATCGTTGTTGCAGCTCTGACGAACAACGCCCGCAAAGGCGCGCTCGCTGCCGAGCGCGGTATGACAATCAAAGAGCTGTGCGACGTATCCCGCGTGCTGCGCGACTTGAGCCCGCGGGAATGGGTGAGCGTGCTTGATTCGCTGCTCGCGCGTGACCTCGTGGCACGGCTTCCGCCGTCAGACGGGAAGCGCGGGCGGAAGCGCGACGCGTTCGTGCTCGTGGTCGACCATGAGGGCGGCTAATGCGCCGACAGGAAATGAATTGCGAAACGCGAATATAACCCTTGTGGCAGTAGGGCTAGAGGCAATTCGCAGACAAAACGGCATGTGTGTGTAAATCGGACTAGGGTAGGGTAGGCCGGGAAGCTCTGGAAGTATTATAGATATACACATATATATTTATGTATCTAAAAATGCTGCAGCCCTAGTGCTACAACGGTTATAAACGAAGACAACCCGTCAGCTAATTGACCAAGAATGTAGGCGATATTCAATGCTCGCACTGACCCTACCTTACCCGCCATCAGTTAACGACTACTACGGCCGGACCGGGCATCACGTGTACCTCAAGCCGAAGGGCAAGGCTTACCGGCGCGCCGTGGCTAACGCGCTCGCGCAGCTCGACGGGCGGACGTTCGCGCCGTTCCAGGCGGGCGCCCTGGCCGTGCGCGTGATCCTCAACCCGCCAGAGCGCAAGCGCGGCGGCGTCGACCCGGACCAAGACAACGGCAACAAGGCTCTGCTCGACGCGCTCACGCATGCCGGCGTGTGGCACGACGACAGGCAGATACGCGCGCAGCTCAACGAGGTTGCCGAGTCTATCGAGGGCGGCAGCGTGACGCTGTTCGTCGAAAAGTTAGAAAAAACGTCAATAACATTCACGTTTCTGAATTAACGTATGAAAATTCCTGTAATTGTTCCTCGTGCTTTGCCAACCAGTACGCAAAGACGCATTGCGCCTTTTGTGAAACTCGTCGCTGACTGTCACGTCACGCAAGCCGCCGCGTGCGATGAAATCGTGACAGCGTTACGCGCGTCGGGGAACCTGCATGAAGCGTTCGCCTTTGAAACTGCCGCAGAGCAGTTCAGGGACGGCGCACGTATAAATTTTGAAGCGGCTTTGACATTAGCTACGGGGATTGCACATGAAGTCTAAAGTATTACAGGAGTTTGCTAACGTGCTTTTTGGTGTAAACGTGAGCATGGGTCTAACGCACGAGCAGGCGCTACAGTCTGCAAACGATGCCGTTAAGATTCTCTGCGACACGTTCCGCGGCGAACATATCTACTTTCCGGGCGATCGGTCCAAGATCAAGGACCGCAACGAACGTTTATACGCTGCGGTAGTGTTCGGCGACGTGCCAATCCGTCAGGCGTCGGCGCGGCTCGGGCTGTCCAAGACCCAGGGTCAGCGGATTATCGCCAAAATGCGGCTAGATTTTGAAACGCAGGCACTTGCCAATCGTTTACACAAAAACCCTTGACATACGTTTATATCTAGATATAAACTAGCGTCACAGTCAACCGACTAGGACGAAACGCCATGACGACCCGCGACTACCTCACCTGCGCAGAAACCGCCAAGCTGATCCGCCAAGCGCTCAAGGAAGCGTTTCCCGGCGTGAAGTTTGGCGTTCGCTCGCACGTCTACAGCGGCGGCGCATCCGTAAACGTACGCTGGACCGATGGCCCGAACGCGGCCCAGGTCGAGGAAGTCGCGAGCCGCTTCGAGGGTGCGACGTTCGACGGCATGACGGACAGCACGCACTACAATCGCAGCATGTACAACGGCAAGCCGGTTTCGTTCGGCGCCAAGTACATTTTCTGCGAACGCGACTACTCGCCCGCGCTGATCGAGCGCGCCATCGCCGCTTTGTGGGCTCGCAATTGGGTTGGCTTGCAGGGTATAGAACGCCCGACCGCGGACGACTTCAAGGCCGGCCGCTGCAACGGCGTGGCGTGGTCCGCTGTCATTCAAGGCTGCGACCTGCGCGACCTGATTTACCAGACCGCGCGCAAGCGTAGCGACCGGCTCACAAAGCACAGCAACACGGCCGCGGCCGTTATCCACCTGGGCAGCACGGACCCGCATGACCCGCTGCGGTCGTCGTTCGCGCACGAGGCGCACGCGTGAAGGCGACGCGCACAACCGCGTTGCACCGCGTGCGGACCATGTACAAGGTCGGCGCGTTTCTGCGTGACGCTCGCGCGTGTTGGGACGACTCGACGCCCGAGCAGCGCGCCCGCATGGTGCGCCTGATTCGCCACAACTGGCGGAACCATACGGCGCAATGGGTTGCCGGCACTTGACGCGGCGTTATATCTAGATATAAGGTCGACTACATGACGTTACTACGCGATCGAGCCTTTTGGGTTGGCGTCGGCCTTAGCCTGCTGACGCTCGTCGTCTGCGCGTGCATGCAGTCGCCGCCGTGAACACGCGCCGCATTCCGTGCACGGACCTGCGTCCGGGTCACGTCGTCGAGACTTCGCACGGCTGGCGCACCGTCACGAGCGCCGGCACGTTCCCAGGCGGCCCGGCTGTCTACGGCCTTATGTGGCGCTGGTGCTGGAAACCCGGAACGCCGGGCAAGCACTCGCGCATTGACTGCGGCTACAGCGGGCACGTGCTCGCGTCCGCGTCCGAATTCTTTGTAACGATCCAACAATCGGAGCCAGCATGATCCGCAAACACTTGCGCCGCGCCGCAACCTTCCTGCGCCCATGGCGCACGATTCGCCAGCTACGCGAGCAACAAGCATCGCTGTTGCGCGACGTTGACACGCTGAGCGCTGCAGTTACGCAGCGAGACGAGCTGCTAGGCAATCAGCAGGTGACGTTTTGGTGCGCGATCCATAGCAATCACGGCCGCCTGCGCATCCGTCGTCGCTCGATCGAGCTGGCGCGCCAAGGCTTGCAAGCGAGCATCAATGCGCAGCAAGACGACGATACGGGCGACGTTGTGTACTCGTGCGGGGCTCGCGCGTCGTGATCGGAATTTTTTACGACGGCGCGGCCGCGGAGTACACCGGCCGCTACACCATGGTTGCGGACGTGCGCATGTATGTATATCGCGGCGTGCAAGCGCCGATTGACGGCGCCCAGGTGTTCAGCGAGCGGCCGCCGGAAAACATCTACGTGCCGTACGTCCACAAAATAAACACGTTTCGGGACTCGGGACTATGAAACAAGACGCACTCAACCGCGCAATTCGTCACGCGCTGCTCACGGACCCGCGCTACGCAACGCCGCTGCCGAAGCCGGCACCTGCGACGCGACCGGCGCCGGGCCTGCTCGCACGAGCGCGTGCGCTGTTCAAGCGCGCCGCGTGATGCGTTCGCGCCTGCGCGGCCGTCGTGACGTGCCGCACCTAGCGCGGATCGGCTCGCGCTGGTACTGCGTGCACGGGCACTCGGTCGGCATGGGCTCGACCCAGGCGCAGGCGTATGGGTCATGGAAAGACGTAGCCGGCCGCCGCGAGCAATCGCGCTGGCAGTGGCGAGAAATTCAACGACTGCACGAGGGCAGAGAATGAACGCACGTTTACAGGAAGATTGGTATTGTCCAAATTGCGCCGCGACCGATGGCGCCGGCTGCGGAGCGTGCCCAAACTGGCCGCAGCGTCGCGACGGCGCGCTTGCGCCTGACGCATCCGCCAATGTCGCGCCGGGCGCTGTTCGTCCGCTGGTGCGCACGTTTGGCACTGGCGCAACACGCGACCTCGACGACAGCAAACTAGACTACGAGGCGTATTTTTCGCCCGCGGTTCTGGATCGGTTCGCGCAGTACATGCACGGCAAGCAACGCATGGCCGATGGCTCGGTCCGTGCAGGCGACAACTGGCAAAAGGGAATCCCGCACGAGTCCTACGTAAAGAGCCTATTGCGCCATGCGTTCGACGTGTGGAAACTACACCGCGGGCTGCCGGCTTCCGAAGACGAGGAAACGGCGCTTTGCGCTGTGATGTTCAACGCAATGGGGAAGCTGCACGAGGTTTTGAAAGCCAAGGGGGCGAAACCATGAAACGGATTTTGTGCGTGCTGCTGCTCGCGTGCTGCTCGATCGCGCGCGCCCAGGTGTACCAAGATTCAATTCGCGTCGACATGCCGGACCGCGTAGTGTTCTACTTCGGCTGTTGGGTTGTAGTGAACGACCCCGACTACTTCGGCACGTACTGCTACGATCAATACATACAGCTCGGCGGGAAGCCGACAGCGCAGCCGGCGACGGGCCTGCCGTCTGACCTCGTTGTGTTTAGCTTCGATGGTTCGTTCGGCTTGATCGACAAGAGCGGCGATTGCGTTTTCATCAATGCGACGCCGACCGACGACACGACGATAGGTTACGAGTACCGATGCGGCGACTTTGTATACACTAGCGGCTTTGAGTGACGGGGAATTAACATGAAGGTCGAAACGATAATTGCGTTCAGCGCACTGGCCGTCAGTATTTTGTCTGCTGTGCTGTCCGCGTTTTCGCTCGGCTGGAACATATACCGCGACGTAGTTTTTCGCGCTCGTGTCCGCGTGTCTTGCGGAATCATGAGCGTGTTAAACATTCCAGGCATACCGGACCGTACACAATTCTTTTTGGTGACAGTTATAAACCTTGGTCCTGGGTCAGTAACTATCGAATTTCCGCAGACCAAAGAGGCGACGTTGTGGCGGCGGCTTGTGCGCAGAGTTAAGCGCGCGATTCCTATGCCCGATTGGAATTGTCCGCTAACGAGTCAGTCGCCGAGAATCGTCGAGGTAGGACAGAAGGCAACGTTCGCTTATCCGTTTACCGAAGACTGCATTTTGCGCCACGCGTTCACGCACATAGGCGTGTGGGATACGTTCGGCCGGTCGCATTGGGCAGACAAGAATGATGTAACGAAAGCTCGCGCGCGCTGGCAAAAAGAATTCCCGACTAAGGCGACGACATGAACAAGGCACCAACACAAACGCAGATCACGCGTCGCGCTACCGCTGCAGCCGCGCGCGAGGCCGTGCTCGACTCTGGCGGCAAAGCGCTGTACGTGCTGCTCGACGCGGATCACACGGCGATGTTGCAGCGGCTTATGGATCGCATGCAGTCGAGCGCCAAGGACGTGATTTGCGCGTGTCTGCGCAGTGCCGACGCGTGCGACAACGCCGCCCAGGCTGCGCGTGAGCTGGCCGCATGCTTTCCACAGCGCCGGCACTCGCGGCGCAAGTAACTCGGCGCCCAGGCGCCGCACGGTCAGGCGGGTTCGATTCCCGCTCGCTCGTCGAGGTCAGGTGAGGGACGCGGCCGACAGCCGCGACGCGCCGCAAGGCGTAAGGCAGTACCGCAGCGTGTGCGGAGACGTGACGGCCGGGAAAGATCGGCGAACCCCGCACCTTGCGGGGTTTTTCATGCCTTAACAGTCCCGTGTTTTGCATTAAATACGGGACAGTTCGCAGGCAAGGTGCATTCCGAATAGTGGCCGCTCCGATCCGGGCGGCGCGTCGGGAGATTCGCACCATGAAGCGCACCAGCTAATTCCCTTCGGTCCTGTCCGCGGCGCCGCACTCGGCGCTATCGCCCGGCGTGCCCGTCTCCACACGACGCAGCGAAGGCCACGGCGCCGCGGCTTTATCCACAACGCCCACAAAGGAGCATTGTATACCATGAAACGCGGCTACGGTTTCCTCGCTTTTTTCGTCGCAACGGCGCTGTACGTCGCCTGCGCTCTGTTCGCAACGCCCGTACACTCGGCCGAAGGCGATTTCGCGCCCTTCCAGGCGGCGCACGGCGGTAACTGGTTCGACCCGTCGCAGTCCGGCGCCGGCTTCGACGTTCTGCCGTACACGCATGACGGCGGCGACTTTGGCGCATTCGTGACGTACTACGCGGGCGCGCCGGCCAACGGTCTGCCGGTATGGTTCGCAACGCAAGTCGCGTGGCACGGCGACGCGCCGACCAGCGGCAGCCTGTACCTCAGTTCGCGAGCGTTCGGCGACTCGGGCGATTCCGGTCCGCCGGTCAAGGTCGGCTCGATCACGTTCCACACGGACGGCAAGACGTGTAGCTCGCTCGCTGCCGATATCGCTTTCGATCCGGGCTCGCCGTTCGAGGGAGTGACGCCGCAGCACTTCGAGCTTGTGCCGCTGATTCAGACGAACGCGGGCGAGTGTTTCCAGTGCCCGGCCGTCGACTTCGGTCCAAACGATATGCGTTGCGTCGCTGTCGGCGCGAAGTAACACGTGACCGCCGCCGCCGTCAAAGGTCTGCCGAGCTGTCCGCGTTGCGGGCAGCAGTCGCGCGCCATCGGTAACGGCGGCGGGCGCGTCGTGTTCCGGGGCTGCAATCACAGCTTCAACCGCAAGGTGCTTGCCCTGCAGGGCTACGCGCCGGAACACGACATGGTGCAGACCGCGCCGGATGGTATGAGCGTACGCGGCGTCTCGACGCTGTACCGTCCTGACGGCAGCGTTGCGGCGCAGTGGGTCAAGACGCAGCAGGACCACGAGCGCGCGCGCGAGATATTCGAGCAGGCAACCGCCGCCATGGTTGCGGACCTGCCGCGACTCAAGCGCAAGCGCTGGCACGGCGGCAGCCTGCGCAATGACTTGATTGCGTGCTATCCGATCGGCGATGCACATATCGGCATGCTTGCCTGGGCCGAGGAATGCGGCGCGGATTGGGATTTGCGTATCGCGGAACGCACTCACTGCGAGGCGATAAACGCACTTGTCCAATCCGCGCCGCTGTGCGAGTCGGCGGTTATCGTCAACCTGGGCGACTTCCTGCACTACGACAACATGCAGGGAATCACGGAGCGCAGCGGTAACGTGCTCGACGTAGACGGCCGCTACATGAAAATGGTGCGCGTGGCCGTCAAGGTCATGCGGCAGTGCGTCGAGTCGGCGCTTACAAAACACAAGAACGTGCGCGTTATCTGCGCGCGCGGCAATCACGATGAAACCGGCGCGTTCTGGCTTGCCGAAGCGCTGCGCAACACCTACGAGCGCGAGCCGCGCGTCACGATCGAGTGCAAGGCTTCGCCGTTTCATTACTTCGAGTTTGGCAAAAACCTCGTCGGCGTGCATCACGGCGACAAGTGCAAAACCGAATCGCTGCCGGGCGTCATGGCCGCAGACATGGCCCAAGCCTGGGGCCGCACCGAGCATCGTTACTGGTGGCTCGGGCACATTCACACACAGACCGTCAAGGAATACCCAGGCGTAACGGTCGAGTCGTTCAACACGCTGGCGGCGAAAGACGCCTACGCCACGGCCGGCGGTTGGCGCGCGCGCCAGAACATGAAGTGCATAGTTCTGCATCGCGAGCACGGCGAGGTTTCGCGCCACACGGTCAACGCGCAAATGTTCGGCATGCCGACGCAGCCGAAGGCGGCCGCATGAGCGCCGAGCGCAAAGTATACATTGACGCACGCAGCCCAACGGGCCTGCAGGACTTGCTTTTTCAGGTGCGCTTGATCGCAGAGCAGCGCCGGCAATTCGCCGTCGTGTTCGACGCGGACGGTTACGCGACGCTCTGCACGCCGGACGTTGGCAATCGGCACCCGGCGCACCCGCAGCCGACGCCGCCGCTCGAACAGGCGCAGCGGAAGGTTGCATGAAGCCCAGGAGCGCCAACGGCCGGCGATACACGCACGTCGAAGGCGGCACTTGGTACGTATTGGAGCCGCGCCGCAACGTCAAGCTCGCGTGTTGCGACTGCGGCCTTGTGCACAAGATGAATTTTCGCGTTACCAACGGACGGCTAAGTGTCCAAATGTGGCGCGACACGAAAGCGACAGCAAACCTACGCAGGGGAAAAACGAAGCATGGACCAGCATCAAATAGTCGTTGACACAGCGAAGGCCGCGCCGCCGGTAGGTGTTTACGCTGCCTCGCACGTGTTCGGCATGACCTTGCCGGAACTGCTCAACTGGCTGACGTTCGTCTACCTGCTCTGCCTGCTCACGCAAATAGGCTGGCGCTTCTACAAGTTTGGCCGCGATGAGCGCCGTTGGTGGGGCCGCCGCAAGTACCGCGACCGCTACCCTTGGGGCGACCAATGAACGGCCGCGTCGTAACAGGCGCACTCGCGCTCGCGGTCACACTCGCGGGCGCCCTGGCTGCGCACTACGAGGGCGACGTACCGACCGCCTACCAAGACACGGCGGGCGTGTACACCATCTGCGAGGGCCACACGAAGGGCGTCAAGCCCGGCGACACGGCGACGCCCGAGCAGTGCGCCGAGTACAAGGCCGCGGACCTCGCCGACGCCAGCGACGCTGTAGACGCGTGCGTGCGTGTGCCGCTGACAGTGGGCGAGCGCGCGGCGTACGTGGATTTCGTTTTCAACGTCGGCGGCTCCGCGTTCTGCGGGTCGACGCTCGTGCGCAAGCTCGCTGCCGGCGATCGAGTCGGCGCATGCAATGAACTGTCGCGATGGACACACGCGGGCGGCAAGGTCTTGCCCGGCCTCGTCAAGCGGCGCGAATCGGAGCGCGAGCTGTGCTTGCGCGATATCACAAAGGAGCAAACATGAATGCGGTGTTTCGCGGTCTTATCAATCTGGCGCTGCGCAAGTACAAAGAGCCGTCAACGTGGATTCCCATTGTTGCGGCGATTGGTGCAGCGGTTCACGTCAACATTTCTCCCGAGCTGCAAACGGCAATCGACAGCGTTTTCGCCGCGATTGTTACCGCGTTGTTCGTGGCGATCAATGAGCACGGCAAGCCCGCTGATTCTGGCGGCAGCGCTGACAGCGTGCGCGAACCCGCACCTGCGGCGCCCGGAAATGGATCTTCCGGGGCTGATTTGCAAGCCGGGAATCGGCCTAGTGTTCGACCGGCCGACGAGCCCAAACCCGTCCGGCCAGGCTTCGGGAAGTACTGAAAGAGCGATCGACGGCGCCGTTTTTACCGTCGAGTGTGTTCAAACCCCTTAACTTCTGGAGAAGTATACAAATGAATATCTTTGGTTCACTGTCCAAGCTCGCGGCGATCGCATCGGCCGTCGCTTCCCTGTTCCCGGTCGCGATTCAGGCCGTGCAGGGCGCCGAGGCCGCGCTCGGTCCGGGCACGGGTGCTGCAAAGCTGGCGCTGGTGCAGGCCACCTTGCAGACCGTCTACGCGACCGAGCAGGCCGCCGTCGCCACCTGGGCGGAAGTCTCGCCGGCAATCACGAGCATCGTCAACACGATCGTCGCGGCAATCAATGCCGTGAAGAAAGGCACGACGACTGCGACCAGCTAAGGCCACGGACAGCACGAGCATGAAGCGAGAGACGCCGTTTAGCGGCGGCGTCTCTTTTTCCTATGGATAACTTGCCCGTCGTTTTCGATCAAGCCGCCCACATGGCGGCCGCACGCGCAAAAGGGCTCGACGTTCTGCGCCGCAACCGCGCAAAGAACACGCCCACAAAGCTGCGCCTGTTCTGCATCGCAATCGCAACGCACGGCAACGGCGCGCAAGCTGTGCGCGACGCCGGCTACTCGAACAAATACCCTGGGCAGTGGGCCAACAAACTGCTCAAGCATCCGAAGGTCGCGGCGTACATCGCCGAGCTTCGCGAAAAGCTGGAAAGCGACAAAATCGCGACGCTGCAGGAAGTGCGCGAGCTGTGGACGCACTACATACGCGGCGCCGTGCCGTACGTGCGCGTCGACGACGACGGCAAGGCCGTGCAAGGCTTCCTGACGCCTGACGCATCGGACCGCCTGCGCGCGGCCGAAGCGCTCGCGAAGTCACTCGGCGGCATGATCGACAAGACCGTATCAGAGCACACGGAGCGGCACGAGGAAGTGCGCAAGATCGTCATAGAGCGGCGGATTGTCCATGTCAACGCCGACGCCGAATAGCACAACCGTACTTTTCACCTACAGCGCTGCGCAGTCGCATATTTTCTTTGAAAGCGCAGCGCTCGGGCGCTTCCGGTTCTTTCCGAAGGGCCGCCGCCTGGGCGCGACACGCGGCGGCGCGCACGCGTTTATAGAGTTCATGCTCGAAGGCTGGCCGTGTTTGTGGGGCGACACAACGCACGCGAACATTAAGCGCTACGTCGAGCGGTACTTTATTCCGGCGCTCAAGAAAAACCGCATTTGGTACTCGTGGAACGCGCAGGACTCGTGCTTGAAGGTCGGCGACAAGGGCGGCTATACGGACTTCCGCAGCGCCGACCGGCCGGAGAATTGGGAAGGGTTCGGCTATCGCGTCATTTTCTTGAACGAGGCCGGCATAATCCTTGACGACGAGTATTTGTATACAAATGCCGTCTTGCCAATGCTCATGGACTTTGCCGACAGCCAGCTTATCGCCGCCGGCACGCCGAAGCTACGGCAAGGCGTCGGCCGCTTGTTCAAAGAGCTGTGCGACAAGGCCGAGCGCGGCGAGCCGGATCACCATATGCACCGCTTCACGACCTACGACAACCCGTTTTTGCGGCGGTCGACGGTCGAAGCACTGGCCGCGCAGATTTCGGACCTTGAGCGCCCGCAGGAAATCGGCGGCCAGTTTGTAGAGCCCGGCGGCGAGCTGGTGAAGCGCGAACACCTGCGCTACATGGCGCGGCCGGATCACGAGGACAAGGCCGCGCTCGCCCGTGATTGGATTATCACAATGGGCGTCGACCTCGCCATAAGCAAAAAGACGACGGCCGACTACACGGCCTGCGTCGTGATCGGCCGCGAGCGCTTCGGGCAGCAGCGCACGTGCGTGCTCGACTACTCGCGATGCCGCGGCGGGTTCTTTAAGGGCGTCGAGCTGTGGCAGTCCATGGCAGAGAAGTGGGCGCCGCAGATTATCGGTATCGAGGCCGTGCAGTTCCAGGCGGCCGCGGTCGAGTACGCGCTTGTCACTACGTCGCTGCCCGTGCGCCCCGTGACGCCCGACAAAGACAAGGTGACGCGCTTCACGTCGATATCCGTGCGCTATGAGCACGCCGTCATTTACCACGCGCACGAGTTGAAATACTCGGTGTTTGAAGACGAATTGCTCGCGTTCAACGGCGACGGCAAAGGCCATGACGACATGGTAGACGCCGAGCAGATCGCACATAGCCTGTTGCCGAACGCAGCGCCGGCAATCATCGGCACAACCGGCGCGCGCGACTCGGCGCCAGAAAAATCCGCAGCCATCCTTGTTAGCGCTTCGGGATGGGGCACTGTTCGCAACAATTCCACAATGGGCGGTTTCGCACAATGAACACAACGAACCAAGACGCAAAAGCACTGCCGGCGACGGATACGGTTGGCGATGACGTGCCGAAACCGCGGCCCGGTCCTGAAATTGCCGTTTCGTACGGCATCAAGGACGTTACGCGCGGCTACTTGCTCGAAGACCAGCCCGCGTATACGGACGACTTTATTTTGCTGTACCAGGGCGGCAACGACCTGCGCACTTACACGGAAATCCTGCGCGACGAGCAGGTAAAAGCGTGCTTGGAGCAGCGCATAAGCGCCGTCGTGTCGTCGCCGTGGACCGTCGAGCCGGGCGGCGATCGAGCAATCGACAAGCTCGCGGCCGAATTTCTGCACGGTCAGCTCGAAAAAATCGGCATCAACAAATTTACAAAGCAAATGCTGCTCGCCGTGTTCTACGGATTCATGGCGTGCGAGGTCATGTACGAGCCCGGCAAAAAGTACCTCGAATGGAAAGACATGAAGGTACGCAATCCGCGCCGCTTCCTGTTCCTGGCGGACGGTAGCTTGCGCCTGCGCACCATGCAATCTATGTCGAAGGGCGAGCCGGCCGACGCGCCGTACTTTTGGGCCTACTCGCACGGCGCCGAGTTCGACGACCAGCCCTACGGCAAGGGTTTGGCGCACTGGTGCTACTGGCTCGTCAAGCTCAAGCGCAACGCGATCAAGTATTGGATGATTTTCGCGGAGAAGTTTGGAGCGCCTACGGCGATCGGCACGTTTCCCGCGGCAGGCGCCACGGACGCGGATCGCGCAAACCTGCTCGCAGCGGTTGGTGCCGTGTCGACCGATGCGGGAATCACCGTACCCGACTCCATGAAAGTCGAGCTGTTGCAGGCGACGCGTAGCGGGTCCGGCGATTACAAAGCGCTCGAAACGTACTTTGACGAAGGCATAGCGAAGGCGATCATTGGGCAATCGCTCACGACGCAGCAGGGCAGCAGCCGCGCCCAGGGTCAAGTGCACTTCGCCGTGCGACAGGATATCGTCGAGGATGACGCGAACGGGTTTTGCGACCAGTTCAACAGCGGCCCGGTAGCGTGGCTGATCGGCGTCAACTTCCCGACCGCCGCGTTGCCGCGCCTTGCACGCGTGGTCGAGGAACCGACCGACCTTAACCTGTTGTCCGAGCGCGACCAGCGGCTTACGTCTGTCGGCTATCGCCCGACAATCGAGCAGGTGCAGGCGACGTACGGCGAGGGCTACGAGAAAATCCCGCCGGGCGAAATGCAGCGGGGCGTGCAGCCCGTGCAACAGAGTGACGCGCAAAACCTGCCGGGCGTGCCCGTGTCGAGCGGCAAGGGCGCCAGCTAACCCCATGGCCGACATTTTTGTAGAGGTCGAGCTAGACACGTCGCGCGTCGACGCCGTTTTCGCGGAGCTGATTCAAAAATCTAGCGACCTGTCGCCGCTCATGGCGCAGATTGCGCAAATGCTCGACGGCATCAAGGCGCGCGTCTTCCGTGACGAAGCCGCGCCGGATGGTATCGAGTGGCCAGAGCTGGCGGAAAGTACACAACGCAAAAAGGTATACAACGGCAGCCCGCGCGGGTCCGCGCACAAATTGCGGGTAATGGACACGTTCTTTAACTCGATCGGTCCGGCGACCTACGGCCAGCAGTTCGCAGAAATCGCGTCACTGCTAGGCGAGCCTTACCCGTCCTATCTGCAGACCGGAACTACGCGGATGCCGGCGCGCCCGGTCTTCGGCCTGGGCAATCAGGACATAGACGACGTGTTAGAGCTGGC
>Ga0105240_10002404_pt1 | contig 30105 bp, 25 predicted proteins | sample KBSC54metaG_FD_80426 | JGI IMG/M metagenome (GOLD analysis project Ga0105240, IMG submission 80426) | Corn rhizosphere microbial communities from Kellogg Biological Station, Michigan, USA - KBS C5-4 metaG | ecosystem: Host-associated > Plants > Roots > Rhizosphere > Soil | place: Michigan, USA... | reverse complement strand
GGGTCGGGGCGCACCTACACTTACATGGCGCACGCTGGATGCTGGGTGGCGGAGTTCGGTGCGCACACCGGCGAGCGGCATTATCTGGATGCGGCGCGGCGGCATCTGCAGTGGGTGCTGTCGCACGTGGACGATTCCACGGGCTGGATCGACGACTGCGGATTCGACGATGGCTCGGGCGAGCGCGCCGCCGTGACGCACACCATCGCGTACACGATCTGGGGCGTGCTGATGATGTCGCACATCCTGGGCGACCAACGCGGGATGGCGGTGGCGCGCCGGGCCGCACGCGCGGTCGCGCGGCGGCTTGGACTCTCCAAGTGGCTGCCCGGCCGGCTCGATGCGCGGTGGCGGCCGGCGGCATCGTACGCGTGCCTAACGGGAAACGCGCAGATGGCGCTCATCTGGCTCGAGCTGCACCGCATCGAGGGCGACCCGGCGCTCGTCAACGCGGCGCTGCGCGCGATCGACCTCGTGAAGCGCGCGCAGGTGATGCGCTCGAGCGATCCGGGACTCTTGGGCGGCGTCGCGGGCTCCGATCCGATGTGGGGGAAGTATATCGAGCTCGCGGTGCCGAATTGGGCAGCGAAGTTTTTTATCGACGCGCTGCTGGCCAAGGCGCGCACCATGGCCGCGATGGCGCCGCTTCCGTGTCGCGCGGCGGGCGCGCCGCGCGAGGTACCGGCGGGCGTGCCGCGCGAGGTGCCGGTCGCGGTGCCGGCCGCGTCGTCTGTCAGGCGGCCGCGCGTGGTGCTCCTGGCCGAAGAAGGGAGCCGCAAGGTCGCCCAGTTCGCGGAGTCGTGGGCGTCGTGGGGATTCGTGCCCGACGCGGTGATCATCCGGAAAGCACCCGAACAGCCACGGGGCGAGCGCATCGCGGCGTACGTGCGCGAGCACGGGTTAGGCGGGCTGCTGCGTCGCGCCACGGGCGGTCACGCGCGTCCGCGCGGCGCGCCCGCACCTGCGACACCCGCCACGCAGCGTGCGGCCCCGCCTGCGATGCCGCCCGAAGAGGTTGCGGCCTACTGCGCGAAGCGCGGCATTCCGATGGTGCGATTCACGTCGCTCGACGACGCCGCGGAGCTGGCGGCGCTGCGCGCGCTCGACGCCGACGTGTTCGTCTGCGCGGGCTTCGGCATCGTGCGGCCCGTCATGCTCGCGCTGCCGCGCCTCGGCACGCTCAACGTGCACATGGGACTGTTGCCACCCATGCGTGGTATGAACGTGGCCGAATGGAGCGCATTCACCGGCGTGCCGGTCGGCTGCACGGTGCACGTGGTGGATCGCGGCGTCGACACCGGCGACATCATTGTGTTTCGCGAGGTCGGCCCGGCGGGCGCGAGCGACATCCAGGCGTTGCGCGACCGCGTGGACCACGCGCAGATCGTTGCGTTAGGCGACGTCGTGCGGTGGGTGCTCGAGCACGGTGCGCTGCCGCCGGCATGTCCGCAAGCCCACGACGACGGCCGCCAGTACTTCGCGATGCACGACGAGCTGCGCGCCCTGCTCGATGAGTATCTGCCCACGCTCACGCCCGCCACCGCTCCAGCGCCGTGAGACCGCTCAGGGCGTCACGCCGCACGTAGCACTCGAGTCCGAGCGGCACGAGGCCGGCCTCGCGAAAGCGCGCGCGATGCCACGCCGGCGAGCGGCGCAACAATCGGTGCACGTCGCCATCCACGTCGTCGGCCGATGTCACCACCGGCAGGTACGCCACGCCGCCTAACCGGGCGGCGACGCCGGCGAGCCCGGCGCCCAGCTCGCGCGCGTTCACATAGTGCAGCATGTCGGCGCAGATGATGAGGACGTACGCGTCCTGGAGCGGCAGGTCGGCGAGCTCGCCGAACGACCCCTGCTGAATGCCGCGGCGACGGCCGAAGCGGTGCACGACGTATGGACTCGAGTCCACCCCCTGATACGAGAGGCGGGGCCTGAGTGCCACCAGCGGTGCGCGCCATAGTGCCTCGCCGCACCCCACATCGAGCACGTGGCGCACCGCGCGTCCCAATATCCATTCCGCCACGCCGAGCGCGAGCACGGCGCGTCGCCGGATTTCGGCCGGCGTCGCGATGCGATGACGCGGGTGGCGATACCAGCGATCGTAATACGCGCGGTCGAACCGTCGTCGAGCGCTCAGAGTTCCTCCTGGCAGCAGGTGGCAATCAATATTGCGACGCGCGCGCCGCGCGGCAGGACGTCCGCGGCGCGGCCATTGTGTGGCACCGCGCGGCACCCCATGCTTATCGCGCGCCGAAACGATCTCAACGAGGAGGAGCGATGACGCAGCACGACGATCCCGCAATGCCCGCGGGAGGGATGAGCCGGCGACACTTCGTCGGCGCGAGCCTGGCCGGCGGCGCTCTCGCGCTCGCCCGCGCCTCGCTGCCGCACCTGGACCACGCCCATGCGGCATCGCCTAACGCAACGCGGCCGGAGCGCTACGTCGCGGCTCCGTTCGAGCTCGAGGAAACCACGATCGCCGAGCTCCAGGCCGGCATGTCGTCGGGCAAGTATACGGCGCGGCGCATCGCCGAGCTGTACCTCGCCCGCATCGACGAGCTCGACCACCGCGGTCCCGCGCTCAACGAAGTAATCGAGCTCAACCCAGATGCGCTCGACATCGCCGACTCGCTCGACCAGGAGCGCAAGAGCAAAGGTCCGCGCGGGCCACTGCACGGCATCCCGGTGTTGATCAAGGACAACATCGCGACCGACGACAAGATGATGACTACTGCCGGGTCGCTCGCGCTCGTTGGTGCAAAAGTTCCGCGCGACTCGTTCATCGCGGCGCGGCTGCGTGCGGCCGGCGCGATCATCCTCGGCAAAACCAACCTGTCCGAGTGGGCGAACTTCCGCGCGTCGCACTCCACAAGTGGGTGGAGCGGACGCGGCGGACAAAGTCACAATCCGTACGCGCTCGATCGCACGCCGTCGGGATCGAGCTCGGGTTCGGGCGGCGCGTCGTCGGCGAGCTACACCGCGGCGGCCATCGGCACCGAGACCGACGGGTCGATCGTCAGCCCGAGCGCCGCGTGCTCGCTCGTGGGCATCAAGCCGACCATTGGGCTGCTGAGCCGCTCGGGCATCGTGCCGATTTCGCATTCGCAGGATACGCCGGGCCCGATGTGCCGCACGGTCGCCGACGCCGCGGCGCTGCTCGGCGTCCTAACGGGAGTCGATCCGCTCGACAAGGCGACGCGCGCGAGCGCAGGCAAGGCGCACACGGACTACACGAAGTACCTCGACGCCGACGGGCTCAAGGGCGCGCGCATTGGCGTGCTGCGCGAGCATTATATGGGATACAGCCGCGCCGCCGATGCGCTCATCGAAGACGCGCTGCACGCGATGCGCGACCGTGGCGCCGTGCTCGTGGATCCAGTCGCATTCCCCACGGCGGGCAAGTTCGGCGACGCCGAGTTCGAGGTGCTGCTGTACGAATTCAAGGCCGACCTGAATGCGTATCTCGGCGCGCTCACGACGTCGCCGGTGAAGTCGCTCGCCGATGTGATCGCGTTCAACGAACAGCATGCGTCCACCGAGCTCGCCTACTTCGCGCAGGAGACCATGATCCAGGCGCAGAAGAAAGGGCCGCTCACTTCGCCGGCGTACACGAAAGCCTTGGCGAAGTGTCACGAATTGGCGCGCGTGCGCGGTTTGGACGCGGTGCTCGCGAAGCACAAACTCGACGCGTTGGTCGCGCCGACGCAGGGGCCGCCGACGCCCATCGACCTGGTGAACGGCGACGCGGGCGGCGGTGGCGGCAGCTCGGAGCTCGCGGCTGTCGCGGGCTACGCGAGCATCACGGTGCCGGCAGGATACGCGTTCGGGCTGCCGGTGGGCATGTCGTTCATCGGCGGCGCGTGGTCGGAGCCTACGCTCCTCACGCTCGCCTACGCGTACGAGCAAGCGACCAAGATGCGCCGCCCGCCGTCGTTCGCGTCGGTGGCCGACATCCCGATGGACGGACGGCCGCGCGCGACGTGATAAGACGGACAGACCCGGACAAGGCCGGAAAAAGCCGGACACGTCTTTCGTTAGGCAGTCGATCATCCGCTACAATGGACAACGCACGCCGATCGTGGACGCACGCGGTGGCGCTGGTACTGCTCGCCGCCGGCTCGGTCGCGGTCGCCCTGGCTTCCCTGCCGTACAAGACGTTCGACCTCGACCGCTTTTTCGTTCCGAAGGAGCTGGTGCTGCACGCAACCGCGGCGCTCACCGCGCTCGCGCTGGTGTGGCGCGCGCCTCGTCTCGAGCTCACGCGTGTCGACACGCTGCTCGCGGCATTCCTCGGGCTGTCCGTGATCTCGTCGGTGCTCAGCACCAACTGGTGGCTGGCGTGGCGCGCGCTCGCGGTGTCGCTGTCGGGCGTGGCCGCGTTCTGGTGTGCGCGGGCAGTGGCGCGCGCGGGATGGCGCGACGCGCTGGTGTCCTGCCTCGTGCTCGGCGTGGTGGCGGCCGGCGTGACCGCGCTGCTCCAGGCCTACGGGCTGCCGAGCGACTACGTGAGCCTCAACCGGGCGCCGGGCGGAACGTTAGGCAACCGCAATTTCGTGGCGCACCTGGCGGCCATCGGCACACCGGCGCTGCTCTGGCGCACGCTCGGCGCGCGGACGACGTGGGGGGCGCGCGCCGGTGCCGCGGCCACGGTGGTGCTCGCGGCGGTCCTGACGCTGTCGCGAACCCGCGCGGCGTGGCTCGCGCTCGCGGTGTGCGTGCCCATTGCTGTGATCGGCGTCCTGGCCGGGCACCGCACGTGGCGACGGAGCAGGGCCGCCGCCCGCTCGGGCCGCCTCCTGGCCGCCGTGGCCGCCGCGGTGCTGGTGGCGATGTTTGTGCCTAACAAACTCAACTGGAAGAGCGACTCGCCGTATCTGGACTCGGTGCGCGGCGTCGTCGACTACCGCGCGGGCAGCGGCCGCGGCCGCCTCGTGCAGTACCGCAACTCGCTGCGGCTGGCCTCATCGCATCCGGTGTTGGGCGTGGGGCCGGGAAACTGGAGCGTGCGGTATCCGTCCGTGGCCACGCCTAACGATCCGTCGATCGATCTCGACGACGGCATGACGTCCAACCCGTGGCCGAGCAGCGACTGGATGGCCGACCTGGCCGAGCGCGGCGCGCCCGCCGCGGCGTGTCTCGCGGTGGTGTTCATCGGGTTGTGCGTCACCGGGTTGATGGCGATGTCGCCGCGCGCCGGCTCCGACGAATTCGCGCAGGGACTGGTGCTCGTGGCGACGACGGTAATCGTCGTGGTGGCCGGTTCCTTCGATGCCCTGCTGCTCCTGCCGGCGCCGGCGCTGATCGTGTGGGGCCTGCTCGGCGCGCTCGCCGTACCAGCGCGCACGCGAGCGACGATCGATCTTACGGCCGGTCGACGTGCGGCCGCCATGGCGCTCGTGCTGATCGCGGGCGCCGCGGCCGCGGGACGCAGCGCGGCGCAGGCAGCTGCGATGCAGCTCGTGGAGCGCGACGGACGCGCGTCGGCAATGGAACGCGCGGCGTCGCTGGATCCGGGGAGCTATCCGATTCAGATGCGGCTCGCGACGCTCGATGCGCGGCGCGGCCGCTGCGATGCGGTGCGCGAGCGTGCCGGCGCGGCACATGAGCTCTTTCCGTCGGCACCGGCGCCGCGGCGCCTGCTGGCCGCGTGCGGCGTGCGCACGCGGGGGCGTTGATCGTCGGTTAGCCCGCTGTCTGCTGCGACGGAAGCGCGGCTGACGCTCCGCGATCGGATTGCAGGCGGACCATGTACCGCTGCGATTCCGAGATCCGTTCGATCTCGATGGCCATCGAGTCCACCGAATTCTCGATGCGCTTGAGCTGTTCGGTGAGCCCCTGGTCTAACGGAGAGGCCACCGGCTTCTTGTCGATGCGTCGCGCGAAGGCGCGGGCGATGGGCACGACGAAGAAGATCGCGACGATCATCACGAAGAACTCGATCGCGATGTGTTCCACGCGGGCGCCCAAGAAGGGACCAAACTCGAAGGGCGGCTGAGTGCCCGGAATCTGCGGGATAGGGGGTGCGTCCGGCACGCCTGGAATCGGGCCCGGAGGTGCGGGCGGCGCCGTCTGTCCATGTTGCGCCTGCTCGGCCTCACGCACCGCTTGACGTGCTTGTTCTTGCGCCGCGCGGGCCTGTGCCTGGGCCGCCTGCACTTGCTGTCGGACTTGCTCCCGGATCTGCGCGCGCACGGCGGCCGGGTCGGGCGTCTGCGATTGTGTGGCTTGCTGCATGGCCTCTCCTAACGCGATCATCGCTACCACCCGCTCCGCTCTCGGAGAGATGTAATGTGCGCCACGTGATGCCGGCCGTGCCAGGCATACGAGGCAAGCGCCTCCGACAACGGCACAACGCGCCGGTACTCCGGGTGCTCGTAGCCGCGCTCGAAATCCGATGGCCGCATGGCGCGGAGCAGCGTGACCCAACGGGCATGCAGCGCGTCGAGTAGCGCCAGGGATACGTCCACCGGAGTCGCGGGCGTGTCGGGCAGCGTAACCCACACGTCCTGATCGTACGGCTTGATCGTAGGCGTGGCCTCGCTCAGCGCCTGCTTGAAGCGCAAATAGGCGTTGATATGGCTGTCCGGTACGTGGTGAACCACTTGCCGAACGGTCCAGCCGCCGGGGCGGTACGGCGTGTCGAGCTGGGTTGGCGTGAGCCCGGCCACCGAGGCGCGCAACGCAGCCGGCGCACGCGCGACGTCGTCGATCAACGCAGCACGTTGTGAGTCCGACGTGCTCGTGGGAGGCGTGAACTTACCGACTGGATAGCGCAGATCGGTCACTGCAACCTCGAGCAATGTCAAAGTTTGTGCAGCATCGTGTTCTCGTGTTGTACCATAGAGAAAACAGTTACGCGATGCAACGCGTGAACACGAAACCTTCGCTGCAATATTCCGTACGGAGTGGCGCAGAGAGAAGATTCCCCGCGCTCGCACAGGCGAGCGCCGACGCCTAGATACAGAGGTCTGTATGAAGCTCGCCTGGAACCCCGGCGATTATGCCGCGAATGAATGCAAGCGTTGTCACAAAGTCGTCCGTACGCGATTCGAGTATCGCACCGTCCGTCTGGCGCGCTCGCGCCTGTGCGTGCCCGACGTGCTGGTCGATGTGTGCACCGAGTGCGATCACATGGTATCGATTCCGCCGCAGTCCGTCCCACAGCTGCGCGAAGCGGGCGTCGGCAAGTAAGGCACGCGCGGGGCGCTCCACTGGGGCGCCCCGCGTGCATCCGGGCCCTGCGCGCTCGCCTCGTTAGGCGGAGCCTCGTGAGTCCAGCGGTTGTCCGGCCGTGTCCTCGCTTTGTCCGTCCTACCGGGCCCGGGCGGTAATGGCGCGTCCCGCGCGCCGCGGCTTCCATGCCTGACGCGCCAACGACACCCGGCCGGCCGCGTCGAACCGCACACCCTCGGCCTCCAATAACACACGCTGCCGCTGGCCGCCCGCTCCGTCGCCGGAGCGCGGGCTCACGCGACCCTGCGCATTGATCACGCGGTGCCACGGTACATCGGTTCCGTTAGGCAGCGCGTGCATCGCGTAGCCTACCAGACGGGGCTGGCGCGGAAGTCCCGCGAGGACCGCCACCTGGCCGTACGTCGCGACGCGTCCGCGCGGAATGCGGCGCACCACCGCGTAAATGCGGCCGTACGAGTCCGACCGTTCGCGCGCGGGACGCGCCACGAGTTACTCGGACTCGGAATACGGAGGACCAGCTTTGAGCGGCGCCCAGCTCGGCGGATCGCTCGCCGGGAAACTCTCCCGCGATGATTCGTCGACCGGATCTCTCTCGCTCGTGTGCGGTGCCGCCTGCTGCTCGGGCGGACGCGCATTGTTTGGTTGCTTCTTCTCCATACCGCAATCTCACTGGCGGAGGGCCCGAATACGACCCGCCCGCCAATCTCAGACCACTTTCGGCTTCCATAGGGCCGCATCCAGGATGGCCCACAGATGGATCACCCATCCCAGAAGGAAAATCCAGAGTACGGCCGCCAGCACGAACATCACGATCGCCATCCCCAGCCGGCCCTGGAGCAACTGGCCGAGTCCAGGAATGAAGAAGCTCGCCGCGGCCGCTAAAACATTTCCTGCCGATCCCTGTCCGGCCATCGCGTCCTCCGGTGGTTTCCTCAGCGCGCGCCCGCAGCGGCGCCGGTGTGCAGCGCAGCGAGATATCGCTCGGTCAGAATCTGCTGGTGATGCAGCTCGTGTCCGGCAATGTTGTAGGCCATCGCGCGCACAGAGTACTCTCCACTGGGTGTCCGGCCGCGGCGCATGAGCTCGTCTTCGCTGAGCCCGCCAAATAACGCCACGGTCGCCGCGCGCACCAGACCGAACTCGGCGAGAAGGGCGGAAAGTTCGCGCTCGTCGAACCGAGCCGCCTTGACGTAGTCGTTTTCTTCGAACGACGGGAGCACCGTTTTCTCGCCGCGTGCGAAGCAGAGCGCACGATACGCCATGATCCGCTCGGTGTCGGTCACGTGGCCGACGACCTCTTTGATGCTCCACTTGTCGGGCCCGTAGCGGAAACGCGCGTCTGAATCCGAGAGCGAGCCCAGCATGGCGCGCGTCGCAGCCACCTGCTCCTCGAGGAGCTCAATCAGGTCGCCGTCGGGAACCCGGGATATGTATCGGTGGAAGTACGGCGCGTACTCGTTTTCGTCGGGACGCGCGATGCGAGGCTGGGGCATCGGAGCTCCTCTGCGAAAGGGAGTGGCGTCCGGGTCGTCCCGGATCGCTTGTCCGATGCATGATGGTTGGCGCCGCCCGCAGGCGCCAGTCGAGCAGGGTCAGGGAATGACGGAATCCGCGATGCGTCGCGAATAGTAGAGGCCGACGCCGCTGCCGACCGCGCTCACCATGACCGCCGTCGTAATGCCGATCTTGGCGCCGATCCACCAGCCAATGGCTCCGCCGATCGTGGTGCCGAGGAATGCGAGTGTGCCGCGCATCGTGTCACTCCGGAAGTGCGTCTCCGGAGTGACGAACGACGAGCGCCCAACGCCACCCAGGCTACGTCTCCTGAGACTCGTACTGGTCCTTGAGCTTGGCCACGACGGCCGGATCGGCGAGGGTCGTGGTGTCGCCCAACGCGCGGCCTTCGGCGATGTCGCGGAGGAGGCGGCGCATGATCTTGCCCGAGCGGGTCTTCGGCAGGTCGGCGCTGAAGAGGATGTCATCCGGCTTGGCGAGCGCGCCGATCTTGTCGGCGACGTGGTCGCGCAGCTCATCGCGCAGCTCCGGCGACGATTTGAATCCTTCGCGCAGCGTCACGAAGGCGGCGAGCGCTTGTCCCTTCAAATCGTGCTGACGCCCAACGACGGCCGATTCGGCGACTGCCGGATGCGAGACGAGCGCAGACTCGACTTCCATCGTGCCGATGCGGTGGCCGGCGACATTGAGCACATCATCGACGCGACCAAGAATCCAGTAGTAGCCATCGTCGTCGCGTTTGGCGCCGTCGCCGGGGAAATACAGATCGGGGCGGTCGGGCCACTTGGAGAAGTACGTCTGCACGTAGCGATCTGGATCGCCCCAGATGGTGCGCAGCATGGATGGCCACGGCCGCGTGAGGGCCAACAATCCGCCGCCTAACGGAATCGCCTTGCCCTGCGCGTCGAGCAGGTCGGCCGACACGCCGGGGAAGGGCACGGTGGCGCTGCCCGGCTTGGTGGCGGTGACGCCCGGCAGCGGCGTGATCATGATCGCCCCCGTCTCCGTCTGCCACCACGTGTCGACGATGGGACACCGCTCGTGCCCGATGTTGACGTGATACCAGATCCACGCTTCGGGGTTGATCGGTTCGCCCACCGAGCCTAACAGACGCAGCTGCGACAGGTCGTGCTTCGCCGGCAATTGCTCGCCCCACTTCATGAACGCGCGGATGGCCGTGGGCGCCGTGTAGAAAATCGTGACGCCGTATTTCTCGCACAGCTCCCAGAAGCGATCCTTCGCCGGCCAATCGGGCGCGCCCTCGTACATCACGCACGTGGCGCCGCATGCGAGCGGCCCGTACACGATGTACGAGTGGCCGGTCACCCAGCCGACGTCGGCGGTGCACCAGTACACGTCGTCTTCCTTGAGATCGAACACCCACTTCGTGGTGGCCACGCATCCGGTGAGATAGCCGCCCGTGGTGTGCACGATGCCCTTCGGTTTGCCGGTGGTGCCCGACGTGTAGAGGATGTAGAGCACATCTTCGGCGTCCATCTCTTCGGGCGCGCAGGCCGCATCCACATCGCGCATGAGCTCGTGCCACCAGTGATCGCGCTTTGCGTGCATCGATGCCGCCGACTCATCACCTTGCCCGCCTGGCCGTCGTTGGACGACAACCACGTGCTCGATGCTCGGCGTCTCCTCGAGTGCTTTGTCCGCGTTGCGCTTGAGCGGGACGATCTGTCCGCGGCGGTATCCGCCGTCGGCGGTGATGAGCACTTTTGCCTGCGCGTCATTAATGCGATCGCGCAGCGACTCGGCGGAGAATCCGCCGAACACCACGGAGTGCGGCGCACCGATGCGCGCGCAGGCGAGCATCGCGATTGCCGCTTCAGGAATCATCGGCAAATAGATCGCGACGCGATCGCCGCGCTTCACGCCCAACCCGCGCAGCACGTTGCCGAATTTGCAGACCTCGCGATGCAGGTCCCAATAGGTATACGTGCGCGTGTCACCCGGCTCGCCTTCCCAGATGAGTGCCGCTTTGTTGCGACGGGGCCCGTGCAGGTGCCGGTCCAGGCAATTGACTGATGCATTGAGTTTGCCGCCCAAGAACCACTTGGCCCACGGCGGATTCCACTCGAGCACTTTGGTGAATGGTTGGGACCATTCGAGCTCGCGCGCCATTTCGGCCCAGAAGGCCTCTGGGTCGCGAGCAGCGCGGTCGTAGACATCGCGTGTGGGGACGTTGGCGGCGCGCGAGAACTCTGCCGCCGGCGTGAACTTGCGCGTTTCGTGGAGCAGCACGTCGATGTCGGTCATGGCACGAGCAGAGTTGAGGGTGAGTCCGAGGTACCTTATCGGCCGCCCAGGCGGGCGTCCAGAGCGGAACCATCCTTCATAACGCGTTCCGCGCGCGACGGCGACGCACTACTGTTGAGTCATGATTGGTACGACTCGACCGCGGCCGTGAGGCGAGAGCGGGCGGCCCTCGCCGCCACCGGCGCACTGTGACGACACCCGCGGTCGCAGCGGAGGCTCGCTACGCGGTGGAAGTCGAGACGCTCGTGCGCGCGTTCGGTCGGCGCCGTGCGGTGGACGGCGTGTCGTTCACGCTCGATGCGGGCGACTGTCTCGCGGTGTTCGGGCCTAACGGAGCGGGCAAGACCACGCTCCTCCGCGTGCTGGCCGGCCTGCTGCGGCCGACCAGCGGACGCGCGTTGGTCGCCGGTGTGTCGCTGCCCGGTGGTCAAGGGGCGCGGCAGCGGATCGGCTTCATCTCCCACGCGAGCATGTTGTACGCGGCGCTCACGGCGCGCGAGAACGTCGAGTTCGCGGCGCGGTTGTTCGGCGTGCCGGATCCCCGCGGCGCGGCGGCGCGCGCGCTGGACGCGATGCGCATGACGCCGCGAGCCGATGCGCCGGTGCGGTCGCTGAGCCGCGGGATGCAACAGCGCGTGAGCATCGCGCGTGCGATGGTGCACGCGCCGAGCGTGGTGCTGCTCGACGAGCCGTTCACGGGGCTCGATGCATCGGGTGCGGCGGCGCTCACGGCTGTGTTAGGCGCGCTGCGGGAATCGGGTGCGGCGCTCGTGCTCGTGACGCACAACCTCGAGGAGGGGCTCGCGCTGGCCACGCACGCAGCGATCATGACCGCGGGCGTCTTCGCGCGCCACGAGTCCCGCGCCTCGCTCGACGCACACGCGTACGCCGACACCTATCGCACCCTGGTGTCGGTCGATGCCTGACACGCTCGGCGCCGCGCTGCTCATCGCGCGCAAAGATCTGGCGATCGAGTTCCGCACGCGCACCGCGTTTTTCTCGGCGGTCGTATTCGCGCTGCTCGCGATCGTCATCTTCTTTTTCGCCTGGGACCCGACGGCCGTGGCCGCGTCGGACCTCGCACCGGGCGTGCTGTGGGTGATTTTCACGTTTTCCGGACTGCTCGGGCTGCACCGCTCGTTCGGCGTCGAGCTCGCCGACCGCGCGCTGGACGGACTGCTTGGCGCCCCGGTGCCCCGGCACGCGATCTATCTGGGGAAGGCAATGGCGAACCTCGTGTTCGTGCTCGCGATCGAGGTGATCGCGGTGCCGGCCGTGGCGCTGTTCTACGACATGCCGTTAGGCGGAGCGGCAGGCGTCGCCGCGCTCGCTGCGCTGATGGTCCTGGCGGCGATCGGGCTGGTCGCGGTGGGTACCTTGTTCGCCGCGATGTCGGTGAATACGCGGTTGGGCGAGCTGCTCCTGCCGATGCTGTCGCTGCCGTTCTTCGTGCCTATTGTCGTGCCGGCCGCGCAAACCACGGCGCGCCTGCTCGCGGGACGACCGGTGGTCGAATCGGTCGGGTGGCTCAAGATTCTGGTGGCGTTCGATCTGGTGTTCGTGGCGGCGTGTACCGTGGCGTTCCCCTACACCCTCGAGGATTGACCTTGGCCGGGACGCGGTCGGGCGTCATCTTTTCTGTCAGCCGCATGCTCACCCACACGCACCGATGATCGAGACTGCCACGCGCGAAACGATGAACCGCTCTGCCGCGACGTCCGACGAGCACGCGGCGGCGCGTCCCACGTTCGATTGGTTGTTCGTACTCGCCGTGCTCGCGGTGATCGCGACGTTCATCCGCGCGATCTTTTTCACGCCGATGGATGCGCTGCAGGGCCCGGCGCAGAAGATCTACTACGTGCACCCGCCGTCGGCGTGGGTGGCGTTTCTCGCGTTCGGTGTCGTGGCGGTGGCGAGCATCATCTACCTGTGGATGAAAGACCCGCGGCTCGACCGCCTCGCGGAATGCTCGGCGGAGGTTGGCGTCGTGTTCACGACGATCACGCTGATCACGGGCTCGCTGTGGGGCAAGCCGATCTGGGGGACGTGGTGGACCTGGGACGCGCGGCTCACGTCGACGCTGTTCCTGTGGTTCATCTACGTGGGCTACCTGATCCTCCGCGGCGCCGTCGAGGACCCCGGGATGCGCGCCCGCTACTCGGCTGTGTTAGGCATTTTGGGATCGCTGCTCATCCCGTTCATCCACCTGAGCGTGTACCTGTTCCGCACGCTGCACCCGATGCCCATCATCGGGAAGCCCAGCCGGCCGTCGTTGCCTAACGACATGCTCGTAACGTTCCTGATGTCGTTCTGCGCGTTCACGCTGCTGTACGTGGCGCTGCTGCGGGCGCGCTATCGCCTGGCCACCGATCAGGCGGCGCTCGACGCGGAGGAAGGGCGATGATCCCGAACAACGCGGGCTACTATCACGCGGCGTACATCATCGTCGCCGCGGTGCACGTGGCGTACGCGGCAAGCATCTGGTGGCGCCGCCGGTCCGTGCGGGAGCGGTTGGCCGCCGCCGCCGCGCGCCGGGGCCCGCGCGGCTGATCGCCGCGTAGGCGCCGGCGCGCGGCCACGGTTAGGCGTGTCCGCCGTGGGCCGCGATGAGACGCATCGCCGGCTCGCTCACGAACTTCTTGTGCACGAACCGCTCGCCCCACGACAGCGGCGTCACGTCGCGATATTCGCGCAGGATGTCCGCGCCGTAGCCCGGGTGCAACTGCTTGCGCAGCGACGCCCGCACGTTCGGATCGGCGCCACGCTCGAGTAGCAACTCCGCGAAGGGCGCTTCGAACGGTCCGCCGTGATGGTTCATCCAGAATGCCGGCTGTGACACCACCGCGTTGAAGAGCGCCGTGTGACCGCCGAATCCGTCGCGATCGACCGCGGCCGTTGCATTCACGTCCATTCCCTGGTCCAACAGCCACCGGCCGATTTCGATCTCATCGTAATCGACGCACATGTGGAGCAGCGTCGTTCCGGCGAGCGGCGTGCCGTGTGTGGCCAACACCTCGTCGTGGCAGCCGAGCTCGGGTGGGTAGATCTCGGAGAAGGACAACGTGCGTCGCAACAGAGAGGAATCGCGACGCACGTGTTGCTCGAGCACGTCGATGCGGCCGCGGTGCAGCGCCATCACCGGCGTGTCAGGCAGCTCGAGACCGTGCGCAACGTACATCTCGAGGATCGCATGCTTGGCCGATGGATTTCGGCTGTCCGACTCGAGCACCACATCCACCGGTGCGACGCGACGGCCATCGGCGTCGACTACCGGGGCGCCGAGCTCGAGCATCAACGCCGTGCCGTCGACGCTCAGCGTGTAGGCCGGGCCGCCGAGTGCCTCGGCTGTCGGGCGCGGAGAGCCTAACCGGCGGTGGAGGCGGCGCGCCGTGTCGACTTTTCCCTGCAGCGTGGCGCGGTCGATAGCGTGCTCCAGGTCCGAGGCACCGAGCTCGAGCAGCGCATCGATGATGCGATCGCGGCCCAGGTTGGCGGCGTAGCTCATGGGCGGACCCCAATTGCTGTTCGTGCGGACGAGCGCCTGCTCCTGCAGCAGCTCGGGGAACTTGATGATGAGCTCGCGCACCACGTCGACGTCATCGCGCCAGATGGCATCAATGAGCTCGCACGCGTGGACCAACCGCGGCCAGCTCTGTGCCTCGTAGCTGCGGGCGAGGACGAGTTGGGCGTCGGCGAGCGTGGCCTCGGTGGGATCGATCGCGCGGGGATGAAACTCCGCGAAATCGGCGAGCGCCGATTCATCGCCGTCGTGCGCGGCGCGCAAGAGGTCTTTTGCTTGGTGCCGGAGTTGATCGAGGTCGGGACGAACCGGCAAGCGACGGTTAGGCATGACGAGCCTCCTGGGTGCGCCCGCGGTCCGCCGGCATCGGGCAGAGGAGGTTCGTGAGAACCGTGCCTGTCGTGTGACCAACCCAGGTGGACTCGGTCCTTTCCGCGGACGGGCGGCGTCCTGTGCGCCGTCCTGCACCGTACCACCAGTCCGGCGGACCGTCAAGTCGCGGCGATGCGCAGCGACCGGAACGACGAGAACGCGGGCCGCGCACCTGCGCGACCCGCGTCCCGTTTCGAGCAAACCCGCAGTACGCTGCTATCGGTTAGGCACGCCCGTGTGGCGCGTGACACTCGTCGCTCGCAGCACGTGCGTCGGCTGCTTGGTTACGCCCGACGGCAGCAGCATCGGCGTCGTATCGACGCGCGTAACCGCGCCGAGCACATGCTGGTTGAGCGAGTCGTACGCGAGGGCCACGTCGTTCGCGCCAAGTGCCAGCTCGGACGAACACCCGACATACAATCCAGTCATCCCGGCGGTGATCTGGTACGTACCCAGCGACGAGGAAGACAGTTCGCTGCTGCTGCAGGCGTAGTTGCCGCCGGCGTTGGTCATCGCCGAGCCGAGACTCGAGAGGAACCCGTTCTCGAGCGAGAAGTACCGGCCATAGGTGGGCGGATTCTCTCCGACGAACACGATGCGGCCGCCGTCCTTGGCGAACTGCTTGAGCGTGTTGATCTCGTTCGACGTGAACGATTGCGTCGGCACGAAGAACATGATGACCTTCACATCGCTCGGGATCGACGTGAGGGCGCCCTGGCTCGTGCTCTGAACCGAGACCGTGTAGCCCTGGGCCTGCATCGCCGACTCGGCCATCGAAAACGAATCGCAGTCGCCGCACAGGGAGCCGTGTCCGAAATCGAGCCAAACGGTCTTGCCCGACGCGCGCGAACCCGACGCGCTGTACGACACGAGGTTTCGCATCAAGATCGCGTTGTTCGAGTCGGCGCTGAGCCCCGTGTCCTGGAACAGAGCGAGGTCACCGAACACGACGAGGTCGCCGCCGGGCGTCGGCCCGAGTGAAACCTGAATGGATGCGGCGTTGCTCTCGACGCCTTCCGCGAAGGCGAAGATCTGCGCGCTCCCGCCGGCCACTGCGGTCACGAGGCCGGTGGAATCGACCGTGGCCACTGACGAGTCGCTCGAGGCCCAGGTGAAGGAGACGCCCAACGCCGCGGTACTGTCGGAGTGCTGCGCGGCCGCGGCCAACTGCACGGCGGCGCCGACGGACGTCAATGTGTCAGCAGCCGGTGTGACGGACACGAACGTGACGAAGTGCCCAACGGAAACGACGACGTGCGTGCTGCACGCGGTGTGGCACGCGGGCGCCGTGACGGTCACGGTGTCGGTGCCGAAGTGTGCGCCGGTCACCATGGCCGAGTCGCCGCCGGCGAAGGGCGTGACGCTCACGATGCTGTCGGCGCCGTGCGACCACGTCAACCCGGTGGTGTCGACGGACATCCCATCGAAGCCTAACGCATGGGCCGACACGACGATCTGCGCGCCGATGGCGGCCAGCGAGGCGGCGCCGTCCGGCTTCGTGATGCGCGCACCGTCGAGCGTGACATGCACGGTGCCTGTCGCGTGGATGCTGTCGCCGGCGCCGAGCACGTCGACGGATACGGTGGCGGCACCGGGACGAGCCGCAGTCACGCGGATCGAATCGCCGTTCGCCAGCGTCTGGATCGACAACACCGACGGCGCGCTGTTGGTCCAGGAAAGGCGCGGAGCCGGCACGGTGTCGCCGTGTTGGTCTAACACGGTGGCGCGGAAGGTGACCGACTGGCCGGCCACCAGCGTATCGGGCCAAGCCATCGCGTGAATCTGCGCTGCAATGCTGTTTTTGGGGTTCGTGCCGCTGTCGCGGTTGCACGCCGTGAGTCCGGCGAGGAGTACCACGCCGGCGAGCGCAAGGCGGAGCTTCGAGTACTTCGAGAATCGAGTCATGGTGTCCGGGCGGAAAGGGGAGGCCGACGGGGTGTCTCGCACTTGGTATCGGTTCCCCGGTCCAAAACTCGAGTCCGGCAGACTACTCGCACAAAATCCGGCAAATCCCTGACACGGCGGTCAGGGAATCCCGGACTTGTGAAGGCCTCTTTGTACGCCTGTTTGTGGAGTGCTAACGGCCGTATCCCTTTGGCGGTCATCGCCTCCGGCAGGTGCGGCGGCGTCGCTCCGACGCGGATTACTCGGAGCGCATGCTGGCGAGGGGATCCACGCGGGTGGCCCGTCGTGCGGGCACGATGCACGCTGCAGTGACGACGGCCAGCGACCCGGCAGCAACGAGCACATAGGTGGCGGCGTCGAGGGGGCCGACGCCGTACAGCGTGCCGGCGAGCAAGCGGGCACCCGCCACCGCGCCGCCGATGCCTAACGCAAGGCCGACCAGCGACCACGCCAGGCCGCGCCGCGCCACGAGCGCGAGGACGCTGCGCGGGCTGGCGCCCAACGCGAGGCGGACGCCGAACTCGCGTGTCCGCGTGGAGACCTCGTAGGCGAGCACACCGTAGATGCCCAACGCCGCGAGGATCAGCGCGAGGCCGGCGAAGCTCGCCGCGAGGCCGAGCGCGAAACGCCGCGCGTCGAGGCTCGACCCGACGACGTCATCCATACTCTGGATGTTGCGCAGCGGCATCGTCGGGTCGACGTCTTTCACGGCGTGACGTAGCGCGCCGATCGCCGCGCGGGAATCCGTGGTGCGCATGACTACCGACAGCGTATGTTGCCACGTTTCCTGCGCATGATTCACGAACAACGTCGGCGTGGGCGGCAGATCGAGGCTCGCGTTCCGCACGTCGCCCACGACGCCGACGACGGTCATCCACTCGCCGTTCGGGTTAGGCCCAATGCGGATGCGTTTGCCAACGGCCTCGCCGTTGCGGAAGTAGCGGCGTGCAGCCGTTTCGTTGATGAGCACGTGCTTGGGCCCGTCGGGGGTATCAGTGGCGTCGAAGCGGCGGCCGGCGACGAGCGGAATGCGCATCGCGCCGAGGTACTGCCCGCGGATGGCAACGTAGGTCATGTCGGGCAGATGCGATTCGTCCACTGGCTGCCCCTCGACGCGAAGCGACGTGTTGACTGTGCCCTGCATCGGCAGGAGCGTCGCCGCGCCGGCCGCGATCACGCCGGGCGCATGGGCCACTTCGCCTAACACGGCATCGTAGAAGCCGTTGATCAGCGGGATCGAGTCGTAGCGCGTGCCGGTCACGCGCAGTTGGGCGGTGACGACGTGGTCGGGGTCGAAGCCGAGTCGGACGCGCGTGAGCTCGGTGAAGCTGCGAATGAGGAGGCCGGCGCCGACGAGGAGCATGACGGCGAGTGCCACCTGTGTGGCGACGAGTACGCGGCGGAGGGTGGCGCCGCTCCGGTGCGCGCTGGAACCGCGTCCGCCTTCCTTGAGCAGATCGTGGACGCCGGTGCGCATGGCATGCACGGCCGGCAGCACGCCGAAGAGCACGCCGGCCGCCATCGAGACGACGAGGCTGAACGCGAGGACCTGCGCATCGACGCCGACGGGGAAGAGCGGCGGCAGGGCCGCCGGGTCGACGGCCAGGAGCGCGCGGGTCGCGGCCACGGCGAGCGCGACGCCTAACGCACCACCGGTGAGCGCCAGCAGCACCGATTCGGTGAGGAGCTGGCGAACCAGCCGTCCTCGGCCGGCGCCTAACGCAGCGCGTAGCGCGAGCTCCTGGCGCCGCCCGATGGTCCGCGACAGCGTGAGGTTCATCAGGTTGGCGCACGCGATGAGGAGCACCATCGCGGCGGCGGCTTGGAGCAGCACCAGCGGCGTGCGGAGGTCGCCCGCGGCCTGCTGGTGCAGCGGCGTCACGATCGCCGTGCGGGCGCCGTCGGCGTCCGGGTACTGCGCCGCAAGCCGTTGGGCGACGAGGCGCAGATCGGCGCGAGCCGCTTGCACGGTGACGCCGGGGCGCAGGCGTCCGATGGCGGCGATCCAGTGCTGTTTCCGCGTGGTCTCGGCTCGCGCGAGGTCGTCGCGGAGGTCGAGGGGCAGCCAGACATCCTCATCGTGATCGAGGACGAAGGTGCGCGGCATGACGCCGATGATGTCCATCGACCGGCCGTCGAGCACGAGGTGTCGTCCGACGACGTGCGGGTCGGCGCCCAGTGCGCGCTGCCAGAATCGCCACGAAATGACGACGCTGCTGCTGTCGCCCGCCGTATCCGCCGTGGGATCGAACGTGCTTCCTAACTGTGGCCTAACGCCGAGTACGCGGAAGAGGTGGGCGTTCGCCGCGATGCCCGTGAGCGTGGTCGGGTCCGCGTGGTCCGGCTGCCAGACCACCGGTCCTATCGCCGTGGTGTACGCGCCGAGGTCGGTGAGCGTGCGCTGTTGGGCGCGGTAGTCCACGTAGTTGGGCGGCGACATCTGCGTGTAGTTGCCGGGATTGCCGGGCCAGGACTCCATGACCATGATGAGCCGCCCCGGATCGGCGTACGGGAGCGGCCGCAGGAGCACGGCACGCACGACGCTGAAGATCGCGGTATTGGCGCCGATGGCGAGCGCGAGCGTGAGGAGCGAGACGGCGGCGAAGGTCGGTGTCCGGCGCATGGTGCGCCACGCGTACCGGGCGTCCTGCCGCCATTCCGTTAGGCGGTCGCCGGCGCGGACGGCGCGGTCCAAGCGCGCGTCGGCGGCGCGGCAGTAGGCGCGCGTGCCCTCGAGATCGCCGAACTCCTCGCGCGCCATGCGGCGCGCGCTGTGGGCGTCGCGCCCCTGCGCCATCAGCTCGCGCACGCGCATGTCGAGATGAAATCCCAACTCGGCGTCCACGTCGCGGGAGATATCGGCGCGCGAGCGCCACGGAAACCGGAACGTACGCGTGGGCTTGGGCATTCGCGCCTCAGGCTGGTTTGAGCACCTTGGCCACGGCGTCGGCGTACGTCCTCCACACGGCGGACTCGGTGCGGAGGCGCGCGCGTCCGGCGGACGTCAGCGTGTAGTACTTGGCTTTGCGGTTGTTCTCCGACGTGCCCCACGAGGCGGACACGAGACGCCGCTCCTCGAGGCGGTGCAGCGCCTGGTAGAGCGCGGCGCCGTCCACGGACAGCACGCCGGCGCTGCGGGCGTCGAGCCACCGCGAGATCGCGTAGCCGTGCATGGGCTCCCACGCGAGCGCGCGGAGGATGAGGATGTCGACAGTGCCTTGCAGCAGCTCGGAGGGTGTGCGGGCCACGGGTCGCTTCCAGTCACCAGGTGAGTGGAATAGTCGCGCCGACCGCCGCGGCTGTCAAGGCCCGCGGAGGGAGCGGCTTCGCCGATGGCGGCGTGACCGCGGGTTATGCATTCGATAGAAGCAGCAGGAGGTGCACCATGATGGAACCGATCGTCGTCACCGTCGACATCGACGCGCCGCCTAACGAAGTGTGGGCCGTCGTGTCCGACGTGGAGCATTGGCCGGACTGGACGCCCACCGTGCGCGAGGCGACGCGCCTCGACCACGGACCGTTGGCCGTCGGTAGCAAGACCCGTGTCGTGCAACCGCGGCTGCGGCCGGCCGTATGGGAGGTCACGCAGCTCGAGCAAGGAAGGCGATTCGCGTGGATGAGCCGTGGGCCCGGCGTCATGACGGAAGCAGACCACGTGATCGAGCCGCACGGCGCGGGGAGCCGCGTCACGTTGTCGGTGCAGTTTGCCGGCATGTTGGGCGGTATGATCGGGAGGATGTATTGCGGGATCACGCAGCAGTACGTCGGCATTGAAGCCGAGAGTCTGCGCCGGCGCTGCGAGGATGCGCACGCCGGTGGCACGGCGGCACATGCGCATGTATGATTCGGGGTCGCGCTCCAGGGCGCGCCCCGTCCGCGGAAAGGGATTGTCCCACCTGGCGGGTCGTTTCGCACATCCGCTACCTCTTTCATGCCCGGCGCCGGCGGACACACGGGCGTTCATGAAGGAGGTCGTGTGTCTACACTCCCCCCATCCCCCGATTTTGCCTACGAGCGGAAGCGCGCCAAGGCGTTGCTCCGCCAAGCCCAAGCCGGCGACGCGGAAGCGATCGCGCGCGTGGCGGCCCATCTCCCGCGCCTCGCCGGCAACATCGATGCGCTCAAGCTCGCCGACGCGCAGTTCGTGATCGCGCGCGAGCGCGGCTTCGAGAGCTGGCCCAAGCTCAAAGCGCATCTGGAAACAGTACTACCCGCGGACGAACGCGCGTCACAATTCCTCGACGCCGTCGAGCACGGCGCCAAGGGCACGGTGTCGCGGATGCTCAAGCAGCATCCCGACCTGCCTAACGAGAACATCTTCACGGCCGCCGCGGCCGGCGACGCGGACGACGTGGCGCGGCGCATCGCCGCCGATCCGTCGTGCGTGCGGGCGACGCGCGGCCGGCAGGCCTGGACGCCCCTCGCGTACGCGTGCGCCACGCCGGTACACGGCGCGAGCGCGCGCCGCGCCGCGGAGGTGCTCCGCGCGGCGACGCTGCTGCTCGATGCCGGCGCCAGCCCCACCGCCGGCAGCCTCTTTTTCGAGTCGGACGACAAGCCGGTGCCGATCCCGGCGCTGTACCACGCCTGCATGAGCGACAACGTTCCGTTAGTCAACTTGCTGCTCGACCGCGGTGCGCCGACGCAGGACGGCGAGTCCATCTACCACGCGGCGCAGTACAACCGGCGCGCGTGTCTCGAGGCGCTCGTGGCGCACGGTGCCGACCTGTCGTCGACGCAGTCGCCGTACGGCAACACGCCACTCTATTTTCTCGTTGGGCATTCGGCCGATGACGGCGGACGCGCGGCGTGGTTCAAGGGATTTCAGTGGCTGCTCGAGCACGGCGCCGATCCCAACGTGCCGAGTTACGGGAAAAAGGAGACACCGCTGCAGGGCGTGGCAGCGGGCGGCCCCAAGGTAGCCACGGCGCGCGCACTGCTCGCGCACGGCGCCGACCCGAATCTGCGCCGCGGCGATGGCCGCACAGCGTACGAGCTCGCGGTGCGGAACGGCAACCTTGCCATCGCGCAGCTGCTGCTTGAGCACGGCGCCGACGCCGGGTCGTTAGGCGCGGAAGATCAATTGCTCCAGGCGTGCTTCGCCGGCGATGGCGCGCAGGCGCGCGCGGTGCTCGGCGCACATCCGGAGCTCGCGCCTGCCATCGCGACACACGGAGGCATGGCGCTGTGCCACGCGGTGGTGCACGACAATGCCGGCGCGATCCGCGTGATGCTCGAGCTTGGCTGTGCGCTCGACGCACAGTCACCGGAGGGCGGCACGGCGCTCCACTGGGCGGCGTGGCACGGGAAGCTGGATCTCGTCCGCCTGCTGCTTTCGTTAGGCGGACCCGTGAACGTGCGCGACACCCAGTTCGGCTCGTCGCCGCTCGGCTGGGCGTCGCACGGCTCCGGCCAGCACCGAGGCCACGACGACACGTACATCGCCATCGTGGACGCGTTGCTCGAGGCCGGCGCCGAGCGCGTGCCGTCCATCAACCGGTGGGGCGAGCCGCCCGAAGGCATGGCCAGCCCCGCCGTGGCCAAGCACCTGATCGCGACCGGCGCGACGGGCGGTCAGGAGGCCTAACGGGTCACGAGCGTCGGTAAATGACGCCGTTCTTCATCACGAACCGCACCCGGCTCACGGCCGAGATATCTTGCGTGGGGTCGCCCTGGACCGCCACGATGTCGGCCTTGAGCCCGGGGACGAGGCGTCCGATCTGCTTGTCCAACCGCAGGATCTTCGCATCCACCGCGGTCGCGGCGAGCAGCGCCTGCGCCGGGCGCATTCCGTCCTTCACCATCCACTCGATCTCGCGCGCGTTGGTCCCGTGCGTGAACACCCCCACATCGCTGCCGCATCCGATGGTGACGCCGTTCTTCATGGCTAACTGGAACGCGTGCTTGGCTTCTTCCATCGATGGCGTCGGCGCGCTCTTGCCGCGCACGTAGTGGTCGAAGTACTCCGAATACGCCTCGACCGCCGTGAGCGTGGGCAGATACGCGACACCGCGCTCGGCCATCATGTGAAAGACGGAGTCGGTTCCGCTGAATCCGTGCTCGATGGTATTCACGCCGGCGAGGATGGCGCGGCGCATCCCTTCGGCCGTGCTCGCGTGCGCGGACACCGGCCGGCCCGACGAGTGCGCCTCGGCCACGAGCGCGTCGATCTCCTCCTGGCTGAAGGTGGGCATCGTGCTTCCGTTAGGCCCGCGGCGGTAGTCGGCGTACACCTTGATCCAGTCTGCGCCGCGCGCCGCCTGCTCGCGCACCGCGGCCAGGACTTCGGGGACGCCGCTCACCGCCTGTCCGCCCTGCGGCAGCTCGAGGTCGGGACGGAATCCGCGCGGTCCGGGACCGTAGCTCGCGGTGGCGACGATGGCGCGCGTCGCAACCTCGAGGCGCGGGCCCGGAATCAAGCCCTCGTCGATCGCGTGCTTCATGTCTACGTCGGCGAAGCCGGCGCCCTCGGTGCCGAGGTCGCGCAGTGTGGTGAAGCCTTGCATGAGCGTGTTGCGCGCATGGAGCACGGCCTCGACGACGCGATAGCCCGTGGGTTCCTTGAGCACCTGGTCATCCCACAGCGTTTCGTTGTATGGGTGCAGGAACACGTGGGAGTGCGCGTCGATGAGGCCCGGTAGCAGCGTTAGGCCGGTGAGCGCGATCGTCTCGGTGCCGCGCGGCGCGTGCACGGACGCGGCGGGCCCAACGGCGACGATGCTGTCGCCATCCACGAGCACGACCCACCCCGCGTGCACCGACTCGCTCGTCGCATCGAACACGCGGTCGGGTCGCAGCAGAACCGGATGGCCCGGCGCAGGTGGAACGAGCGGTGCGAACCCGGCTTCGACCGGAAGCTTGAGCGCCGAGAGCAGGGTGTCGCGCGCCTGGGCTGTGATCGGAGTCACGTGCCCAACCGAAGCGAGCGCGGCCATTGCCGCAATCCGCGAGAAGGAAAACGAGCGGAAGCGTCGTGCGGGGTGCAAGCTGCGCGCTTCGGAGCGCATGGTCGGATCTCCTTGAAGGCGTCCAACGGGAACGGGCGAACCATGGCGGGATGGTACCGGCGCGCACGCGCGATCACCAGAGTCGCGCAGCCATGGCTGACCACTGCTGGCGTATCGACTAGACTTCCGAATCTGCTATCACCCGAAACACACATGAGCACTGACCTGCACCCGCCCGCCGAGGGCGTCGTCGACCGTTTCCTGCGCTACGTGCGCATCGACACGCAATCGCGCGAAGACCAGCAGACGACACCGAGTACGCTCACGCAGTGGACGCTGGCGAACCTGCTCGCGGCGGAGCTCACGCAGTTGGGCGCGTCGGACGTCACGGTGAGCGAGCACTGCATGGTGTACGCGACGGTGCCACCGTCTCTGCCTAACGGAGCGCGCGCGCCGACGGTGGGCTTCATCGCGCACGTGGACACCTCGCCGGCGGTGAGCGGCGCGGGCGTCACGCCGGTGGTGCATCGGAACTATCGCGGCGGCGACATCGTGCTCCCGGGCGATCCGACGCAGGTGATCACGGTCGCGCAGCACCCCGTGCTCGCGGACATGATCGGCGACGACGTCATCACCACGGACGGGACGACGCTCCTCGGCTCCGACGACAAGGCCGGCGTGGCCGCGATCATGACGTTGGTGGACGTGCTGCTCCGCAATCCAACACTGCCGCACGGCCGCGTGCGCGTCGCGTTCACCGCCGACGAGGAAATCGGAACGGGCATCGACAAATTCGACGTGCCGGCATTCGGCGCCGACTTCGCCTACACCGTGGACGGCAGCACGTTAGGCGAAGTGAGCGACGAGACCTGGAGCGCCCGGCTCGCCACGGTGACGTTTCACGGGACGAGCGCGCACCCGGGCACCGCGAAGGGCGTGATGGTGAATTCGGTCTATGCGATGGCGGACTTCCTGAGCCGCATGCCGCGCGACATGCTGCCCGAGACCACCGAGGATCGCGAAGGCTTCGTCCATCCGTACGTCGGGTCGCTCGACGTGGAGCTGTCGACGGTGAAAATCCTCCTGCGCGATTTCGACGCGAGCGGGCTGGAGGCGAAGGAGGAATTGTTGCGGCGGCTCGCGCGCGAGAGCGCGGAGCGGCACCCGGGCACGACGTGGCGGATCGAGGTCCGCGAGAACTACAAGAACATGAACGAGGTGTTAGGCCAGCACCCGCACATCACACAGCTCGCGCTGGACGCAGCGCAGCGCGCCGGTCTCACACCGTACTTGAAGCCGATTCGCGGCGGCACCGACGGCTCACGTCTCACGTTTCGCGGACTCCCGTGTCCCAACATCTTCACCGGCGGCCACGAGTTTCACAGCAAGCTCGAGTTCAACTCGCGGCGCGGGCTCGAGAAAACGACGGAGACGTTGGTGTGCCTGGTGCAGCTCGTGGTGGAAAAGAGGGAATAGGGCATCGGGAAACGGGGCATTATTCCCCATTTCCCGATTTCCCTATTCCCCCGTCCTCAGTGCGACGCCTGCGCCGTCACCGGCGTCAGGTGCTGCGTCGATGCGATGAACGACGCGATGTCCGACTTGAGCTGCTTGGCCGACGCCTGATTCAGGTAGGCCATGTGCCCGCTTTCATAGTACTTGAACTGCACGCGATCCTTGTACGTCTGGTCGAAGCCGAGGTGTGTGAAGGTGTATTCGGCGTTCGCGAACGGCGTGGCCGTGTCGTAGTAGCCCGCGCCGACCATCACGTGCAGGTACGGATCCTTCGCCATCGCCAGACGCAGCGACTCGATCTCGCTCGGGAAGCCGCGTGAGTTGAGCGAGCTGTAGTCCCAGCGTCCGGTGTGGCCGCCCGTGTAGTACTGCAGGTCGGTCGAGTACTTCAGGTCGTTGTGCAGATAGCGCATGAACGCCGCCATGAACGCGCCGGCCGGCGCGACGTCCGACGGATCGTAGTCCTGCCGCTGATTGGCCGCGTTGCCGTTGATCCCCGTTAGGCGCGTGTCGTAGCGGCCCATGATCAGACGCTGGTCGCGCAGCAGCTCGGTGCGAAAGCTGCCGGCGTCCAGGCGCAGGTTCGTGTTCATCAGGTACGGCTCGGAGATGCCCGTGAGCTGCGACAGCTTCTGCGCCACCGCCTGCCGCTCGGACTGCGAGAGGTCGTTGCCCTTTGCGAGCGCCGTAAGGTAGTCGCCGAACGCGTACTGGCGCGACTGCGCGACCACCTGCTCGAGCGTCTGGCTCTGCAGGCTCGAGGGCAGCTTCTTGTGATACCACGCGGTGGCCGTGTACGACGGCAGGAACGTGGCGTACGCGATGTCGTTGCTCGGATCCTGTGAAATGTACTGGAAGTCGAGCACCGTGCCTAACAGCATGATGCCGTTGAGCTCGATGCCTTCCCGCTCCTGCAGCTCGCTCGCCAGCCCGGCCGAACGGAACGTGCCGTAGCTCTCGCCGAACAGATACTTGGGCGACGCCCACCGGTCGTACTTGTCGAGATAGTCGCGAATGAACTGACCGAACATCGCGACGTCGTTCACGGCGCCGGTGAACTCCGACGCCTTCACGCCGGGCGCGGGCCGCGAGTAGCCGGTCATCATCGCGTCGACCTGCACGAGATCGGTCACGTCTAACGGAGAGTTCGGATTGTCGACCAGGTTGTACGGCGGCGCCGGCTCGGATCCCGCGGGTCCCATCTCGGGATGCTTGGGGCTCATGATGCCTTCGTCGAGCCAGATCGAGGCCGAGCCCGGACCACCGTTGAAGAAGAACGTGACGGGGCGGTTGGCCGCATCGACGCCGTCTTTCGTGTACGAGATGTAGAAGACCGACGCGTCGGGTTTTCCGGTGGAGTCGCGGAGCACCATCGTGCCGGCGTGCGCGGTGTAGGAGACGGGCTTGCCGTCGATCGTGATGGTGTGCTGCGTGGTCGACACGCGCTCGACGGGCGCGACGCCGGCCGACGAATCGGCCGCACCGCTGTCTCGCTCGGCCGCGGGTCGTTGGGCGCCGGGTCGCTGCCCCGGTGGTCCTTGCCGTTGTTGGGCCGCGGCGGAGCCGGCGGCCAGGAACGAGAGGGCGGTGCCGAACACCAGCAAACGCGTGCGCATGACAAGCACTCCTTGAATCCGGTTCACGATGGGAAGCGAGTGGCGATCCTGAGTCTGACGAGATGTCCTCACGATAGGAGAACGAAGAGATGGCTCGGATCGCTGCGACGGCGCACACCGAGCGAAATACGCCTGGCTCGATGCGCGCTGGGTGGCGATCGCACTCCGCGCCGGAGCGCGCTGGGCGACCGGCACTAAAGTACTGCGGGTCAATCGGTTGGCCTGCGCGCCCGAGCCTTCAGTGCTCGAGCTGATCGAGAATCGGCGTGGTGAGTCCAGTGATGCTGGGGCTCGCGACATGTCCCTCGAGATCGAACACCTCGACCTCGTTGCGCCCTCGGTGCAGCCATGCCCCCGGCAGATACAGCGTCTGCTGCGGACCGGCGCGCCAATATCGGCCGAGGTTCACGCCATTCACGAAGACGATGCCGCGGTGCCAGCCGCGCATGTCGAGGAAGGTGTCGCCCGTGCCGTCGATCGTGAAGGAGCCGCGATAGACGCTCGGCCGGCCGGCGTCGGTGGTGTTGCCCGCACGTGTCGACGGTGCATCGAAGGGCAGGCGGAACATGTCCCATCCCGACAGGCGCTGCCCGCCTAACGTAACCGGTTCGACGATGCCCTTGCGGTCATCCACGAGGAGCGGGCCGTAATTGATGTGCCCCATGTTCTCGACGAAGATGTCGAGGCGGCCGCCCGCGGGTACGCTCACGTGCGCCGTGAACCGCTTGGTGCGGCGGTCGAGCGTCGCGACACGCCGGCCGTTCACGAACACCTCGGCGAAATCGCGCAGGCCGGGCACGGCGAGCTCGCCGTCTAACGCGACGGCCGCGTGATGGCGATAGAGCACGTAGCCCTGCGACTGATCGAGGTCGGCGAAGGAACGCGGATCCTGCGCGTGCACGGGAGACGCACGGGCGGCGAGGTCGAACAGGTCCGCGCTCTTCGTTAGGCGAAAGGCGGGCACCGCGATCACGGGCAGTTTCGCCGGGACAGCCGGGATCGGGTACGGCACGTGGCGCCGGATCACGTCGCGGAGCGCGTAATACTTCTCGGTCGGCCAGCCCGCTTCCGACAATGGCGCGCCGTAGTCATAGCTGGTCATGCTCGGCTCGATGGGCATAGTCTTCGTGTAGTTGGCGCCCGAGGTGAACCCGAAGTTCGTGCCGCCGTGAAACATGTACAGGCTCACGCTCGCGCCGCGCGCGAGCAGACTGTCGTATTTCGACAGGAAGCCCGACAGCGGCGTCGATGGCAGCGGCTCGTCCCAATGCGTGAGCCAGCCCGGATAGAACTCGGCGATCATGTTCGGGCCGAACCCGCGGTTGAACGGCTCCGCGCGCGCCGAGAGCGAGTCGTAGTTTTCTTCGCCGGTCGCGGATGCGAACACGCCGGGAATCGAGCCTTGCGCGAATTCCTCATCGCCATCGGCCGTGAAGAGCGGGACGTCGATCCCGGCGCCCACGAGCATGCGGCGGGTCGCGTTCTTGTACGCCGAGTCGTTGCCGAACGAGCCGTATTCGTTTTCGACCTGTACCATCAGGATCGGGCCGCCGTGCGTGACGAGCAGCGGATGCATTTGCTCGCCTAACGCACGAATGTAGCGCGCGGCGGCACGCTGGTAGCCCGGATCGTTGCTCCGCACGCGCGCGGCCGGCGACTCGAGCAGATACGATGGAATGCCGCCGAAGTCCCATTCCGCGCACACGTAGGGCCCCGGTCGCAGAATCACCCACAGTCCTTCGTGTTGGGCCTCGCGGATGAACTCGGCGAGGTCGCGATTGCCGGTGTGAAAGTCGAACACGCCGGGACGAATCTCGTGGTAGTTCCAGAACACGTAGGTCGCAATGGTATTGAGACCCATCGCCTTTGCCATGCGCAGCCGGTGGCGCCAGTACTCGCGCGGGATCCGCGCGTAATGCATCTCGCCGGCGATGATCTGGAACGGTTTACCGTCGAGCAGGAACGCGCCGCGGCCGATGGCGAACGTGTGCGCGGCCCGTGCCGGGTCGTCGGCGCGCGGCGCGCGCACGGCGCCGCAGAGTCCGGCCAGGCACAGCGCGGCGATCGTGCGTTTCACCGCGCGCCGCCCGTGCCTCCATTGACGAGACCCAAGCCGCGCGATAGTCTCGCCACGGCGAATCCATCGAGTGTAGCTCATTGGCCAGCGACCCCGATCATGTCACGCCGGATCCCGCGCCGCGTACCGCCGTCACGCGCCGCGATTTTCTCGAGCGCAGCCGCGGTCTGGTGCTCGGACTCGGCGCGCTCTCGTTAGGCATCGCGCCGCGGCCGCGGTGGTCCGACGAGATCGTGCTCGGCAACGATGCCGTCACGGGTACGTGGACCACAGCCGGCGGCGTGCTGCGTCCGGTGCGCTTCACCGACGGCGTGAACAAGACTGCGCTGCCGGTGCCGGCGCAAGTGTTCACGCTCGCGTTCGCCGACAAGACCACGCTCGACGCCGGCGACATGCGCATTGTCGCGGCGCCTGTCACGGAGACGCTCGCGCCCAACCCATCCGCGTCGCGCGCGGCGGAGCGCGTGGGCGGGCGCCGGATGACGCTGCGACTTCGGGATGCCGCAGGACGGATCGAGGTCGAGTGGCGGGCGGTGCTGCGCGACGGCAGCGCGTACATCCGGCAGGAGCTTGTGCTGCGCGCGGTCCGTGCCGACGTGCCGCTGCGGTCGGTGACGATGTTCGCGGTCCGTGCGCCTAACGCGATGGTTCCGGGGACGGTGCGCGGGACGCCGGTCGTGATCGGCAACGCGTACGTGGCGGTCGAGCATCCCCTCGCCGACAACGTCGTGGACGGCGACGACGTGCGCTGCCGTGCCACGCGCACGCTGCCCTTGCGTCCCGGCGCCGCGCTCGAGCTGAGCAGCGTGATCGGCGTGACGCGGCCGGGCCAGCTGCGCCGCGACTTTCTGGCGTATGTGGAACGCGAGCGCGCGCACCCGTACCGCACCTTTCTCCATTACAACTCGTGGTACGACATCGGCTACTTCAACCGCTACCGCGAGGGCGACGCGTTAGGCGCGATCACCGCGTTAGGCGCCGCGCTCCACGAGCAGCGCGGCGTGACGCTCGACAGCTTCCTGTTCGATGACGGCTGGGACGATCCGACCACGCTGTGGCACTTCAATGCGGACTTTCCCGACGGATTCACGAAGGTCGCCGCCGCGACGCATCGCGTTGGCGCCGCGCCCGGCGTGTGGCTCTCGCCGTGGGGAGGGTACGGGACGCCACGCGAGGAGC
>Ga0105240_10002401_pt1 | contig 30130 bp, 50 predicted proteins | sample KBSC54metaG_FD_80426 | JGI IMG/M metagenome (GOLD analysis project Ga0105240, IMG submission 80426) | Corn rhizosphere microbial communities from Kellogg Biological Station, Michigan, USA - KBS C5-4 metaG | ecosystem: Host-associated > Plants > Roots > Rhizosphere > Soil | place: Michigan, USA... | reverse complement strand
TAGCACCCGCTGCGCCTGTACCACCATTAATAGCAACTACTGAAGCGCCTGTATTATTACCGATTGTAACTGTATGGGCGATTGCATTTGAACCAAGACCTAAACCACCTGTTCCTGCATTAACTAAAACTGCAGTCGCACCAGTAGAGTTACCAATTGTAATTGGCACATCATTAGCGGAAGCACCGATTTGAATTGATCCGCCCGCTGCTGTACCACCATTCACCACAACTGATGAAGTAGAATTTGTGCTACCTAATGTTACAGCTTTTGCTCCTGCTCCTGTTCCAAGATTTAAAGCATTTGCTGTTGCGTCAACAGATAATCCTAAAGAGCCTGTACCTGTATTAAATACTGAATTACCATTTGCAGCTGTAAATGAATAACCACCTGTTCCAACAGTTGATGTTAATCCGCCAGCAGCATTTGACGCTACAAGATTTAAAGCGCTAGCTGAACCTAAACCAGCAGTTAATGAAATACCGCCAACAGAAGCCACTAAATTTAAAGCTGTTGCGCTTGTACCTTGTGCTGATCTAATTAAAATTGTTTCAGCAGCACCACCATTTGCTAATAATGTAATTGCGCCTGCTGCGTTATTTGTAGATGTTAATGATATTGAAGCTGTGTCAGTAATATCAAAATCACCTGTAACGGTTACATTTCCTGTAACTGCCAAGTTATTATTCATTGTTACAGCGCCTGTAAATGTTGAAGCGCCTGTAACTCCTAATGTTCCTCCCACAGATAAATTAGTACCTACTGTAACAGCTCCGGATGTTGTTACAGCACCACTTAATGATGATGTTCCACCAACTGAGAAATTACCTAAAGTTACAGCTAAATTGCCAGCGGATATTGTAGCATTACCTGGATTAACTATAAGAGATGCCAATGTAGTAGCACCTGCTGCTGGAGTAGAAGTCCAAGTAGCAACGCCATTTACTAATTTTGCTAAACCAAAAAATATGCCACTGCTTTCATTTACCCACAAACTACCTATTGGTGCATGATCGGAAGATGTAGGATCTCTTTTAGCTACAATTGGATATGGGGCTAATAAAAGTATATCGCCACTAGTATTATACCCAACTTCGTCTGTTAAATTTACTGCCATATTTCTCCTAAAAGATATTAAAAATTATTTGTTTATATTTAACACCATTACAAGAATTAAAAGCAAGAACTATTTGACAATATAAATATATTAATATAGATTTATAGGAACATATAACTTGAAAGATATAAATGAGTAATAGTGAATTTAAAAGAAAAAAGAAATTATTAGTTGAAATACCTGAAAAATTACATATGGATATAAAATTAACGGCTATTAAAAACCAAGTAAGTATGAATCATTGGGTTACTGTAGTTTTGGTAGCAGCAATTAAAAAAGAAAATAATATTAATGAATAATCTAAAATAGTAGAATATTTAGGCGTTTTTTTAGCCTAAAGGAAAGAATGGAATCAATGCCTGCTATTTTATTATTTTGCATGATTAGTTTTCAAAATTGTGATATTAAAGAAGTTAAAAATATTGAAAATTACGAATATAAAATCTTCTTAGATGAAGATGATGAAGATTTTACTTGGGAAAATATAGATTATTGTGGATGTGTGGAAGAAATTGAATAAATGTATTAAGCCAGATTATTTCTGTCATCGTTGTCAGAATAATATTAAATATGATCACTGCAAAAGTTGTAGGGATTTTTGTAATTGTGATGAAATTAGTGATCTAAAAAAATTGCTTAAAGAATCAATTAAATTATATAGGGGCAAAATGAAATGAAAAAGATATTAATTATAATTTTAATATTTTCTACAATAAAACTTTTTGGTGGAAAAACTCATCCAGAATTATTAACTTTAAGAAATTGGATCTTCGTACTAAAATTAAATAAACAAAATATTTTAGATAATAAAATAATTATTCCTTTACCATCACCAATGAAAGTTCAAGATGCTTTTATTTATATTCGTGGATTAATTCAATACACAAATAATGCTCGAAATTGTAAAATAATAAATACAAAATTATTTAATTCTATTTGCGATCAATTAGATTTAAAAGATATGAAAATTAATTAACTAATTTTTAGGGGCAAAATGAAAAAACTATTAATTTTAATTTTTATATTATTTTCAAGTAATAATTATTGTAATGTAGTAAATATAAGTTTACGTTATTTAATTGGTTATATAAAAATGTATGGCATTACAAAAAAAGATATTTTAGATAATAAACAATATCATCATATTAAAATTAAGAATTATATTCATAAAGTTCATAATGAATTAATTAATTATAATCATGATTTTAGAAAGAAAAATATAAAATTATTTAATAATACATTAACTAAATTAAAATTAACTTATAATGAAATTGTTTAATTAGAATAAAATTAAAATGGAATAAATATGCTTAAAAGAATAAAACAAAATTTAAATGATTGTAATAATTTATTTTATAAATCGATTTTAACTGAAAATGATACACCTAAAAATCGTCAAAAACTTAATTTATTTACCGCTTTATTAATATTATTTTTGGGATTTAAGAAATAAATTCTTTTGCCAATTTATCTAATTCTTTACTCATTTCTTCATTTATTATTAATTCAAAATTTTCAGGTCTTCCGCCATATTTTTTAATAACTTTTTTCATTGTTTCTGCTTTTAAATGAGCGGCCTCATTAAAAATTTTCATATTTTTAATAATAGCTTTTTTGCCATTATCTGTTTGCATTAATGTTGGAACTGTTTGTAAAAAAGTTGATAATTCTTGATTTGTAACTCTATTTCCAAAAAGATTTTTAGCTCCACGTATGAATCCTGTAGATAATTTTTCAAATTCTTCTGTATCAGGATAAACGCCTTTTATAGCTGATTCCATTATACCAGCTATAGGTGCAATTGCAGCACCAGCTCCAGCACCAATTGCGGCACCAATTGGACCACCTACCGCTGCTCCTAATAGACCTCCACCTGCAGCTCCGTGCGTTGAAGGTACTTTTTCCTGTAATTCTCTTACAAATTTATATAATCCAGCTGGAGGTAATTTTCCTTTTTCGATTAATTTTTCCATTCGATTTAAAACTATATCATTTTCTTTTGCAGCTTTATCCTCTTTTATAACTTCTTGATAAAATGGTAATGTTTCTTTTTGTACTCTTGCTTCTTTTTGAGCAGCTAACGTTTCTCGGTGTCTTCTCTCAATTGGACTTGCTCCAATTCTTAATCCTGATTGTTTATTTGGTTGTGCAAATTCTTGTGGTTGTTTCTGTGGTAATTGTCCAGTTAATTCTTGTATTGTTGGAACTTGTGGTCCATGTCCAAACATAGCTAATGTTTGTGGTGATAATTGTTGTTGTTGTGGTTGTAATCCTTGCAATGCGGCCATACCATCTTGTTGTTGTGGACTTCCAATATCCAATCCTTCAAGTCTATCTAAAATAGATTTTTGTACCGCTTCTGGCGCACTTGCAAATTGATAAGCCATTTGGTCATTAAGACCAAGTCCTTTCCAAAACTGAGCACCCTTATTTATTTGCTGTTGTTGTTGGTATTGTTGAATTTTCATATTGGCTAAATTTTGTAATCCAACTCCAAGCCCAGAACCTAGACCAGAAGCCAATTTTTCCAATCCCGTTTCTTGTCTTTGTAATTGAGGTAATATTATAGCCATTATTGATTACTCCTAGCTAAATAATTTAATAAAGCAATCAATCCTGCTCCTCCTCCAAGAGCTAACCCAATTGGTCCAAGAGCGCCAAGTCCCGCAGCAGTTCCTGCACCACTTAATCCAGATAATATACTTGGAGCTGCATATCCTAAACCTTGGCCTAAACCTCCAAATAAATTACCTAATCCTTGTGATTGTTGTTGTGGTGGCGCAAATAAATTTTCAAATGATGGTCTTGAAGCTAATTGGGATAAGAAACCTTGTTGTCCAAGCTGATGTTGTGATTGTAAAGCAGCAAGTTGTCCCTCTAAGCCAGCGCCTGCTTGACCTAAAGCACCTTGAAAAGCAGAAGATCTTTGTGCTCCACCCGTTCCAAGGCTTGTAAAACGTTCAGCAAGAGTAGGAATTGTTTGTTGTTGAAATTGATTTCTTACTTGTTGGGCTATAGGTTGAAATCCTCCGGCACCTTGACCTAACATCGACATTAATTGCTGTATTGACTGATTTTGCAATTGTTGTTGTTGTGGTGAAACTGTGGGCAATTGCGCCGTTGTATAGCCACCAATTTTCTGTTGGTTGAATGGTAAAGGTAGAGCCATATTAACTCCTAAGATAAATTTATCTATAGCCTAATTGGTTGCAATTAATTTTTCCAGTAATTTATTATAATTAATTAGGAGGACACAAAATGAAAAAAATTATGTTAGCTTTTTTTATTTTTAATTCAGCGATTTGTTTAGATATGGCAGTTATTCCAACAGCAATAGTAATGGTTACAGAAGAAATACAAAAGATAGATAAAATATCATCCGATTCTAAAACTATGGAAAATAAAGAATCTATTCAATCTAAATGTCCTTTAGGAAGTTCAACAAAAGTAAAAGTTGCATTAATAAGTGCATCAGCAACAGTAATTTCTGCTATAATATTTCTGATTATACATTTAACAAAATAAAAACCGTACTGGCAGGTGCCAATACGGTAAAAAGGAGATTAGTAAAATGAAGTATTGTAAAGTGATGCTAAGAGGCTATACAATAAAAACAAGTTAACACATAAAAGGAATAAAAATGAAGAAAATCTTTTTAAGTTTATTATTTATATTTAATCTAAAGGCTAATTCAGCTGAAAAAAAAGAATTATTTAGTACAAACATTGCCTTAACTATATCTATTTATAATTTATTTCATGATTACAAATTACCAATCCAAGAAACAAAAGCTTTCTATAGAGTAATTATTGAAAAATTAGCTTTAGATAAAGATTTATTTGCCTTACATTCATTGAAAAATAAATTGGAAAAATTATCAAACAAAGAAAATAGAGGCGATATTAATTTTTTACAATTTGAAATTGATAATCAAATAGAAATAATAAAATTACAGTTATTACCAATATTATAATTAAGTTTTTATATATTCCAGTACAATATAACAAATATTAAAATTTATAGCTGTATTATTTGTAATTAAGATATTCACATTATTCACTGTTATAGATATATCAACACCTGGACCTGAACTTCCAATAGGATAATAATTAAAACCTATTGTATCATTAGCAACTCCATATATAGCCACAAATGTCCAAGTCGTTGTTACTATTAAACCATGTGGTATAGGCGGATTAACTCCAGGTACTATTGCTGTTAAATAAACACTTCTTGATACCGGTCTATCGACTGGTGTTGTTGGTGATGTTGAGTTCAAATTTGGATTAGGAAACCATGTTTTTGAACATATAGTTTCAAATGCATTATTATATTGACCTGTTTCTTTTACATTTAAAACATTAGCCATCAAATTAAGATTTTGATACATACGAACTAATATTTCTTTTAATTGTGGATCTAAATTACTTTGATAGATGTTTTGCGGATCCCATATATTAGTTGTTGGTACAAATGCACCAAATTGTGAACTAGAAGCCATTATTGTAACCTAACTGAAGTTCGTTCTGTATGTAATACTAATCCTTCAAGCTCAAAATCATCCCAAACTATGCCTGGTGTGGTCATTTGTCTTGCATCCATTGATATAAATATTTGAATACAATCACCAACTGTTTGAAAATAAACTTGATGCCATAATCTATCTTGAAATTGTTCAAGTGGATACAAGTTTGCAGGATAAGGTCGAGTTTCTAATACACTTGTTCCCATTATTGCACCGCTGGCTGTGCCGCCTTGTATCATGGACACTGGAGTTGCTGAAGAGGGATAATAATCTATCGTTACTTCACCTTGTTGCGTTTTTAAAACTCCAAAATCAATTTTAGCTAAATAGAAATTCTTTCCTTCTTTTAAATAAGGATTCCATTGCTTAGATAATATTTGAATTTGAGAAACTCTTGCCAAGGTACCGCCACCAGTATAAACACCAGCAATATCACCGGCTCTAATAGTAATATTGTTTGCATCAATGATAGCCACTACTTCATAAATTCCACTTATAGGTAAAAATATACCATTTGTGTTTTCAACTGCTACAAAATCATTAAGAGCTATATTATGATTAATTACTTGTAAATCTACAAAGCCAACACCCATTGCAGCACTTGGTATTGTCATATTAGTAATTTGCATTGATGGAGCGTTTCTGGAAACATCGGCATTAATAATTAATACCCAACCTTCTGGTGTGCCAGCAATAATTTGTCTTTGATTAGCTTGTATAATGCCCGCAACCCATGTAAAATTCGCTTCTGCCCATGTTAAATTAGTTGAAGCCCAAGTTGTATCGCCTTGTTGTTCATAATACCCAAAAGCTGTAAAACAATCGTCATTAATAGCCCATGAATCATTTCTATAGTTATAAACTAATATTTGATTAGGAAATTTTTGAGTTGCATCGGGAGCTTCATCATTTACAAATGCCCAATAAACTAATTCTTCAATAAAATCTCTAATACCCGCTATTCTTAATTGTTCATTATTTTTAACTTTAAATTCAAATATTTCATCTGGAATTTTTGAATCAATTCTTTCGACATTTGCACCGTTACATGCATGTACGCCAGTATTACCTATTGTTAATATTTGTTTATCAAATGGAACCGACGAGAATGTAGCTTGCGATCCAAGTTCGGTATTAATTTTTTGCCATACAAATGGTAAAACTTCATTTCCAGTATAAGCAAGTTCCCATGTGCTTCTTTCAAAATAAACAATAAGCCTATCTTTAATAAATTCAGCACTTATTATTGCTTCTTCAGTTGTTGCATCTATAAATCCCGCACCATCAGCAAATGTTCCGCCTGTTGTTTGATTAGGTTCTAACCATGCATTTGTTGCAAATGGGCTTCCATTGTGTGAATATCTAACTCTATTTGGAAATGCTGCATTAACTCCGGGAGCGCCGCCTGCTAAATTTCTTTCTATTGTATTTAATAATAATAATCTATTTTTAAATGGAACTATTATTCGGGCTGTTTGAACAAAACTACCATTTGTTAAAAATATGGTTAATGGACTAAAATTTGTCCAAACCGCACCATCTTGAGTTACCCAAATTGGATCATCTGTAGCTCCGGGCGCGCCAATAGTTGCATTAAAATTTGTAACAAACATCGCAACTATATTATCTGTAACACCTTCCCAATTAGCAGCCCAGAAGAAGTTTAAATCATTTCCGTGCCAAATTGGACTTACTAAAGTTCCTGATCTTTCCCATCCTACACCAGGAAAAAACCTATAAGCAAATCTTGTATCAAATCCATAAGATGGATGATTATTTATAGCTCCTGATTCATATTGTGTTAAACCCATTACAGGTAATCCAGGATAAAAAAATATCTGTGTTAATGCCGGAGCACCATTAATTACAAAATCTCCAGTTGTAATATTAAATGTTCCATTACCTTGAGTTGCTAACATTGGTTGTACACCAGGCAGAGCACTTATTACAGTATAAACTGCAGTGCCCACTGAAAATTGTTGTCCAACGTTATACGGTATTTGAGGATCATTTGGAATCCCCGTAATAATCAAACCAAGGTTGCCTGCAGCATGTCCTGCGCCATCAGTGACGCCAACTCCTGCTCCCGTTAGTCCAATTCTAAATCTTGTTTGTTGTTGTGTTGGACCCATCCATAAAGATCCAAATCGTTTTACAACCCGACCTCTAAATACATAAGCATTTTGTAATTGCTCAAAAGCATCGTCCATTATCAGAAATGGCCTTAAATCTGTTTGAAGACCTGTGTTTAGAGGGGCTATTAAAAAACGATCGAATGGCATGTTTAAAATCCAATCGCAAAATAATATGCAAATAATGGAGCATTAACACCACCTGCAGCAGTATCTCTAACTGATAACCAAACGTTAAAATTTGTTGTTGTTAGTGTATAAACATACATAGCTGTATTTTGATCAACTACACCATTTCCTTGTGGTGATATTTGTACATTTAAACACGCGGTTGGAAATGTTAAAGCAAAATTTCCTGTAGCTGCATTTGGATTAGCACCAAGTGCTAAAACATTTGTTTGTCCCCATTGTAAAATAATTCCTGAAGGTAAAAAAGTATAACCTCTAGCCGCTTTTACAGCAGAAGTTATTGGAATTCCTTGGTTAGCTGGTGTATTAGCGGTATCTGTTCGAACAAATAACTCTCTTTGTCCAGTATTACCTAAAGCAGCTATATTATTCAATTGAGTCCATACATTTGAAGATGTAGCTACAAAATTTGGTTGTGCTGCCTGAACTGGCATATAAACAAAATTAAAACCAGCAGCTGCATTTATTAAAGCGCTATTAGGATTGGCATTACCTGCTATTGCGCCTAATATTTGAAAATTATTTAATAAGTTCCCTTGTGAAACTGATAATTGATCATTTGGTTGTGGAATATTAGGTAAAAAGGGCATTATATCTCCTTAATTTTTCTGTAATAATCTAATTGATTATCTTTATTATTACCAATCCATAAATGAGCTGGATTTACACAAGTTGGATTATCTCCATTGGGGCAATTATGACAAACAAACAAAGATGATGGTATATTGCCATTAAATAATTCATATGAAATACGCGAAGCTCTTTTTGTTTTATAATTTATTAAAATATGCCCATACCCTTCTTTATCTAGTTTACTTGTCCATAACCAACAACCATTTTTATTAGACCAAGTATCAATATAAGCTATAAATTTACATATTAAGGAACAAAATGCTCTGCCTTTTCTATTAATACAATATTCATTACAATTTTCGCATTCAACAAATGTTTTTAATCTATCAATTCGTTGAATATTTTTATTATGATTACTTTTATATTTATTATAACAAGGCTTACATATATTCTTATATTTAAAATTTTCTCTTTTAACAGCATTAGTGGTAGTTAGATTAATATTGCATTTATTACAAATTTTATTTAATTCCATTAGTAATTTCCACCTCCGTACCAAAATCCACCATACATGCCACCCACGTTTTCGGTATAAATAGTTGCTGTTCTTTGGTTGGAATGTTGTACTAAAGTGCGGCGTAAACATAATCTCATTTGTAGATTATATTCTGGTTGTATTAAAGCAACCGATTCCATATCTAAACGATCTTGTAATATCTTGATGCTCGTGCCAAGCGCTATCAGTTGCCAATATTCTTCCAATTCAGGAATCATTTGATAACCGCTGCCCGGTGGAACTAATGGATCAGCCGGATTACCCAATGCAACCGGTCTTTGATAAACTTCAAAATTAATTGTATATGCCTGATCGGGAACTGGCCTTAAAGTAAACATATTATTATAAAATAATATTGCTTGCGGCCTTGCAGTTGAAACAGGTACTGTTTCACTATTTATTGGCGTTCCTGGTTGAACGTTAGCTGAAAAGTTTATGTTATATACGCCAGTAATATAATTTATTGTATTATTTGGATCAATAGCTATTGGTGGATTAATTAGTGCGGCTCTGTAAGCAGCAGAATTTGGATCAAATAAATTACCATTATTAGTTTTATATCCGCTAACTGGATCAACTACTGGTATATCGACTAAAGATAATCCAACACCGTTTGTACCAATAGCGTTAAATAACACATTATTTTGTAATAAGGTTAGATTCTGAATAAATCCAGGTACAGCAATTAATTGCTGAGTATTAATTACGCCAGCATATGGTCCAGCGGAGGCTGGATTAGCACCTGTATTTGCTGTTTGTAAAACATTATTAATTTTTGGATATATTCTAAAAAATTGTGTTCTATCTTGTGAATAAAATGATTCGAATCCAGCAACATAAAATGGTGGATGAACTGTAATATATAAATTCTGGAAATTTACTAATTGGTTTGTTGTATTGCCGCCAAAAGATAAGATGTCTGTATTATATTCGTCTTGAAATGGATTACAAACAAAACTAAATGGCCTTCTTAAATTAAAAGTTCTTATTTGTTCTGGAAAATCATAAACAACAAAAGTATTAATATAATTATTTAAATCAGCATCAGTTAATTGTGCTGTGGATGGTGATCTTGTTAATCTACGAACTTTTGTTTGAATAGCGGTTAAGTTAGTAACTTGTTGATATAAGTTATTAGCTACAGGCGATTGCGATGGAGGTGTTGGGTTTGCCATTAAAGCTCCTTAAACCACTTTCTAATTTTTATACATAAGTATATTAACAGAGACACCATTTCAATTCTACTATTTTTACAATTGATTAAATGTCGCTGCTGTTAACATTCCATTATCTTCACCAATCGGTACAGATTGAGCTTCTTGTCTATTTTCAGGAAATGTATTTGGAAAAACAAATACATCATAGGCAATTGCATCTATTGGTATTGTAAAAGTAGTTGGGCTTGTAACAGTTATTGGTCCAAATTGTTGGTTTATTTGAGTCATTCCATAGCCATTAGGGACATCAATCCTTACAATTGTTCCGGTTAAATATCCATGATTAGCAGGATTAATACCATCAAAACTTGTGGTAATTGAAGCTGGATTAGTATTTGTAATAGCAATAATTACCCGCATAGCTGGTATATACACTGGAAATTGTAAGGCTTGAATAACCATCTTGTCCTTCGTAGCTTTAGCGTAGTAGGATTATACCTTTTCTACTGTTACAATTCCATTAGCACCAGTTGGTGTTAAATCTTCAATATCAACAAATTCTAAACTTTGAAAGCTACAACGTCTAACTTTTTGACCAATCTTTTGTACAGATTTTCCAAATTCATCTTGTGCATATGTATGAACCGGATACCAGCAATTTTTATTTAAATGTATTGCAACACCTAATGGTAAAGTATAAATTTCACCATCTACAAGATCATATCTTTCGACATCATCTTCTTTAAATTCACGAAATACAAAACTCATTGAACCGCCTGGAACTTCATGAAAAATGAATTTTCCTCTTACAGGTTCACGATGTTTATCTCTTAAATGTTTTAAATTTACTTTTGGTTTGTTTTCTTTTTTTGGATTTAAATCTCTTGTTAAATCTATAGCCATATTCTTCCTTTCTAATTTTATTTAAGGAAGGACTGTTATTGTCCTTCCTTAAACCTTAAATCATATTACTCAGCTAGATTATAAACCACCCATTGATGATTTACCAGCTACCCAGAATACTTGATCACCAGCAGCAGATCCAGCAGGTCCTGAAATTGCAGCACCTAAAGCTGTACCATTACCACCAGTACCTAATATCATACCAACTATTGCAGTATTAACTTCTGCATCAGAAAGTAATCCATTTTGGGTATTAGCTACTTGAAGACCATTACAATCTAATGGTACTTGTGCTAATAGCGAAGATAATGATGTAGCAGAATCTTCACCAACTGGAGCCACTTGCGCTGGAGTAAATGGAACTGCAGCAGCAGGTGGGAACCCTTGGTTTCCAGCATTGTTATTTGGCATATTTCCAAATGTGTTCCATGCCGGGAATCCTGAAGCATCTAAATTAATAACGATATTATTAGCTGTACCACCGTTATTTGGCTCATTACCAGCTCTTGCAGCATTTACAGCAATAATATTAAACTGCTGGCCATCAAGAACAGCAAATGCACCCCATACAAATGATCCACCAGGGAAGCTTAATCTAATTTTCTGTCCCACAGCAAAATTGTGTGTTACAGACATATAAACTTTAGCTGGGTTGGTAGAACTTATGAATGTGATAACTCTATCTCTTGGATAGAATATAGGATCAAATGGAATTAATCTCCAGTTACCAGCTGTTGAAGCAACTGAGTTTGTAAGATTAATATTTCCAATTGTAAAGTTTGTGTTAAGTGTTACTGCTGTAACTGTAAAATCTATTCCACCAATTTGTGGTTGGTTATTAAGATTTGAAAGTCTTACAATAGAACACACACTTAATCCAGCAGTTGAAGCTGTTGTTATCACTGGAGGGTTAGCAGCTGTTACAGCTGTTAATGCAATTGCAGCAGCGGGAATTATTACAGATGAATCTAATAATGTAAATCCGCCTGATACAAAAGTATCTTCAGATAATACAGCTACACCAGCAACTGTTTTATACATTACAACACCTGAACCAACAGGCATTCCTCTTTGCCAGTAGAAATTAACACCGGTATCAGCTGCACCATTAATTCCAGCTTGGGTAAAGTTTTTCACCCACATAAAATCAATGTTTGATGGAACCGCAAGATTTACTACTTGCACCCCAGCTGCAGGAACTATAAACGAACCTTGACTTAATATAGTACCGTCCATGATTTCTCCTTATAATGTTGCGCGTAGGTTTATGACCCATAAATCATTTGTGATTCTTGGGACTTCAGCAAACTTATAACCCACAGACGCGTTTAACGCTAATGGACCAGAATATATTGGTGGTCTATAAATAAAGCTAGCACTGTATCCATCTTGCTCAATACATGCATACAATCTGTTACTTTTATGACCACTTTCGTGGCGGGCAAACCTCTTCGGATTCACCTCTCTATATTACTATAGAGTTCAGACTATCGCTTCGTCTTTCGACGTCTCTTCACTTAGTCGTTCAGGCTGCTTTCGCTTGCCCCTTGTCACCCAAAAGGGCTTCCAAGTCAATCAGAAGAGATTTAAGGAGACCTAAAAATTTAGCCTCCATGCCAACACAGAATATATTAAATACGTTAGCGCCAAGTGCAGAAGCGTTTAAAGTAACAGATCCAATAGATGAAACTAAGAATCTTAAGTTACCAATTGAACCCCATTCTGAACGCAATGCATTCATAGGTGCTGGGTAATTATTTTTATGAATAAATCCTGCAACACCATCTAAACTTCCAGTTAACTGGGTTGAACATAATGCAAAATATGCATCACGAACTGGAGCTGTACCAAACTTATCTTCACCTTCGATATTATCCATGATTGTATAAGCATTATTATTTAATAAAGCTCTTACAACTGTATCAACATCAGGCCGTGAAAGATTTGTTGGGTTATCACCATTACCACCACCAACTGCGTTAATAAATGCAGCTGAAGCAGCTAACATATCTCTTGTTAATTGATCTTCGGTTTGACGAAGTGAAACACCTAAACGTGCTGCACATTCATTAAGAACCGGGTCTTGGTTTTGTAATGTACAATCTGTTACTTTATGACCATCTCTGGCGGGAAGTCTTGTTATTCCTTCCTCTATATATTTCTATATAGTTCGGACTATCGCTTCACATTTCTGTGTCCACTCGCCTTAGTCTCTCAGGCTGGATTAACTTTATATTTATGGTACTTTATATCTAATAAACTAATAAATTAAGGATTAATTATGAATTTTTGGAATATGCGTGAAAAACATATATATCTTGCTGGCATAATAGATGGTGAAGGTTCTATTTCTATCGAAATACAAAATGCCAACAAAACATGTCGTAAAACTGATTATTATTCTATCCGTTTATTAGTTATTAATACTAGTAAATCATTAATGGATTGGTTAATTCAAGAATTTGGAGGAAGTTTATATAAAAGAAAATTAATTCCTAATCAAAAACAATGTTATAAATGGGAAATATTTTCTTTTAATGCTGCCTTAATTATAGAACAAATTCAAGAATTCTTAATTATAAAAAAACGACATGCTGAAATTCTTTTGGAATTTTTAAAAACAAAACCTAAAGATAAATATTTTGTTTCTAAAGAAGTTCAAGATAAAAGACGTCTTTTATATCAAGAATTAAAACAATTAACCAAAACTGGTTGTTAATCCTTGCCCCTTGTTGGCTTCAACTTAATGGTCAGCTTTCCAAGTCAATCAGAGCGGATTTAAAGCAGGCTATCTGCTTACAAAAACCAAGAATTTCAAAGATCTCTTTATTAACCTGCTCGTTGAGCGTTACATAAGTCTTTTACGCTACAACTATTACGGCACTTTTACCGTAAAATTGAATTCTTGCATCAATATCTACAGCAGTTAATGCTTGATCCGGAGGAGTAATCCCTTGGTTTCCCAATGGAACCATAGCAGTTGCTAAAGGATTATATCTTCTCATACGCAATGTATTACCACCATTACGAGGCATATTTTTTTTCATTGCGGGAATTTTATGGATCATATTTGGAACAGGAACGGAAAGTAGCTTATAGCTAAACGATTGCTGTACCGGTGAAGGTAGAACCGTTGTAGTTGTTATAGCCATATTTGGCTCCTTAAAGTTTATACCTTTTTCATATATACACTTTAAGTTGGACGAGGACTTAATATTTAGCGTCCTGAGTTGATGAGTCTCAGTTCACATCTGGATTTTTGAAAGTGAGCGACACCTTCGAATTACGCTAATACGTATAATACCTGTAATAAATTGTTTTTCAAATAGAAATCCCTCAAGAGATTTGCCGTAACTTGAGGGACTAATATATCCTTAGAGCCGCTAGACTCTTGAAAGGATGTAACGAATTTTAATCTGGTCTTCTTTCAAAATGATTAGAATCGATCAACGGTTTAAATCTACCACCCCATCTATTCTTAATATCTAATGATTCCCACATGCAGCCAAAGCGTTCGTAATCTTTAAAATCTGTTAAATATTTACCATCTTTAAATAAATTTAAATCAATCGCTAAACGTTGACAATGTAAACTATCAACTATTCCCTTACCTTCTTTGGCATAAATTACTGCTTGTTCGTGTGTTCTAAATGCTTCACCAAACGTACAAGAATAACTTTGTGCATAAATATAATTAATTAAAGTGCCAACATCTTTAGCAAAAAGTTGTTGTTGTTCTGATAGATTCATAATTACCTATTTTTCATTGCATCTAACATTTCTTTATGTAATTGCTTTCTTAAATCATCAGTTAAACCCTGCGCAAATGCATTAGCTCTTGAAAGTGGAGTGTCACCTTGTTGTGGAGCAATGCTTGCTAATGGTTTTGGCTTAGCTGCATTTGTTTTAGCTCTTTCAATATCAGCTTTATATGGTTCTTCTTGGTGAATACCGAATTTTTTAATTAATGTATAAGCAGAAACAGCTTTGCTATAAAGATCAGATGATGAATTTAATGTATTAGCTAATTCAGGATAAGCTTCTTTTAATAATTCAACGTTTTCACGGGAAACAACTTTATCAAAATCCGGAAATTGATTCTTTAATTTAACTTCGATTGTAGATTCTGTTGATTGTTGTTGATAATTCTTAAGCGTATCTTCCAGCTTTTTAATCTTTTTTTCAAACTTATTTAAATGTTTACCTTCAACAAGATCATCAGGATTAATTCTGTAATCAACTTCTTCTTCAACTTTTGGTTGTGGATTTAACTTAGATTGTAATTCCTGTGCTATGCGTAACGCTTCATTACGTTCTGATTCTAATTTTTGTGCTTTTTCTTTTAACTGTCTAAAATTTTTCGCTTGAGTCGTTTCAGTTTCAGGTTTAACTTCTTCTTTAACTTCAGAAACTTGAGTCTCTTGTTGAAGATTTTCTGCTTCAATTTCTTCATTATTTTGTTCTTGAGCTTCAACAACTTCTGGAACTTGCTCCGGTTGCACCGGGGGCATTTCAATCTGCGCTTTTTTTCCACCTTGCATACTCGTATGGTAAGATTCAGTTAAAGGTTTACTTTCAGCCATTTTTATTTTCCTTATTTATTTGGTAATGATATTGGCATCCAATGAGTTATAGCGTCTTTATTAAATGGCCATGTTCCACAATCAGAAAAATAACCTAAATCTTGATCAATTCTCCATTCGGTTTCATAGCATTGACCAAAATTCATTACTCTATTTTCATCAATAATTAAAACCCAATCGTATGGATCCAATTCTACTATATCTTTAGGTAATTTATCTTTTATTGATATCCATTTCATTAATTCCTTTCTAATAGTGTACTATCTTCTTTTTCATTATTAAATTTTTTACACATTTTAAACAATGTGCCATCATCAAAGTCTAATACACATTTCAATAATTCTTTTTCATCTGGATGCACTTCTACTGCATTATTCTTTAAGTGAAAACACGCATCTCTTGATGGAATTACCCATATAAATTCTACGGATTCAGCTTCATTATTATATCTAAATACTGCCTGATCATAATTTGGAGTCGGGCAAGTTAATCTGTCAATAAAATAATTACGAAGAACATTTTTCATTAATGGTTCAGTTTTAGTAATTACTTCAACAAAAAAATCATTTGGATATTTTTTTTGGCCTCGGTCAACTGTCTCAAGTAAATGCTTCATGTAATCTGAAGTCATTTCCCGTTGTTGTTCAACAACTGAGATTTTACCAGGTTTAGATAATAATAAATCTGAAGAGATTTTACCAACTGTATTTCTTTTATTTTCCATGAAGAGATTATACAAAAGAAAATAGCTCTTAGTCTAGGGGTAGGGCATTAAAACTAAGAGCTATTGTAATAAAGCAGTTATTAGAAATTATTTTTTCTTTTTAGGAACTCTCATACCACGTTTACGAGCTTCTGAGATTCCAATGGCTACAGCTTGTTTTGGGTTAGTTACTTTAGGTCCTTTTTTAGAACCAGAGTGTAATTTGCCTTCACCAAATTCATGCATCACTTTAGAAACTTTAGATTCTGCATCTTTGCTGTATTTTCTTTTTTTCTTTGGCGAATGATGTTTCATTTTATCAGCTTTATGAGCATCTTTTATTGATTTCATTAATTTATGGTCAACTTTTTTCTTTGCCATTATTTTCCTTTTTTCTTTTTTTTATTTGATTTTAATTTCTTTAATAATTCTTTATCTTCATGAGCTTCATGCTTAAAAGTCTCAATATCTGCTTTTAAATGTTCTTTAACTTTTTTAAGTTTATTTTTATTTTTTGCCACTCTTATCCTTTTAACCTTTAATATGCTGTTTTGTTTCCATAAGGATTTAAAAATCTAGCCATTGAGCTGTTATCATCATCAATTTCATCATCTGTTCCTCTTATTGAATCATCAAGATAAGGGGTTGCATAATAATAAGATTGAGGATATTCACAATGAATAGCTTTTCTTGGAAGATTAGCCATAGCTCTTTGATCTTCTCTGACCATTCCACCATCAGCCATTTCTTGCTTACGCCGCGGATCTAAGCCAGCGTAAAATTCATTTTCCATATCTCTGACTCTGGCAAAAGCTCGCTCATTGCGACGTTGTTCATTTTGATAAACCGCAGCATATTCTGCACGGATTTCATGACGTCTTGGCGCTCTTTCTTGAGCTTCATCACTAAATACATTTTCAGGTCTATAATCGTATTTTAAATTTGATTGTGGTTCATTGAATTCCTCGCCTCTATTGCGCATAGGTTTTTCAAATGAATCACGGTAATTAACATTTTTTCTTTTAGCCATTATCTTACCCTCGAGGTTTCATCATAACGTAATTTATAATCAATACGTTTCTCTTGGTCTGTTTTTTTATGTTTAATATTAAGCGGTACACCAAGAACCTTATAAGCAATTTTAGTGGCTTTATTATTTAGACGTTTCATTATAGGCATATTTTTCTCCAAAAAGGGGGAAAAATCCCCCATAATTTATACCTTTTTAGGGTAAAAATGATTACGTCTTTGTTCGTCATCATAATCCATTTGTGCATCTACGCCACTCACATCGTCATTAAGATCTTCTGGCAAGTATGGTCCAGTTTTTGGATAAGGTTTGATCATTACTTCCTGAGGCAAATTAGCAATAGCTCTGTGATCTTCACGAATCATTGCTGAATGTTCCAAACCACCTCTCATATCAGTTGGCATTCCCATATATTCTTCAGCCGCTGATAGTTCATGTCCATACATATCTGCTGGATAACTATCCTTGTCTGAATGATGTTCATCATTATATTTTTGGGATTGATGATTCGGTCTTGAAGATCTTTCAGATCTTTCGCCATAGAATCTTTTTTTTGCCATAATAGCTCCTTAGTAGAAACTGCCCTTCGATGCTTTATGCAAAGTAGAGCAAGGTTTTTCCTCTATCTACAAAGCAGAACCTTTCTGCTCAGGTCGAGGGTTTTCTTTTTCCTTAATCATGTTAGCTAAAGTAATTAACTTTTCAATATGCACAATATCAATTGATTCAAGTTCTTTTAATGCTTTAACTTTTTCCAATAAAGCAGACTCTTCATCTTTATGCGCTTGAGCGCGTCTTTCTTGTGCAAGAGCTTGATTTTCCTGAACACGACTTACTCTTTCAACGCCAAGACCTCTATCAGCAACTGCTCGTGCTTGCGCCAATTCAGTACGTGCTTGTATTTCTTGCATTTGAACTTGTTGTTGTTGTTGAGCCGATTGTTGTTGTGCTTGTTGAGTTTGTTGTATCGAATCAAGAAGTTTTTTCTTATTTTGTAATGTACACGCTTCAAGTAATACATCATCAGGAACCGGTACACCAACTTCACGCAATTGTAATAGTTGAGCAAATTGCATTTGTCGTTGTGTCGTGGTATTTAAACCTTCTTCAATAACAACATCATATTTACCAAAGTTCTTGTTATGAAACTGTGCTGTTGGTTCTTCTGTTTGTAAAATGTTTTTAATTTTTCCAGGAGTAAAGTTAGTTTGTACTAAATCCAAAGTAAGCTTGCCAAGAAGTTTTTGTGATCTGTCTAATTGGTCAAATAAACTTTGTAAAGTTGTAAGGCCAGCACCTTGACGTAACATTGATAATATTCCGGCTTTTTCATCATTAGCTGAACCAAGTAATTCTTCATTAACTCCCGATATTTCCATCACTTCACGAGCCAATAACTCTGAAAGTTGTGTCATTGATGGTGGAATTTGTGGCGGCTGTATTTGTTGTACATCCGTCATATTAGCTTCTTCTTTTAAAGCTATACCTTTACCTTGACCAGCCATAAATATATCTTTGGGATTTACTAATGAATTCTCTTTGTAAATAAATCCTGAAGTTACTTGGGATTCTAAGATATCGAGTTCTATTATTCTTCTGCGGTTATATAAATATTGTGCATCACGTAACCCTCTAACTACTCCCTGTATCCGCCATGGAAAATAAGGAAGCTGAGGGTTATAGTAAGCGAAAACAGGCACAAAAGGATAGGAATCAATTCCCATCGGGTTAGGTCCGTCATAAAACACCTTACCTTGAATAACTATTGCTATTCTATGGGTTGGAACTTCTTGTTCGATAACTGTCACTTCTGGATACGTCTGTAGATATAATCTAAGTTTATCTTCGTCGTTAGATTTCCATTCCATCGTCTCGCCGGTGCGCGTATCAGCTAACATTTTTTGAGTTCTGTAATCTCTGTAATAAAATTCATCATAAGTTAATAAATTTTTATAAGCGTATCCATAAGATTCTGGCATAAATTGAAACTTGGAATCTCTACCACTTCCAGAATCATTCCCCCATAACCCCATAATTTCTTCAGCATGATCGGGCATTAATGATACAGCTTCACGCTTTGTTACAAACGATCTTTTCCAAATAGCATTACAATCTGACAAATCAGATTTTCTGAAATATGGATCAATTAAAAATGAATTATATGCACAATTATCAACACGAATATTACCTGAAACCGGATCTTGTCTATAATCCATCCAGACTTGAAGTAAATTCATTCCAGTAACTAATGCACCTTGAAATGATTCGGATATAGTTTCTAAAACGCCTTCTTGATTATGTATCCATAACATAGTCTTTGTTAATTGATCAGCAGTCTGAGCATCACCATTTTCAACAGGTGTTATTATTGTAGATTTTCTATTACGTCGTTGATGACCTGAGATCATCTGAACAACGCGTCTTATTCTATTAAAATTAAATTGTTTACGACGATTTGCTGGCAAATTTCCATAAATATCAGACCAAAGTGTTTGATCTCCAGCTTCAAACCGCGTATCAGTGTCAGCTTCTCCCCAAAAAGACTGATTAATAGTTATTGACTCGGCATAAAACGCCTCCATCCTAGAAAGCAATCCTTTGTGTTTCTCGTCGTAATATTGCGGGCCAAGTTGAGGAAAAATCATCTATTTTCCTTTTTTGATAAGTATTTTGGATATAGCCTAAATTAGTACAGACTAGAGATCAAGTGTATTTAATACTTTGGTAAATTATCATTAAATATTCCAGGCAATTGTTGGCCATACATTACTTCGTTATAACGCCTGTCCAATTCCTCAGGAGATAATCCGTCTCTGGTCTTGGGTAACGAAATACACAAATAACGTAAAGCATCACTAGCATGAGAAGACCAATCATGCAAAGGGTGTGATTTATATACCTTTTTCTTGACATCAAATTCCTGTCTATAAGATTCTAACGCCTTGATCAATTTAACACAGGCAGTTTCATCAATCCATAATTTAGACATTGTAGATCTTACAGTTTCAATACCATCTTCAATAGATAAATCAGGGGCAATAGTAAAATTAATTCCTAATTGTCGTGCTTTTTCAATTCGTGTTAATCCGGAACCAAACTCTAGAACTTTGATATCATGTGGACCGATATGTTTGTTATATAAATATGGTTTTTGTTTAATCACATTAACATAATGTTCTAAACCAACTTTTGAATTTTCATAATAATCAATCAATCGAACTGTTTGTCCAATAGTTTGAAAGAATATAATTGAAGTGTTATCACGAGTTCCAATATCCCAAGCAGTATTAACTTTAAACGCAGATTCCCATGGAACTTGCCCAATCTGCCCTTTAACTTTCATGCGATCTAGATATTTAGAATAATAAGAACCTTCAACACCCATATCAAATGATGTGTAATATTCCTGCTGAATTAAATCATCAGACATTTCGCCTGAAGCTTTTTCTTTTTCAATTTCAAATAGCGGAATATGCTGAGTGTCATCCACAGTTAACTTTTGGCAATACCAAATGTCAGATTGACTTGCTATCTGGTATAGTTCAAAAAGATGGTTTTTACCACGAGGTGTTGATATAAACACAGCAGTTCCATCATTAGCAGTTAATATCGGTCTTATATATTGGTACGCTCTTGGATCTTGTAAAGCATATTCACTAAAGACACACAATTGTGGGTTCGTCCCCATTAACGAGTCATAATTATCAGACCCCACAACTTGTAATAAAGATCCATTTTTAAAACGTATTTTCATCTCAGTTGTATTTGTCGAATCGATAACTTCTTTTGGAATGTAATCCAATATACGTTCGCCAGTATTTGTAATGGAATCGAATATAACTTTTTTGCCTTGAGAATATGTCGGGAATATATAATAAATTACTTGTGGTTTTTTTAATGCAGCGCGAATACACAAATTAAATGCAGCAATATCTTTGCCGGGCGCGCCTCGGCCATATCAGTAATGCACGCTTGTATTTTTTATTCTCTACAGCGTCAAAAAAATCAATCTGATATTTTCGAGGTTTAAATTTGTTTAATTTAATAACAGTTTCAATATTCATTTTTTTCTTCTATTATTGGAATTCTCTTTAGGAGAAACCCATCTACAATTTTCTTTATAATAACCTTTATTATTATCGATCCGATCTATTTGCATATCTTTTGGTCTTTTGCCCATGTCTTCGAAAAACTTCTCAAATTTCATCCATTCATCACAAATTGTTATACCACGCCCACCATAATTTTTATATGCAGCATTATTAGGATTTAAGCATCGAGCTTTTATACCCATCCAAATTACATATTCTGTAGTACCCTTCATTTTATGGGTCGTGTGTAAACTATTTTTACAATCTTTACATCGCTTGACTCGTTGTAATCTTAATTCGGATCCATTAACAACTCTTATTTGACCACAATCACATTTACATTCAAAAAATCTATTATATTTATTTGAATAACTAAATTTTAAAACTGTTAATTGTCCAAATTTTTTTCCTTCCATAGGCATTGGACATTGATTGTTAAGTTTACAATCTATACATTGTGGATTTTTAGAACGATTAAAATTAGCAGGATACAGATACTTGATTTTACCGCATTCACACTGACATTTATAAAAATTAATAAGAGAAGTGCGTTTACCTTTTTTTATTTCTTTTAACTCTGATCCTAAAAATGTATATTTACCTTTTTTATCACCTATATTCATAGAACTATTATAGCATATCGTGGTAATATAGCTATAATATTTTCACTTAGTTTTTATATTTATTATGCAAGTAATTACATTCAAATTTTTTCATTAATTCTGGTGAAAAGGGGATTTTTTCTTCATTCATTTGCTACACTCTGCCAAGATTCTTCTGGTTCTTTAGGTAAATCCATCCAATGTGTTATTTTTAATTCTCTATCTTTTGATAAGAAAAATATTTCTTCATCACTAGGTCTAAATATTGCATTAAAACAACCTCTTTCATCATCATATTGCATGAAACAAATTTGGGTTCTCCAAATAGCCAAAAAAGGTCTATCTAATGGTAAAATATCTTTTCTATCGATATCGTTAAGAATACTAATCCATTTCATTTTGTTTTTATCTTTATAACGCTGTTATCTTTTTCAACAATATAAATAGTTTTCTCTTGTTTATTTTCTGTAACAATGGAACCTAAAGCAAAACCTAAAAAACCTACAATTAATAATTCAATTATCATTTTTCTTTTTTTCGAAAGATTCCATAACAACAGTAATATTTTGATTCTTTTCTTCTTCTTGTTGTTTTAACTTTGTTCGCCATTCAGTATCTTTTTTCCATCTATCGAGAAATTGTGGAAGAGATAATGCTGCAACTGAATTGCCTGACATTTTTTCTTTTAAGCACATTTCTTCACGATCACAGCCAATACGTAATAGTGTATATTCATGAGCTTCACGCATGCATTCTTCTCTATTAACAGCATCATAATAAGTTTGGTGCGGTATACCAACAGAAAGCCAGAAACGTTCAATTGATGAACAAGTGCTATTTTTCAATAATTCAGCCATTTTTGACCAATTATAATTAGTACGTTCTTTATCTCTTTTTTTTTCAAGCGTGTTATTTTTAATGGTTGACTTCTTTTTTTTCATCTTCTATAGCCTTTTTTGCTTTAAGTTCTTCTATAGAATTCATTAAAGTCTCAAAAAATGCAATATTTTGTTCAAGACCTTGGTCAACTAAATACTCAAAGTGTTCAATTGGCATTGTAACGTCGAGAAGTTCTCCGTTATTTCCTTCAAAGAAATCCATTGTTATTTTTTTATCGTTCATATTTTCTCCAAAGTAAATTCGGTTCGTGGTCCATTGCCATCATCGTATAATTTTTTTGCTGAAATATTACAAATTTGACAATCATCATTATAAAGAATTTTATTACCAACATCTTTAACGAATTTAATAAGATTATCTAAATCGGGGCGGAAAAACATAAAGCTACTGCCAATAGTAGCACGTCTTTTTATTGACATTACTTTTGGCACAGCAAAATAAAAACACACATCAAGTTGTAATGGCCCAGCTAATAAAACCTTTTCAATATTTTGTTTTTGTAATTCAAGCGCCCATATTAACTTTGTTTGTTTTTGAGAATCCCAAATATGACGATTTGTATACCGCGGTCTTGCCAAAGGTATCGGGTCACCCATTATTATATATTTCATTTTTGAGTCAAATTTCAATTTAGATAAAACTTTTTAACCACCAATGATACTTATATCATTTTTAAAAAGGATTATCACCCTGCGTTGAATTTATTTGTTTTTCAAGATTCTTATATCTTGTTATAAAACCCTGAAGTTTATTCTTATAATTATCTAACATTCTTTTATCTAAATCACTTAGCATACTTTTAGATTCTAATACTCGCGCACAAGTACGCCAAGATATAATCTTTCGTTTTAATTGTTCGAGGGTCAAACTTTCTTTCTCAGTAGAAATATTCATTTTATCATCCCCTTTTGATGGAATTCTTTTTTCTTCTATACCTTTTTTCTTAAGAATTCTTTTTTGGTATTCTTCTTTTCTTCCTGATGTTGTATTTATAGTACCTGTTTGTTTTTTAATAAAATTAAATACATTAATACTTCGTTTGATCTCTTTTTTTTCTAATGATTGGATCGATATTAGAGATAAGGCTGTAAAATAAAAGATTGGTAAAACTGATTTTAATTGTTCTTGAACCCAAGCTTTCTTAAACCAACTAGAAACTTTATATTCGCAACTTTTGTTTGCACCCCTACCATTTTTAACTATATAACCTTTTTCAACCAACCATTTTATAGCTCTACAAATAGTTTCATTTTCTAAACCTGTTTTTAATTCTATATCACCACTTTGTGATGGGTATAAATGCTTAAAAAATTTGCTTAATACTATGAAATAATTTAATACCTTTAAAACAGACTTTTTTCTTTTGATAGCCAATAATTGACCAACACCTAATTCATTTGGTTGAGGATCTAGTGAATTCCAGATCTCTGGTGGATGTTTTTTAGATTCTTGTTGACATGTTTTATTAGATTGTGTAAGCTGATTTAGCATTTTAAATTTTTACTTTCGTTACAGTTGGTAAATTTAATGCAAAAAGCCTCTCACTAAAGAGGCTAAAATAAATCAATCACGTTAAACATGTTGGTCACAAGATAACGTGGATGGTTTAAAGAATTAACCCGCTATCTAAAAAATAGCGGGTGTTTTATTTTCAAATAATTTAACAGAAACATAACAGAATTAAGCTTCTTTGTCTATTTCATTTTCATGCGTGCATTCTTTACCTAATTTTTCATAATGTATTCTATCTTCTTCCATATGTTCAAGATAGCGTAAACAATCTTTACAAGATCTGTCAAAACAACTAGGACATTTACTTGAATTTTCTTTTAACCATGTAAAAGTGTCTTTTTCATTAGGATAATCTTGTTCAATTTCTTTCCAAAAAAACCATAAAGAATCCCAATCTTCCTCAACTTGTCCACTTAATTCATTTAATCTAATTTGTCTTTTGCATAAATTTGGAGCAGCATAACATCCACATCTTTTATGACCCTTACTTAAATATTCCATTTCTTTACAATCTTTAAATAATTTATCTAATAATACTTGATAAATTTTCATTTTTATTCTTCTTCAACCTTTCATGTTTTTAGCTATAAATTCTTTCATTTTTAAAATAGTTCCATAAGTCGGGTTACGTTTAATTTTCATAAAGTCACTTAATGTTATAAATGCTATATTCATTTCTCTTGCCATCTGATTTATTGGCATGCCATTTTCTTTATTTATCTTTATTAATTCGTCCCGTAATTCATTTATTGTCATATTTATCTCCAAGTATTGACATTTATATAGGTTATATTACACTCATAATAATAATTAATCAAATCTAAAAGGGATTAAAATGTCAGAATATAGATTATCTACATTAGCTCATAAGTTAGAACAACAAATAAATACAAAAATTGAAATATTTAATCGACTTGGTAAGCAATGCAAAGAAGTGTCTGAAGATGAACAAAGAGAAATAATGCAGCAAATGACTGATATTGTTGTTGAACTTCAGCCATGTATTCAATTAGTTAAATTACAAAATCCACATTTAACTGAATTATTTGATTCATTATTAGCAGAATATGAAATTAAAAAGCAAAAGAAATGTCCAACTTGTAACAAATAATTCCTATAGGGGGAAAATGTTTAAACGTATTATTTTAGCACTCTTATTTTCATTAAATCTGCAAGCAATGCAGATTCCATTACTTACATTTGAATATACAATTGGGAGTGGCTTAAAGGGATTACAAGCTGCATTTATGGGATTACCAGTTGGTGGTAAAGTTGCAGTTGTTGGAGGGTGTATTGTCGCTGGTGGTCTGGTTTATATGGCAGGAACCAAATGGGATAAGCTCCCAAGAGGTGGAAGTTATCCATATGAGGAACCTAAGCATTGGGTAGAACAAAAACCTCCAAGAGATGAAGCTGGTAGATATGTAGATGCAAATGGTGATGCTTGGGAATGGGATCCAATTAAAGGAGAATGGGATGTTCAGATAAATAGATCAAGAGGGGACTTAAATAAAGGGGATCATATTAATATTAATACTGAGGGTGAAGAAACCCACGGTGGTAAATTGAAATGTGAAAAACTTGATTTAAATAAACCTTCTCATAGAATGCAGGCAATAGAAGATATTCATAATGCAGCAGAGAAAAATAAAAGAATGGAAGAACTATTTAAGAATTTCCCAAAGGATAAAAGATAATGGATAACATTGTAGCAATTAAAATAATAGACAGAGATGAAGGTGAAACAGGAGTATTAACATTCGGTAGGATTTATGATGAAGTGGATCATGAATCGTTATTAAATATTATCAGAATGCATTGTCCAAAGTTTGGTGTTAGAAATCTGGAAAAAATGGAAGTTTGTTGGACAATTCAAGAAGTATCACATATGAGGTTTTTCTATGAAGCTTATGCAAAACTATTAAAAGAATATTTAAAAACTCCTACTCATAGTGTTGATTATGATAATTGGGTTGAAGAAAAGAAAAGAAGAATATATTGTGGGCAAGATATTTATAGTTTAGGGTTTGATCATAAAGGAAAAAAATGATTAAAAAATTACTTATTTTACTAATTACAATTTCAGTTAATGCTATGGATACCAGAGGAGGCTTTCATAAAGCGCTTGAAGGTTATTTTGGCAAATATGAATATATTGGTTCATATGGTCCATCTTCAGGAGTTGTAGATATTCTTAAAGCTAAGTATGATATTGAATTTAAAAATGGCCGCGGTTCAAGTGAGAATGGTGAATATTTAGCAACGGTTGATGAAAATTATTACATAATGGTTTATAAGAAAGTTAAAGTCTTAAAAAGGCAAGATGCGTTTAAAGAAGAAAAAGAAGAAGCAAAGGAATAAATGGAAAATAAAGAGATTCAATTAATATTAGATGCTATTAAAGAATTATCTGAGAAATTAAAATTAAAAGAACCCCAAAAACCTGCTAAATCTGATCAGCTTAATGAGCTTTTTGCCGCGTTGGCAAAAGCTCAAGCTGAAATGAGAACTGCCGGCTTAAACGCGGAGAACCCTTACTACAAGGTCGGATACGCTGACCTTTCTGAGATTATAAAAGTATCAAGACCGCCATTAACAAAAAATGGTTTATGTGTCATCCAACAGATTATTCCTTCAGATAAAGGTCAAAATATTTTACATACAATTCTTTGTCATTCAAGTGGGCAGTGGATTGAGTCAAGAATGCGAATATTACCTTCAAAGCCCGATATCCAATCTTTAGCTTCGTATCTTACCTATTTGCGCAGATATTCTTATGCAGCCATTGTTGGTGTAGTTTCTTCGGGTGATGATGATGATGCTGAAAAAGAAGTAGCAACACAAAGAGATACTTTTGCTAAAGGTGTAGCATTAAATACAAAATATAATCCAAGAGAAGAATCATTTGAAACAATAACCTCAGAACAGATTACTGAAGCTGAATATGAATTAGCAGAATATCCCGACATCGCAGAACAAGTTTTAAGTGGATTAAAGATTCAATCATTGGCTGATATGCCTAAATCGAAATATACAATTGCAATGAAACGTATTAGAGAAATAAAAAATATTCGCAACAATGGCACTAAGTAATTATAATTTGGACAGATTTTGGAAAAATATTGATAAACAATCTGATGATAAATGTTGGAATTGGATTGGTAAACTAAGTAAGGGTGGATATGGAAATTTTTGGATAAAGGATCTTTCCGATAAAGCTCATAGAATTTCTTGGTTTATTAATTATGGTGAATTACCACCTAAAATATTTGTTTGTCATCATTGCGATAATAGAAAGTGCGTAAATCCTAAACATTTATTTCTTGGTACCAGTAGTGATAATAATAAAGATAGAGCAAAAAAAGGTAGAAGCGCAAAACCAATTTGGTGTATTCCTAAATTAAATAATGAACAAAAAGAAGAATTAATTAAAAGATACCTTAATGGTGAATCACAACGCAAATTAGCTAAATTTTATAATATTAATCAACGTTTAGTGTGGCAAATTATTCATAAAAAAATCCCTGAAAGAAATTATAAACATGCACCTAAATTAACTGATGAACAAAGGACAAATTTACTAAATGATTGGAATAATGGTATAAGAAAGTATGTATTAGCGATGAAATATAATATAGCTATATCTAGCGTAAGATACATTATACATAAAGAAGAAATTCTAAATCAAAGAAAATTGAGAAGGAAAGTAAATGCTACATAACGTTCCATTAATCACACGTACTGGTGAACCAACAAAATTAGATACTGCTGAATTTGGAACATTATGCAAAGTCACTAATGCCACTGGAGTTGTTTATTATATTCAAATAAATAAAGATGCTGAAAATCCAAGCTGGACCTATGTTGATTGTGAAGATGAAGATGAAGCATTTTCAAAAGCTTTAGGATTAAAGAATTAAAATGAATTGGATTAAATGTTCCGAACAAATGCCTGATAAAGATACATATGCAATTGTATTTGCAAAAATAAAACACAGTAAATATTGTGGAATTGATTTGAGCGTTATACCTGCTTTTTTTGATGCATATAAAGATATCTGGATTTATAATGAATGTGATTGTCCTTTAATTGTTTCCCATTGGATGCCATTACCTCAATCACCTACGGAATAAAAATTAATTCTTATTAACCGGAGTAAAATCTATATTCATTCCGGTTTCTTCTTTTATTACTTCTTCAGCTGCTATTTCAACCGGATTATTCCTTTTGCCAGTGAAATAATAACTTCCTAATCCAATTACAATCGCTGCAAAAACTATAGCAATTTTAATTAATATTTCGTTCATTTATTTTTTCCAATAATAAATTATTTAATTTTATTAATTCATCTATTGTTAATTTTTTAACTAAAAATTTTATAATATCTTTATTTAATATTTTATTTTCAAGTCTGTTTTCAACACATGCAATATATAATTGTTTAACATAATCATCTCTTTCATCTGATCTAATATTAAAAAAAATTAATAATAAAAATAATTTTTTCATCAATTACCTTTTTCTAAATCTGATACTCGTTTTGCAAGTTTTTTAAGTTCATTTAATAATAATGGAACTAAATCATGATATTTAACCGTTTCTGGTAAACCATCTTTATCATAAACAACAAGCTGTGGAAATACTTGATGTACTTCTTCTGCTATTAATCCCCAAGCAGGAACATCAGGATTTTTTTTATAATTAAAAGTTACGGGTCTTAAATAATTTATTAAATCTGATTGGATACCCATGTCTTTAATATTTTCTTTATATTTAATGGATGACGATATCGTACCTAATTGACTTGTAGATGCAGATATTAAAACCGGTACAGCATCATTAACAGTAGTGGTAACTCCTGCAATTCCAGCTATAAAACATGTGGTTTGAGTACTGCCGATTCTGATAACATTATTTTCAGTAACTGTTCCTGTATTACCAATTAATATATTAGATGATTCGGCACCAACATAATTAAGTCCCGCATTTCTACCAATAAGTATATTAGTAGATCCAGTTAAAAGAACTCCGCCACTACCTTGACCAAGAGCGACGTTATCAGAACCTGTTGTTAATAATTGCAAACTATTTGAACCGAGAGCAAAATTTCTATTTCCAGAGGTTAATGAAGTTAATGTCGCAAAACCTAAAGATGCATTCATTGTACCAGAAATACCTGCTCTACCGGAATTAATACCTAAAATTGTATTTTGATTCGCATCAGATAAATTTAAAGTTAAAGTATTTGTTGCGGCATTACCGGTAAATGAAACAGATGAACCAGAATTTAATGCAGCTACATTAGATATTACATTAATATTACCTACACCATTTGGTGGAACTACAACTGCATTATCTCCAGTTAAAGTTCGCATGTTACCACCACCACCACCAAAATTAACCCACCTGCCAATATTTCTTTGTTTAGATACTAACATCCAAATATCTGCGGCTGTTGGTAATACTTGCGGGATTAAACTCAATCCGGCAATATTTAACCACAAATCTCCAGTATTAAATGTTAAAAAATCTGTGGTTGTAGGCGCTCTATTAACT
>Ga0105240_10002400_pt1 | contig 30131 bp, 31 predicted proteins | sample KBSC54metaG_FD_80426 | JGI IMG/M metagenome (GOLD analysis project Ga0105240, IMG submission 80426) | Corn rhizosphere microbial communities from Kellogg Biological Station, Michigan, USA - KBS C5-4 metaG | ecosystem: Host-associated > Plants > Roots > Rhizosphere > Soil | place: Michigan, USA... | reverse complement strand
GCGCCTTGCTCGCCTTCCGCTTGATTCCTCGCCTGCGCCCTGGCGCCTTCGCCCCGACCTGCCTCGGGTGCCTGTCGACCACCTTCGCCCCGAGCGGCCTCAGGGTTGGCTCTTGCGCCACCTTCCGACTTGGACGCCTCGCTCCTTCCGCCAGCCTCCGACTTCGATGCCTCGCCAGCTCGCGCGGCCTCCGATTTCGTCCCCTCAGCGCCGGCTCTCGGCCCGCCCTCTGACTTGGATGCCTCGCTTCTACCGCTAGCCTCCGATTTCGACGCTTCGCCAGCCCGCGCGGCCTCCGGTTTCGTCCCCTCGGCACCCGCTCTCGAGCCGCCCTCTGCTCTGGACGCCTCGCCTCTTCCACCAGCCTCCGATTTCGCCCCTTCGGCGCCCGGTTTCGGCCCGCCCTCTGACTTGGACGCCTCGCTTCTTCCGGCACCCTCCGACTTCGACGCCGCAGCCCCTTCCGGTGCAGGCGCCTGCTGCTGGGCCGGCTGATCTGGAATCTGCGATCGGTCATCCGGTGGTGGCGGGGGAGTCGTCGCCGGCGGTGTTTGATCGGATTTCAAAGGCGTTGCCGCCGGCTGCGTCTGCTCTGTCGAGGACTGATCAGCAGGCGCCGCAGCTGGAGCCTGCGCCCTGGCGAACCAGGACCCGCCCAGCGCGGCCGCAATGAAAAACACCCGAAGAAGCTGCAGTCGTCTCACCAAGATCTATCCTCGATGCGCGGCGAACGGCCTTTTTCGGGCACGAGCACAGCCGCTCTGTCGCCATTGAGCGACAAAGAAACCCACAATGGATACAAGACCCGCGCCGATTGTCTCAGCGCGCCACCCTTATCGTGTCCTAAAACACTGTCAGACAGTTTCTTACACGATTTGCAGCCTGACTGTCTGCCTGACCCCCACATACCTGAGCACAAGCTATGCAATTCACCCCGCCCCACAGCAGGGGTGCTCGTCGTCCGCTGAGCACTTTTTTCGCGACGCGAAAACGCAACGATACCGCAGTGCGATAGCGTCACGTCGACTCGATTCGAGCCAGCCACTCTTGCACTCGCCCCCACACCCCGACGGTGCAAGGCGTGCGCGCCACTAATCGCACGCACTATCCCGGAGCAAACGCCCCGGCAGACTGCCCCAACATGGTGCCGTTTGTCTGCCTCACACTTTCCCGTCGTCGCCATCGTGCGGATTTTTAAAGAAAAAATCACCTGGCATAGTTAATGCTCTGGCATGCCGGCATCAATAACTTGTCGCCTATTACGGGGGGTCTAAATGAGAAAGAATGTGTTGCGTAAAATCTACATGGCCTGCTCTGCTCTAGCGGTTGCCGGCATCGCTCCCGGCTACACCCTGGCCGAGGACGCCGCCGCGCCCGCTGCCCCCACGGGCAACAAGCTGTCCCAGCTCCTGGACGAGATCGGCTTGAGCGCTACCGGCCTCGTGTCGGCCTCGTACTATCATTCCACTGCGGGCGCCCCCCTGGTGGCCTTTCACCAGTTCGACATCGAGCACGATACGTTTCAGCTCGACCAGGCCGCCATCACCCTCGCTTATCAGCCCAAAGATGGTTTCGGCGCACTGGTAAACCTCATGGCCGGTGAGGACGCGCGTGTGCTCAACGCCGCCGAAAACGGCACAAACAGCACCTTCGAGGCGACCCAAGCGTACCTGCAATACGCGCATGGTCCGATCACCGTGATCGCGGGTAAGTTCGTCACGCTCGCCGGCGCCGAAGTCATCGACCCGACGAAGAACACGCAATTTTCCCGATCGCTGCTGTTCTTCACTGAACCGCTGACTCACACCGGTGTCCGCGGGACCTACGCCGTGACCGACACATTGAACGTCATCCTCGGTGTCAACAACGGTTGGAACTCGACCTCCACCTCCTTCGGCTCCAAGACCGGTGAGTTCGGGCTGGCGTATACACCGAACAAGATCCTCGCCGTCACCCTGCAGGCGTATGTCGGCAAGGATCCAACCTTCGACGCCACCCGCACACTCATTGATGGTGTTGTGACGTACAACGCGACATCGGCTCTATCCTTCGGAGCCAACTTCAACTGGGGACAGCAGGACATACAACCCGGCGCCGGCCTGACCCTGTCGAGCCTGAGCTGGTACACGTTCGCAGGGTATGTCAACTACGCGCTCAACGATCAATGGCGTGTCTCGTTTCGCGGTGAGTACCTGAACGACAAGGATGGTTTCATCGGCGCGTCCTTCGCCGACGGAAATGTCACTCTCGGCCCGCAGGAGAAGATCAAGGAAGGCACCATCACAGTGGGCTACTCACCTGTGAAGAGCTTCGAGTTCCGACTCGAGGGCCGCTACGACTGGTCCGACCAGTCGAGCTTCGTGACGACGGTAAATGGCGCGCCGACCCCGATCAGCCATCAGACCGGCATCGCCCTGCAGGGTCTCTACAAGTTCTAAAACAACAACAATGGATCCGAGGCGGCGGGCCCGGTCGCCTCGAGTCAGCCGCTCGACTCCCTCACCCCTGCGGTGAGGGAGACTCTTCCAGGAGAGGGATGTGATAGCTGGCGAGAATCTGCGTGATCTGCGCCTGGTGTGCGGCGATCCAATCATCCAGCGTGTTCTGCCACTCCTTCTCGCCCTGGCGTAGCCCCATCGCTATCTCGTAATCGAACCTGATCGTCGGATCGGGCTTGAACGGCACGGCCAACCACGGCTGGCCCGACGTATGATGGCTCACCAGAAAGCCGGCGACGGGCCCCCACACGACCGCCACATCGATCTTTCCTGCCTCGAGATCACGCTCGATGATGGAGTTGGGAGTTTCGTTGGGATCGCCGCTTTGCGCCGCGTACATCACCGCGCGATCGATGAGCCCGTTCTTCAACACCCAGTCGGCGGCCGGCGTTTGCGCGAACAGACCGATCCGCAGCGAATGGAGCTTCTCGGAGGGCAGCCGCAGCAAATCGTCCGCGCTCTGCAGATTCTTGAATTCCTCGCGCGACGGTAGCACCAGCGCATAGATCGAATGCATGTACGGTTTGGTCGTCGCGGTGAGCTCGTAGCCCTTCGGCACCCCGATGATCAGATCGCATTTGTACTGTTGGGATTGCTCGTCGCGCGCGCGCAGCGTATTGCGGACGAATCCCATCCGCTGCGGGAAAAAGGTGTACTCGACTTTTTTACCGAGATCGTGCGCCAACGCTTCGGCGATCTTGTTCTCGTAGCCCTCGCCACGATCGTTCGACTGCGGCAGGCTGTGCGGATCGGCGCATACCCGCAAAGCGGCATCCTCGCGCGGGGGTTGCTGCGCCGAGGCGCCACCCCAAGCGAGCGCCACCGCAACACTCCATAACACTCCGGCCCTCATGTCAGCAGCCTATTTCTTGGCGGATTTTTCATCCGCCTGAATGGGATACAGGTGACCGGGCGCGATGTTGCCGTCCGAGCGTCCTTTCAGGTACGCGTACAGGTTCTCCCAATTGTCCGTAACCATCTTCACCCCGCCAAAGTTGGGCATGCCCTTCTCGAGACGCCCCTGCGTGACGGTGGTGTGAAACTGGTCCTTGGTCAGCACCTTCAACGAGTTCACCAGCGCGGGCCCTACCAAGCCCTCCTGCGAGGCCCCGTGACAACGCTCGCACGCCATGGCGCGCCAGGTCTTCCAACCCATCAACGTTTTGGGATCGACCTGGTTGCCATCCTTGACTGTGTACAACGGCGTGGTTGCGTTCTTGCCCTCGAAACCCTGCGGCGGGGGTGGCGGCTCACCTTGCGCCCACGCCTCGTGGACAGCTGCCCCGCCGGCCAGCAGGCCCACTGCCGAAAACAACACAAACGAACGAACTGACCTCATCCGCATTTTCCCCTCGCGAGGAGCGCGAAGCTCCGAAATACGAGCGCCACGCCGCTTGCGCGGCGTGGCGCAGCTCAACCCCCGGAGGCGCCGGATCTTTCCGGCCCACCGTTCCGGCTCCCGCGAGCGCTGCGCCCGGAATGACGCAGCGCCGCAAGGCGCGTACCGCTCTCTCAGGTCTCAGGCAAGTCAAACACGAACAGAGTTCCACCCAGCGTCGTGTACTTGGCCAGATCCTTATAGCCACCGACCGCGCCCAGGCCTGCGGTGCTCTCGGTGAGCCCGGCAGCCATGCCGATGCCCGCCCAACCGCCGATGCCCGAATAGACGCCTACGTACTGCTTGCCGCCATATTCATAGGTGAACACGTTGCCGATGATTCCCGAGGGCATCTTGAACTTCCACAGGTCCTTGCCGTCCTTGGTGCTGACCGCTTTGAGGTAGCCCTCGAGCGTTCCGTAGAAGGTCACATTGCCATCGGTGCTCAGCGCGCCCGACCATACCGAGAAGCGCTCCGGCTTGGTCCACACGATCTTGCCTTGTGACGGATCCCACGCGATGAAGTTACCCATCCCGCCATGGCTGTTCGGTGTTGGGAACATCGTCAGCGTCGCGCCCACGTACGGCTGCCCCGCCGTGTACTCCACCTGGAACGGCTCATATGTCATACAGACGTGGTTCGTCGGCACCAACACATAGCCGGTCGCGGGGTCATAGCTGGAAGGCTGCTCGTCCTTCGAGCCCAACGCCGCCGGGCAGATCCCCTTCACATCGACATCCGGGCCTGTCGTGCCCGGGGAATACTTCTTGTCGACGAGCGGCCGTCCGGTCTTCATGTCGACCTTGGTCGCCCAGTTGACCTGCGGGTCGTACTTCTCGGCAACCAACAGCTCGCCCGTGGAACGGTTGAGCGTGTAGCCGAAGCCGTTGCGATCGAAGTGCGCGAGCGCCGGCACCTTCTGGCCGTTGTGCGTGGCATCGAGCAACACCATCTCGTTCACACCGTCGAAGTCCCACTCGTCGTGCGGGGTCATCTGGAAGACCCACTTCGCCATACCGGTGTCGAGATCGCGCGCCCAGATGGTCATGGACCACTTGTTGTCACCAGGCCGTTGCGCCGGATTCCAGGTACCCGGATTGCCGCTGCCGTAGTAGACCAGGTTCAACTTCGGGTCATAGGCATACCAACCCCAGGTCGTGCCGCCGCCCAGCTTCCACTGGTCGCCCTTCCACGTCTTGAGGGAGGAATCCTTGCCTACCGGAGCCATCTTGCCGTTGGTCCAGGTCATGGTCTTGGCCGGGTCCATCAGCAGCTCGTTGTCAGGTCCGGTGCTCCAGCCGGTCCACACTTTCCTGCCGGTCTTGAGGTCATAGGCAATCACACGGCCGCGCACGCCGAATTCGCCGCCGGAGATACCGGTCAGCACCTTGTCCTTGAAGACGTGCGGCGCGTTGGTGTTGGTCTCACCGATCTTCGGGTTGCCGTTCTTCACGCTCCAGACAACCTTGCCGGTTTTCGCATCCAGCGCCACCAGCGTGGTATCGGCCTGTTGCAGGAAGATCTTGCCGTCGCCATACGCGAGACCCCGGTTTACCGTGTCGCAACACATCACGGGAACGACATCGGCGTCCTGCTTCGGCTCATACTTCCAACGGAAGGTCTGGTCCTTCAGGCTCACCGCATACACGTTGTTTGGAAACGGCGTGTGGATATACATCGTGTCGCCGATGACCAGGGGTGATCCCTCGTGGCCACGCAACACACCCGTCGACATCGTCCAGGCAACCTGCAGCTTGCCTGCGTTACTTTCATTGACCTGTTTGAGCGTGCTATGCCGGTGATTCGCATAGTCGCCGGCCTGAGCGGCCCAGTTTGCGGGATCAGCAATGCGTGCATCGAGGTCGGCATCTGCAAGGGCGGAGGTCGATATCACCGCTGCTGCGGTAAGTACGGCTCCCCTCATTAAGACTGATCTGTACTCGTGGCTCATATCTCCTCCAGCTTCTTGATTCTCGGAAATACGATCGTGTCCTGCGTTCCATCATTGCAACTTGTCGTGCGGCAGGCCCCTCCGTGACCGGACACGACGAATTTCGCATGTCTGGCACGCTTTATTTTAGCGGGGGGTATCAATACACCCGCTGTCCCCCGCCTGCAACCGCAAACATTGGAGGAATGAGGCACGGCAGCGTAGGATCGTCAGAAGGCGCACGATGGTGTGTCACGGATGGAACGTTATGGTCCCGGTATTCGCGCAATCCCGACCTGGAGCTTCGACGGTAGTCGTAGTGGCAGCGATTTGTTGGTGCACCCGCGCGCCGTTGGCGCAAGAGCCTCACCATACTCCCCGGAACGATTACCCTACGAGCGCGCGCGTTGAGTACGTACAGGAGTGCATGTTCAAGAACGGCGGCAACCTGTCCGAGCTGTACAAGTGCTCGTGCGCGATCGACTGGTTGGCGGACCATCTGACGTATGACGACTTCGTCGAGGCGGGCACGTTCGCGCGCTACTCGACATTGCCGGGCGAAGGGGGCGGAGAGTTTCGCGATCCCGAGCGCGCCAAGGAGCGCGCAAAGCTTTACCGGAACATGGAAACAGAGGCCTATCGCGCTTGCGGCTTGAAGACGAGCGGCCGTTGAAGCTAACGTGCGTTGCAGTGCGCGCTGCGTTCGTCAGCGCGAGCGCAGCAAACCTCAACGACTGAGCGCAATACCCCAAGGTCCCTTACCAACGGGTATCTTCTTTATCACGCTCAAGCTCGTGGTATCGACTAAAGTCACGTCGTTGGAAGAGCCGTTCGCGGTGTAGAGAAAGCGGCCGTCGTGACTGAGAGCGATGCCCCAGGGCCGCGCGCCCACGGGAATCTCCTTGATCAACTTCCCACCGGTGGCCTCTTGCTGGACGACGGCGACGGTTCCGCCGCGGCCGGTGGTGACATAGATCCGCCGCCGCGCCGCATCGAATACAACCCCCATGGGCCGGGCGTCCTTCCGCATCTCCACAACTCGCTCGACAGGCTCTCCGGCGGGGATTGGCACACGTGACAACGACGCGTCCCCTTCTCCGGAAACATACACGGCCTTGCTGTCGGGAGTAAAAGCGAAGTCGCGCGGCCTCATGCCCACCTTCGCGCTTTTCAACACCTTGAGCGCTCCGGCATCGAGGATAGAGATCGTGCTGTCGGTCTCGCTCGTAACGATCACCCATTTCCCGTTGGGGGACACGCGGACGCCTTCGGGCTCATGTCCTATCGGGATGGTCTTGATGATCGTGCCGCTGCGGGTGTCCAGCACCGAGGCTTGCGCCGAATCCTCGTTCGAGATGTAAAGCCGCGTGCCGTCGCGGCTCAAGTCGAATTGCTCCGGGTCGGAACCGGACTTGAGCAACCCGGTGACCTTCAGCGTTCCCGTATCGATCGTTGCGATCCCGTCAGCATTGAGATCTCGCTTGAGCTTGGCGCACTCCTCGTCCGGCACCGACGGCGGGCACTTCGGAACACCGCTCACTGCAACGTAAAGGACGGATCCGGCGGGGTTGAGTTTCAAGCCGCGCGGTCGTTTGCCCACGGGAATCGTGGCGACGACTTCGTTCTTCTGTGTATCGATCACGGAAACAGTCTCGCCGTCCTCGTTTGAGACGTAAGCCCGAGCCGCCGCCGGAGCCTGTGGCGGAATCGACAAAAGCAGGAACGCGAGCGCGGCAGATACAGTCAACGAAAAATAACGCATGGGATAGACAATAACGGTTCAGGGAAGGGGACTTCGCGGCGATATTGACACACTCACCTGCGCCTTCGGGGGCGTGTTCCAGAGACGGAGCGTTGTGTTCCAACTGACGAACAGGAGGCGGGGCAGCTCTAATTTGGTGCAAGGCCGAAGAGAATGCCGCATTGCAGCGTCTGGACGCTTTTCTGAGCACCTTAGGAATCAGTGAGTTATGTGACCCGGCACACGCTATTGATCCTCGCTTTGCTGGCATGTGCATTGCAACCTATCAGGAGGCCTTTAGTCTCAAGAGGACTCTCCGTTAATGAACAGGTTGATGTCGTCCCTCGCGGTTCTCGTTACCGCCTCTCTCGCGCAGGGATGCGCCACCTCCCATTCAACAACCACCACCGCGCCTGCGGCCGCCGCTGTTGAATCCAACTCCTGCGTCGGACCGAAGTGCGCCGCAGAAGTGCTGCAGGTCGCGCGCCGCACGGAGGTGCAAGTCGAAAAGGACGCGCCCAACATGCCGGGCCACCCACTGACTTCCGTCGTGGTCACGCAGTGCAACCTGATCGTCGCCGTCTACATGACCATGCCGGACGGCTCGCTGCTGCGTTACGACAGCAGCGCGCAGGTGCCCGCAGACCAACTCCTGCAGATGGCCTACACGGCTACGCGCAGCGAGCGTGTCGAAGTGTCATGTAACGACACGGGCCCGGTAGGCTACGAGAAGCACGATCCAGTCTGAGCGGCCACCCTAGATCCTGAAACCGCCATCCAGATCGATACTGCGGCCGCTGAAGTAATCGTTGCTGACGATGAAAGCGGCGGCCGCAGCAATCTCCTCCGGCTCGCCAAACCGCTGTAAGGGCACCGGCGCCAGCAGCTTCGCCAACATGTCGGGCCGCATGGTGGCAAGGATGTCCGTGCGTGTTCCGCCCGGAGAGATCGTCCCGGTGCGGATTCCGTAGCGGGCGAGCTCCTTCGCCCAGACTACGGTCAGAGCGGCGACCGCGGCTTTCGCGGCGCTGTAGTTGCTCTGGCCTGCGTTACCATGCCTCGACACACTCGAGATGTTGATAATGACGCCGCCGTTGCCGAGCCGGATCATCCGTTCGGCCGCTTCGCGCCCACATAGGAAAACGCCAGTGAGGTTCACGTCGATCACGGCCTGCCACTGGGCGAGGGACATTTTGCTCACGATCGCGCCATCCTTGGCCTTCACTAGCAACGCATCACGCAGGATGCCGGCGTTGTTGATCATGACGTCGAGCCGGCCGAGGTCGCTGATGATGCGATCCATGGTCGCGATCACCTGCTCTTCGTTGGCGACATTGACCTCGTAACTCCGAGCCGTCACGCCCGCCGCCTCCAGCGAAGCCCGCGTCGCCTCCAGGTCGGCGGCGCTCACGTCCAATAGAGCGACCTGAGCGCCGTCGCGCCCGAAGCGCTCGGCCATAGCACGGCCAATCCCGCGGCCGCCACCCGTAATGACGACTATCTTTCCATTTACTTCCATGGACTTAGACTCACTCTCGCCGCCTCGCTTGTAATCGGCATTCCGGGGCGCCACATTGCCCACCAGGCGCCCAGCGGACCGTCAAATCGGACGCAAGTCCCGCAACCGCCCCCCGGACGTGCTAGGTTACGGAGCGCGTCCGACCCACTTAAGGTAAAGCATGTCACAGAGTACTTCCGTCGAGCCGCGGCCGCCGATCAACTGGCCGGCAGCCCTCGTGCTCTCACTTTCGTTTCTTGCGGCGATCACAGTGGTGCCCTACTGGGGCCTGACGCACGGATTCTCCGCAGGCGCGTGGGTGTTCTTCGTGCTCTTCACCGGCGCGAACGGGATGGCCATCACCGGAGGTTATCACCGCCTTTGGGCCCACAAGAGCTATGAAGCGCATTGGTCGGTGCGACTCCTCTATATGGTGTTCGGAACGATGTCGCTGCAGAACAGCGCGTTTTGCTGGGCCAGCAACCACCGCACACACCACCTCCATGTCGATGACATCGACCGCGATCCCTATTCGGTGAACCGCGGCTTCTGGTTCTCGCACATCGGCTGGATGCTGCGGAACTACCCGAGCGGCTACCACGATTTCGCGAACATCCCCGATCTGCGGCGTGACCCCATGCTGCAGTTCCAGCACCGCTTCTATGTCCCGCTGACATTGGCCACGAACATTGGATTCCCGCTCCTCGCCGGCTGGCTGGTGGGCGACCTGTGGGGAACATTCCTGCTGGCCGGCGTTCTGCGCCTCGTATGGCAGCACCACGTGACCTTCTTCATCAACTCCCTCGCCCACATCTGGGGAAATCGGCCGTATACCGATGACAACACGGCGCGCGATAACCCGATCCTCGCGGTCATCACTTACGGCGAGGGCTACCACAACTATCACCATATCTTTGCCCATGACTATCGAAATGGTGTGCGTTGGTGGCAATGGGATCCGACGAAGTGGCTGATCGCGGGCTTGCACCTCGTGGGCCTGACGCGCCGCCTGAAGCGCACGCCCGAGTTCCAGATCCAGCGCGCCCTGCTGGCCATGCAGTTCAAGCGAGCACAAGAGAAGCTCGAGAAGCTGCCGTCCGTGGGCCAGTCGCAAATCGAGCTCGTCCGACAACGCATCGCTCACGAGTACGAGACCTTCCATGCCGCCATCGCCGAATGGGCGCGCGTGAAAGAGCAGTGGCTAGAGGAAAAGGCCCGTGCAGTGATCCAGCACTGGGAGCACGCGAACTTCCAGGAGCGTCTGCGGGAAATCGAGCGCCGTCTGCACTTGCAGCGTCGCCGCATGCGGGTACTGCACGCGCAGCTCGCATAAGCCCCTGAACACCCAGCGTCCTGATGAGGGGCCCCTTGCGGGCCCCTTTTTCATTCATGGGCGGCTGCGAGCGGAGCCATACCTTCTCTAGACGCCCCCAGCGCTGGTGGTGCAACATTCCCTCATGGGAAGAATATTCGAAGTCAGAAAACACACGATGTTCGCGCGCTGGAACCGCATGGCGAAGCAATTCGCCCGGATCGCGAAGGACATCACCATGGTAGTCAAGTCCGGCGGCCCAGACCCCACCTCGAATCCCGCTTTGCGGCGAGTGATCCAAAACGCACGCGCCGTGAACATGCCCAAGGACAAAGTCGAAGCCGCAATCAAGCGCGCTTCCGGGCGCGATGCTGCCAACTACCATCAGGTCATCTACGAGGGGTACGCCCCACATGGGGTCGCTTTGCTCGTCGAAACAGCGACGGACAATCCGACGCGCACCGTGGCGCAAGTGCGTAATGTCATCACAAAAGGGGGTGGCAATCTCGCGACCAACGGCAGTGTCAGCTTCTTGTTCAAGAAGATGGGTGTGTTCCGCCTCAACCCCGCTGGCATCGACCAGGACGATCTGGAGCTGTATCTGATCGATCATGGCCTGGAAGAGATGGGCGAGAGCACCGACGAGAAAGGCGAGCCGCAGCTCGTCATCCGCTGCGCCTTTGCCGACTTCGGCAAACTCCAGGAAGCGCTCGAGGCTCGCAACATCGCGCCGGTCTCCGCCGAGCATGAGTACATCTGCAACGTGCCGACCGAGCTGCCGGAAGAGCAGGCGACCGAAGTACTCAGCATGATCGACAAACTCGAGCAGGACGAAGACGTCCAGAAAGTGTTCCACACGCTCGCTTGAATGACGCGCTACGCGCGTTTCCATCGCATCCATATCTCCAACTGTGATGTGTTTCGCAGTGTTGGCTGCGAACGCGACGAACCCGGGAAAACGAGCGTCTTGGAACGTTACGTACCCGCACCAGTCAACGTGTCTCGTGCGCGCGACATCCTGACTCCGTGTGGCAACGATAATGGGCGGCGAGCAAAAGAAGCGGTATGCTTAGACCCGTGGACGACTACCGTGACGACCATAAACTTGAACCGGCCCGTTTAGCGGACGCTACTCGGCTCGCGGCGATGTCTCACGATTATGTGGAGACAGGACTCAAGCCTGCTTGGTCCTCGTCACGCATCACCTGGCACATTCGCCATCCAGAAAGCATCGTGTTGACCGCGCGCAAAGCTGATGTCGTAACCGGCTTTGCAATCATGCGGTATGCAGACGATGTGGCCCATCTGAATCTGCTCGCTGTGGATCCCGAGCATCGGCGCCGCGGTGTTGCACGACGCTTGATGAAGTGGCTGGAGGAAACAGCCTTTACGGCCGGCACATTCATTATCGGCCTCGAGCTGCGTGCCACGAATGAAGCCGCGTTCGCGTTCTACTCAGCGCTGGGTTATCGAGAGCTCGGACGCGTGCCGGGCTACTACCAGGGCGTAGAGCCTGCCATCCGTATGGCCCGCGATGTGCGTACCGGCAACGGCACAGTTCCAGATTTGCGCCGGCAGTCCGCGCCGTAGGATCCGGGTCGCCGGGCATCGGCTAGTCAGGCATCGCCTAGTCCGGCATCGGCGTCATCTGTCCCATCAGCGCGTCCTCGAAGCCGAAGTTACGCAGATCACGGATTCGCTGCGGATACAGAATACCATCGAGGTGGTCGACTTCATGTTGCACGACCCGCGCATGGAAACCTTCCACGGTGCGATCGATTGGCGCGCCATGTTGGTCGAAACCCTGATAGCGCAAGCGGCGGAAGCGAGGCACCAGGCCACGCATACCAGGGACGGATAGACATCCTTCCCAACCTTCTTCTTCCTCATCGCCGATCGCCGTCAGCACCGGGTTCACCAATACCGTGTACGGCACCGGCGAAACGTGCGGGTAGCGCGGATTCTCGCGCAACTCGAAAATCACGACGCGTTGACTCACGCCAATCTGCGGCGCGGCGATCCCGGCCCCGCTCAGCGCACGCATGGTGTCATCCATATCGGTCACGAGTGCCGTGAGCTCGGAATCAAACCTCGCTACCGGGAGCGCCACCTGCTTCAGCAACGGCGTGCCCATTTTCAAAACCGGTCTTACTGCCATGGCTCGTTATGCGCTGCGCGCAACCTTTTCTGCGGGATCGGCGGCGGACCGCCGACCCGCTACATATAGGGGCGCGAAACGCGCCGGAAGACGTTCCATCACGATTTTCCTAGGAACTTCGCGCGCTTCGCAAGCCAAGTATCCAACTGGTTCGCAAACAACTGCCGCTCGCGCTGACTCAGCGTCGGCGGACCGCCCGTGTTCACACCACCGCTACGCAGCTCATCGAGAAAATTCCGTAACGAAAGCCGCTCGCGCACGTTCTCCTTCGTATAGAGCTCCCCGCGGGGGTTGAGTGCGGTTCCACCCTTCTCAATCGCGGCGGCGGCCAGAGGCACATCCGCCGTCACCACGAGGTCGCCGGTTGCCATCAGCTCGACAATGCGCTTGTCAGCGGCGTCGAAGCTCTTCGGCACCTGCAAAGAGCGCAAGTTGCTTGCCGCCGGTAGCCGCAACGGCTTGTTCGCCACCAGCGTCATCTGAACACCCGTACGCTCCGCCGCCCGAAACAGGATCTCTTTGATCACAGTCGGGCAGGCATCGGCGTCCACCCAGATCTGCATATCCTTTACGACCGGTCAACCCGGTGCGGCTTGCGCCCGCCAGACTCGCGCGGGGTATCCCCGATCCGGACAATTTTCAGCTCGCGCCCCACCACGCGCACCTTCTTCAAGCTCCGGAAAATCTCCTTCGGCATGCCCTCCGGCAAATCGACAAAGCTGTGATCCTCGCGGATGTCCACATGCCCGATAAAGCGCCCCTCGAGCCCGGCCTCGTTGGCGATCGCGCCTACGATATTGCCCGGCTTCACGCCGTGCACATGCCCAACCTCTATGCGGAACCTCTCGAATTCAAGCCCCTCGCCACCACGCCGTTTCCGCTGCGGGGCATGCTCGCGTCGCTCGCCCACCCCCTCCTGTTCGCTAGGTTCCTCGCGCCGACTACTTGGCTCACCCGCGTCCTCACGCGCGCCACGCTCCTCACGCCGGGCGTGCACCCCGCGCTCGCCGACCTTCCCCTGCTCGCCACGTTCCTCGCCCCGGCTGCCTGGCTCACCCGCGCCCTCATGCGCGCGCTCCTCACGCCGGACGTGCACCCCGCGCTCACCGACCTTCTCCCGCTCGCCACGTTCCTCGCGCCGGCCACCGAGCTCACCCGCGCTCCCATGCGCGCCACGCTCCTCACGCCGGCCGCCGGGCTCACCCGCGCTCCCATGAGCGCCACGCTCCTCACGACGGCCGCCGGGCTCACCCGTGCCCTCATGCGCGCCACGTTCCTTGCGCCGGCCGCCGGGCTCACCCGTGCCCTCACGCGCGCCACGCTCACCGAACCCACCGTGCTCCCCACGCCGACCGCGCCCCGCATCGCCTCTATCGCCTCGATCGCGTCCGGGCCGCGCCTCAACGCCATCGCGCGCCTTACCCGGCCTCCGCGCTTCGCGCCCCTCTCCACCTCGAGTGCGCGCCCCTTCGGCGCGCGAGTCACGACCCGTCGATCGCGCCTCTTTTTCCTCACGCCGCCAACCCTCGGCCCTCTCAGGCAACAACAGCGGCGTTCCTCCATGTAACAAACTCGCGAGCGCAGCTGCGATGTCGATCGCAGTCACATTCTGCTCGCGCTCAAACTCCTCCAGGAGCTCCCGAAAAACCGCGCCCTCTCCGGCCGTCACAGCTTCCCCAAGCCGCTGTTTGAACCGTGCGACGCGCTGCTCATTCACCGCCGCGATCGATGGCAGGTCCATTTCCGCTATACGCTGTCGAGTCGCGCGCTCGATGATCCGCAACATGTTGCGCTCGCGAGGCGCGACAAACAGGATCGCCTCACCTTTGCGCCCGGCCCGCCCCGTGCGCCCGATACGATGAATGTATGACTCGCTGTCGTAAGGAATGTCGTAGTTCACGACATGCGAGACACGCTCCACGTCCAACCCGCGCGCAGCAACATCCGTAGCCACCACGATATCGATATCGCCGGCCTTCAAAGCGTTGATCGTGCGCTCCCGCTGCTGTTGCTGAATATCACCGTTCAGCGGCGCCGCATCGAACCCGCGCGCCTGCAGCCGCTCCGCCAGCTCGGCGGTCTCGAGCTTCGTGCGCACGAAAATCAACATCCCGTCGAAGGTCTCCGCTTCGAGAATCCGCGTGAGCGCATCGAGCTTATGCACACCACTCACGAGCCAGTATCGCTGCCGGATGTTGGCGGCGGTGCTGGTCTTGCTCTGGATCGTGATTTCGGCGGGTGCGCGAAGGTGTCGTTGTGCAATGCGTCGAATGGCGGGCGGCAGCGTAGCGGAGAAGAGCGCCACCTGCCGGCCCGCGGGCGTCTGTTCCAGAATCCATTCGATATCGTCGACAAACCCCATCTGGAGCATCTCGTCCGCCTCATCGAGCACCAGGACGCTCACAGACGCCAGATTCAAGGTTCCCCGTTTCATGTGGTCCATGATCCGGCCGGGGGTGCCCACAACCACGTGCGCACCCCGCTTCAAACCCTTCATCTGCGGCGTGTAGCTCTGCCCTCCATAGACGGGCAAGACGTGAAAACCCGGGAGGTGGGTCGCATAGCTCTGGAAAGCTTCGGCTACTTGGATGGCCAGCTCGCGCGTCGGCACCAGAACCAAGGCTTGCGTCAGCGCCCGGCCAAGATCGATCTTGGCAAGCACCGGCAAGGCGAAAGCTGCGGTTTTCCCGGTCCCGGTCTGCGCCTGCCCAAGCACATCCGTACCGGCGAGCAAAGGGGGAATCGTTGCCGCCTGGATCGCAGTCGGCACCTCGTAGCCGAGACCGGCGAGCGCCTGCAACAAGGCGGACTCGAGTCCCAGCTCACGGAAGCCGATGGGGTTTGGCGCAGAATCAATAGCGGAGGCGGAGGCCTCTGGGGTTTCACTCACGGAAATAACTCACAACTCAACGGAAGGGGGGGGGTGGCCATCTGCAGGCTTGATTGGCCGAAGGAAGGCTCGACTTATGCAATTGTAGCCCATCGGCCGGGTTATCGTGCGCCCGCGTAGCCTAGGGCGTCAGCCGGCCGACAGTATCGGCCACGTAAGCGCCTCGGCGCCCCATCGGAGCTGGCGGACCTTCCGTCGTATCCATCCCGGTCTGGTGCTCCATTTCGGCGTTGATTTCCCCGCCGAGCACTATGGTAAATCCTGTCAGATAAAACCACATGAGCAACACGATCACTCCACCCAGAGCGCCGTAGGCCTTGCCGAAACTGCCGAAGTTCTGGACGTAGGCGGCGAATCCGAAGCTTATTAGCAACCATACGGTGGCGGCGAGCGCCGAACCCCAGGTCACCCAGCGCCACTTCGGCGGTTGCCGGTCCGGCGCGTAGCGATAAACCAGCGAGAGAGCCAATACGGCAAACAGCCACAGCAACAGCCAGCGCGCTACCAGCACGGCAATCGCTGCCCCCGTGCGCAGTGGAAACACCTGCAGCAATAACGGCACGGCAACACCAACACCCAACATCACGGCAAAAATAAACATCGCGACCACCGTAAACGCGATCGCAAGGATGCTTTGCTGCAGGAAGCCGCGCCCCTCCCTCTGGTTATAGGCGATGTTGGTGGCCCTCATGAGAGCGGCCATCCCTTGCCGCGCGCTCCACAACGCCACGATGGCACTGAGGCCGGCACCGAACCCCAGCGTACGGTTTGCCGGCCCCGCAAGACTCTGCAGCTGAGAGAGCAATACCTTCGCGGCATCCGGAGGCAGAACCCCCAGGAACTGTCGCAGGTCGTTCATCACATCCTGCGGCGAGGCAAACATGCCGTACACCGACATGATGACGGCAAGCCCCGGGAATACCGCCAGCAGCCCGTGCAAACCAATTCCTGCAGCCACCAGCGATGCATTGTGCCGCCTGAGGTTCCGCCAGACCCGCACAGTGATATCGCGCCAGCCGGAGGCAGGAATTTCCGTCGGGTCTCGCGCCGTGCGGCCATGCGGATCTTCAGACCCGTCCGCCTTCGCTGATGTTTCCCGCGCCGACTCCCTCTCGCGTCCACTGACTGAATCCTTCGCCAGCTCCCGAATCGGCTCTTTCGCCCGGCTCCTGACCGGCTCGTCAGTCGGCCCACGTCCTCGCTCCCGGGTCACCCCTGCGCGGGGCCTACTGGCCGCCCAGGGCCTGACCTCCTCATCCTCGTCAGGCAGCTCCGCAGCAACCTGACGATCGAGCTCCCGCTCTTCGTCCCTGTGAGCGCCGGCCCTCTCGAAGCTGCAGTTGGTTTGTCGCTGCCTATGCAGCACGTCGTGACGCGGTTTCACCGCAAGCACCCGGCGTGGAGATCTCCACACCCAGGCAGCAACTCACATACCCGTTCCAGGATCCGACGAGCCGACGCGCTGCACGACCACAGGAATAGAAATCCTATGGTCACGGAACACAAGATTCCTTCCCGTCGACGTCGACGTCGACGCCGGCGCCGCGTGGTCACCTCGCGGCGCGTTAGCCGCTGCCACAGCATCCGTAACCAGATGGTGCAACGGCGACAGGTCGCATACCGGATCCGCGTTCGCCGCATCGCCAGTCAACAAGTACGCCTGACAGCGGCATCCGCCGAAATCCCGGGTCTTCTCGGGGCAACTGCGGCACGGCTCCCGCATCCAATCCGTACCGCGGAAATGATTGAAGGCCGGTGAGTCATACCAGATGGTCCGCACCGATTCGGATCGCACGTTGGGAAATTCGAATCCCGGCAACATCCGCGCGGCGTGGCAAGGCAGCGCGATGCCATCGGGAGCTACAGTCAGGAACACCGACCCCAATCCGTTCATACACGCCTTGGGCCGCGTCTCGTAGTAGTCCGGCACGACAAAAAACACTTTCATCTTGTTGCCGACGCGCGCCCGGAAGCCCTCGAGCACCTCTTCCGCCCTGCGCAGCTGCTCCCGGCTCGGCATGAGCAACGCCCGATTGAGCCAAGCCCAACCGTAATACTGCGTGTTGGCCAGCTCGACATACTCCGCGCCAATACGCTCCGCGAGTGCGAGAATCTCCCCCACGTGATCGATATTCAACCGATGCAACACAACATTGAGCACCATCGGGTACTCATACTTCTTGATGAGCGCCGCCACCTTGGCTTTCAGCTCGAAGGTGCGCGTACTGCTCAGGAAATCGTTCATCTCGCGCGAGCTGTCCTGGAATGACAGCTGGATGTGATCGAGCCCCGCGCGCTTCAGTTGCGCAATGCGGGCTTCGGTCATACCCACCCCGGAGGTGATGAGATTGATATAGAAACCCAGGCTGTGCGCCTCGCCGACAATGATCTCGAGGTCCTCGCGCACGAGCGGCTCGCCGCCCGACAAGCCAAGCTGCACCGCGCCCAGCTTACGGGCTTCCCGCAGCACGCGCAGCCAATCCTCAGTCTCCAGCTCCGGTCCGATATTGGCGAAATCGGTGGGGTTGTAACAGAACACACAGTGCAGCGGACACCGGTAGCTCAGCTCGAGGAGCAACCATAACGGGCGAGGCCCGAAGGGCAGAGCGCCGGCCACGGCTGGCCGGCCGGGTTGCGGATCCAGGGATGGACCTTGCGAGTCGCTCGCTCGCGGCGCGCCGTCACTCACCTGCGCACCTCCAGCCAACTCTTCTCCTGCGCCATCGCGACAAACGCCGTCACATCTGCGGACAAGCCGGTGACCCCATACGAGCGCTCGAGGTCTGCCACGATGTCTGCGACCGTCCTGACACCATCACAACGCGTCATGATCGCGGCAGCCGTGCTATTGAGCCGGACCATTCCTTCCGGATAAAGCAGTACATGTGCCTCCTGCGCAGGCTCCCACTGCAGCCGGAACCCGTGGCCGACCACCGGCCTGGCACTCGCATCGATTCCAATCACGACTTCACCCCATAACGCAGGGCCATGGCATCGTTCATCTGCCACAGCACATCCAGCTTGAATTGGAGAATCTGCAGCGCGCGCTGCTGCTGCTCGCGCGTCTTGAACCGCTCCAACGTCACCGCCAGTCCGAATTCGACGTCGCGGCGCGCCAGGCTCACGCGGCTCTGGAAATAGTGCAGCCCGGCTTGATCGATCCACGGATAGTGCTCCGGCCAGCCCGCCAGCCGTTGTTTGTGAATCTCCGGGGCGAAGAGCTCGGTCAAGGACGAGCACACCGCCTCCGGCCACGGCGCCCGTCGGGCGAAATTGACGTATGCGTCCACCGCAAAGCGCACGCCTGGCAGCACTTCCGACAAACTTTCAACCTGAGCTCGCTCCAGTCCCACGGCTTCCGCCAAGCGCAGCCACGACTCGATCCCGCCGGAGTCCTCGCCATACCCGTCATGGTCGAGAATCCGCTGCACCCAGTTGCGGCGTACCGCGCGATCGTCACAGTTGGCCAGAATCGCGGCATCCTTGATCGGAATGCTGATCTGATAATAGAAGCGATTCGCCACCCAACCACGGATCTGCGCCGGGCTCGCCTGTCCGGAATTCAACATCACATTGAACGGGTGATGGATGTGGTACGCGTGACCCTTGGCGCGCAAGCGGGTCTCGAATTCCTGCGCCGACCAGGGCGCGGCATCCATGTCGGGCGCTTCCGTCATAGGACGATATCCATGCCGTCCCAGGCAACTTCCACTCCGCGCCGCTGCAGTTGGGCCCGCTCGGGCGAGGTCTCCTCGAGTATGGGATTGGTATTGTTGATATGGATCAGGATTTTCCGGGTCGATGCGGGCAGCCGCTCGAGCCATTCCAGCATGCCGCCCGCGCCGGATTGCGGCAGGTGACCGATCTGGCGCGCCCGCTTGGCGGAAAGTCCCAGCCGGATCATCTCCTCGTCGGTCCAGAACGTGCCATCGACCAACACGCAGTCGACCCCCTGCATCGCCTCCCAGACATGCGGCTCGATCTCGCCAAGGCCGGGAGCGTACAGCGCGGACTTGCCTGTCTCCGCGGAGCTGATGACCAGCGCGACATTGTCGCCCGGCACAGGCGCCTCCCGATTGGGCGAATAAGGTGCGGGCTTGCTCGCCACCGGCAAAGCGCGCCACTGGACACCAGCAACCGCTTCGATGCCGAACCCTTCGGACTGCAGGTCGATCCGGCGGCGGTCCACGCCACAGTAATGGGACAGCACCTCGAGAATCGGATTACCGCGCGTGAGATCGGCGTACACGCTATCGGTGCACCACAGCGGCCAGGGACGGGTGGCTTCTCTCAGCATCAGCAATCCGGTCGTATGATCGACCTGCCCGTCGACGAGCACGATCGCTGTGATAGCCGTATCGCGGATCGCGCGAGCCGGCTGCAGCAGGTTGTTGGCCTGGAGCTGCGTCAGGATATCGGGCGAGGCATTCACCAGCGCCCAGGAACCGGGGGTCTTGCCCGTTACGGCAATCGAGGATTGCGTGCGAGCCCGCGCATGGATCGCACCGCTGCGCACACCCGAACAGTTGCGGCAATTGCAGTTCCACTGAGGGAAGCCGCCGCCGGCCGCCGAACCTAAAACGCGGATTCTCACGGCGTATCGAAAAACTCGGCCTTCATGGGCGGGGAGCCCGGCCAGGAGCCAGGCTCCTTACCCCATGCGCGATCAGCGCTTGGCGATGTACATCGTGATTTCCATGCCGAACCGGAAATCAGTGGCTTGCGGGGTTTCCCATTTCATGAGGATGCTCCTGTGCTTGACGGCTCTCATCCTTCCGCAGGGCAGGGCCGCGCGAATCCGGCCGATCATGAAACTGGTCTCATGATTTTCATTAGAGGGGCGTTGCAGCCGCAACCGTCCCGCGCGGTCCCCTTGCGCTACCATCCCGTCATGAAGCTGCGGACCCGCCTGAATCTCGTGGTATCCGGCCTGACCGCCGTGTTCGTGGCCGTGCTCCTCACCGAGGAAATCCAGAATACGCGCTCCTCGGTGCGCGAAGAGATCCAAGCGGCCAACGGTGTCGCTTCGCAACTCCTGGGACGGCTGGCCGTTATCTACTCGCGTACTGGCGGCACAGAGGTAGTGCAACAGTTCTTGCAGCAGTTGGGACACATCCGCGCGAACGACATCATCTTGCGCACGCCCTCAGGCGAGATTCTCTACACCTCACCACCAGCCACCTACAAGGCAGGCCATGAAGCTCCTGCCTGGTTCGCGCATCTGCTAGCGCCTCACGCTGCAAGGCACACGTTCCCGTTGCCGGGCGGAACGCAGCTCGTGATCCAGGCGCAACCTTCGCGCGCCATACTCGATGCGTGGGACGACATCACCGAGCTCCTGTCCGTTGCGGTGATCATGTTGATTCTCGTCAATGGACTTGCTTTCTGGCTCGTCGACAGAGCATTGGCCCCGTTTCCAGCCATTGCCAAGGGCTTGCAGCGCATTCAGCGCGGCGAGCTGACCTACCGTCTGCCGCCGTTGCCGGGAACCGAGGCGAGCGCGATCGGCACGGCATTCAACCGGATGGCCCAGGCGGTGGAAGACAACGTCCAGGCCGAGCGCAAGGCCCGCGAAGCGGAAACCCGGCTCGAGGAGCGTCGCGAGTTGTCTTTGTTGGTTGAGCAGCGGGTGGAGGAAGAGCGGCGGCTGATTGCGCACGAGCTGCACGACGAATTCGGGCAGTCCGTCACAGCGATCCGCAGTCTGGCGTTGGCCATCGCAACGCAATCCAACGAGCCTCCCATGAAGGAAGCCGCGCAACTGATCTCCGCGGAGGCGGCCCGTCTTTACGACGCCATGCACGGGCTCATTCCGCGCCTGATTCCCGTGTCGCTGGATACCCTGGGGCTGGCCGAGACCTTGGAGAATCTGGTCCGTGATTGGCAGCGGCGCAATCCGAACATCACACTGACCCTGCGGCACGAGCTCCCCGCGGATCTTGGCCCGAGTGTGACGCTGGCCGCCTACCGCGTAGTACAGGAAGGATTGATCAATGCGCTGCGCCACGCGCGCGCCGCGCATGTCGAGATCCAGTTGGAGAGTCAGGACAGCAAGATGGTTGTCACGGTGAACGACGATGGTGTCGGCCTACCCTCGAGCTGGTCGCGTCCCGGTCACTTCGGACTGCGGGGCCTGCTGGAACGGGTCGAGCATCTGGGTGGCCAATTGAGCGTGCAAAATCGCCAACCGCACGGAGTTTGCCTCAGGGCGACCATCCCGCTGGCCACCACCACCGCGGCGCCGATGGTGGTCTCGTGATCCGCCTGTTGTTGGTTGATGATCACGCTGTGGTCCGCACCGGCTTTCGCCTGCTGTTGCAATCGCATCCGGAAGTTCAGGTCATCGGCGAGGCGGAGTCGGGCGAGTCGGCTTGCCAGCGCTACGATGAGCTGCGACCCGACGTGTTGGTCATCGACATCGCCATGCCGGGGATGGGCGGACTGGAAGCCTTGAAGCGCATCCGCGCGCACCATCCGCAGGCGCGGGTGCTGGCGCTATCGGCCCATGATGACCCGATGCACGCGCGGCGGGCCTTTCGCGAAGGGGCACTGGGCTTTCTCTCCAAGCGCAGCGCTCCGGAAGCGTTGCTGGAGGCCGTGACCACCGTGGCCGCCGGGCGGCGCTACCTCGACGTGAGTCTGGCACAAAAACTGGCACTGGCGGACATCGAGGGCGGGGCGAAGTCGCCCATCGAGCGCCTCTCGGAGCGGGAATTCGAGGTGTTTGTCCGCCTGGCCGGCGGGGCCACCGTGCAGCGCATCGCGGATGACCTGAAACTCTCCGCATCCACGGTCGGCACCCACCTCTACAACATCAAACAAAAGCTCGGCGTGTCCAACCAATCCGAGCTCACGCTACTTGCGATCCGGCACGGCCTGTTGGAAGCATAGCGCCATTCACCGTGCCGGCGGCGCGGGCCGGATGATCAGGGCCGGCCAGCAGGACGAGTCGGCGCGGTGCAACCATTGCGCCCCCGGTCGCGAGGTCCTCCCAGCGGCGATCCCGCGCTCATCGACCAGCTCCGCGAACAGCGCACGGTCGGCATAACAGGAACCGTTGGGAAAGCGGACCTGTTGGAACGGACCGTAGGTCTGCGACCTGGCGCCGTCCGGACCCTCGAACTGCAGCAATACCGACTCCACGCTTTCGTAGCTGGAGACAAAGCGGCTGTCGATCTCCCAGTAATGATCGGAATAGCGGCCCACGACGGCGCGGTCCTCCCCTTTTTGCAACAGCGGTCCCTCGATCCTGAAGAAGGGCGCCGGCCCGACGATCCCGGGGTCCGTGCCCGCCAGCGAATTGAACCGCAGTTGAATCATTGCTCCTCCTACAACGGCAGAAACATATGCCGTGGCGTCGCAATTTCCGGGCCAGGAATCTGAACGCCTCCTGAACTGAATGACTCTGGACGCGAGCGGCGTTGGCGCTATGCTTGCCCCACCTGCGAGGCCATTTACTTCCTGCAAGCCATGCCCACAACACTGGACGAGTTGACTCAACGAGTGCGGCGGTTCGCCGCGGAGCGCGACTGGGATCAGTTCCATACGCCGAAGAATCTGGCCATGGCGCTGATGGCCGAGGCCGGCGAGTTGGCAGCGGAGTTCCAATGGCTCACGGCGGCGCAGAGTGCGGCACCCGACCCGCAACAGCTCGCGCGCATCCGCGCCGAATCCGCCGACGTGTTGATCTATCTGGTGCGGCTCGCCGAGCGGCTGGGGTTCGATCTGCTTGCCGCAGCCGAGGACAAACTCGCCGCGAACGCGCGCCGTTATCCTGTGGAGAAGGTGCGCGGTAGCGCGAAGAAATACACGGAATACTGACCGGCCCGCGCCACGGCCATATCACCGCCCCACTGTATCCAACTTCCTGAGCAAGCGTTGTAACAACGGCGCCAGGCGGCGCAGCTCCGCCCGGTGTACCAGCGAGAGGTCCAGCAGCAACTCTTCTGCCTTCGCAGTGAGCTCGATCCACACTTTGCGACGATCCTCCTCGTCGTGGCGCCGCTGTATCAGACCGCGCCGCATCAGGCGGTTCACCAGTCCTACAACGCTATGGTGTTTCAGATTGAGCCGTTCCGCGAGGGCCCCGATCGTGACGTCCCCGCCGCCGGGGAATCCCTTGATGGCCAGTAAAGCCTGGTGCTGCTGCGCCGTGAGGCCCGTCTTGCGGGCCGACACTTCGCTGAACGCGCCGAACTGCCGCAAGAGGTAGCGGAATTCGGCCAATGTCTCGTAATCCTCTTTGGGCAAGGCTTGCTGATCCGCTCCGGGCGTGATCCGTTTCATTGGGTCACCAAAAATATCGCATTACGATATATTACGTGCCCGCCTATGGGCGGGACATTACGTGCCCGCCTATGGGCGGGACATTACGTGCCCGCCTATGGGCGGGACATTACGTGCCCGCCTATGGCGGGACATTACGCGCCCGCCATGGCGGGACATTACGCGCCCCTAAACGCGGGGCACCCCGGCCCAGGACCCCAGTAAAAGAGCATGCAACACCCTCCGCTGCGCGATTTCACGGCCGACCGCCGCTTGTTGATCCTCGCCGCCATGGCGCTGGTCGTAGGGAGCGCGGGCGCCGCGGCCGCCTGGGCGCTGTTGCGCCTGATCAACCTGGTTACGAATCTAGCCTACTTCGGCGCCGTCAGCGTGGAGCCGGCCGCCATCGCTGATAACAAGCTCGGCCTTGCGGCGGCGCTGGTGCCGGCCATCGGCTGCCTCCTCATCGGGCTCATGGCGCGCTACGGCTCGGAGAAGATCCGGGGCCACGGCATTCCCGAGGCCATCGAGGCGATTCTGATCGGACGTAGCCGTATCCAGCCGCGAGTGGCCGTCCTCAAGCCTTTGTCGTCGGCCATCTCGATCGGCACGGGCGGCCCGTTCGGCGCCGAGGGGCCGATCATCATGACGGGCGGGGCACTCGGCTCGTTGTTCGCGCAGCTCTTCCACCTCTCCAATGCCGAGCGCAAAACCTTGCTCGTCGCGGGCGCAGCGGCGGGCATGAGTGCCACATTCGGCACCCCCATCGCCGCCATCCTGCTGGCCGTGGAGCTCCTGTTGTTTGAATGGAAGCCCCGCAGTTTCGTGCCCGTCGCGGTCGCGAGCATCGTGGCTGCGACGTGGCGCTCCTGGGCGCTGGGGAGCGATGCCCTCTTCCCCCTCACCACAGCTGCGACGCTGCCGCAAACGAGCCTGCTGCTGTGCGTAGCGCTCGGCATCCTCGCGGGATTGTGCTCAGGAGGCCTGACCGCCCTCGTCTACGGCACGGAAGATCTGTTCCAACGCATACCGCTGCACTGGATGTGGTGGCCGCTGATCGGGGGCGTGGTTGTCGGTATCGGGGGGTTGATAGAGCCGCATGCACTCGGGGTGGGTTATGACAACATCCTGGCGCTGTTGCATGGAGACATGCCACCGGGTGCGGCGCTACGCCTGCTGTTGGTCAAGGCCATCGTCTGGTCGATCGCACTCGGTTCCGGCACTTCCGGCGGCGTGTTGGCGCCCCTGCTCATCATGGGCGGCGTGCTGGGCTCACTATTCGGTTTCGATATCGCAGGCGGCGACACCGGTCTATGGGCGCTCGTCGGCATGGCCGCCATGATGGGCGGCACGATGCGGGCGCCGCTCACAGCGATGATGTTTGGCATGGAGCTCACTCATGATCTCAATGCGCTGTTGCCTCTGGTCATCGGGTGCGTGAGCGCGCATGCCACCACGGTATTGTTGCTGAAGCGCTCGATTCTTACGGAGAAGGTAGCCCGCCGCGGACATCACATCACGCGCGAATACGTGATCGATCCATTCGAGACCATTCGCGTGGTCGACATCATGGCGCGGCCGGCAGAATCGATCCCCGCCAAGTGGACGGTCGCGGATACACTGACATTCTTCACGGCACCGGGCGCACCGCGCCGTCACAAGAGTTATCCCGTCGTGGATGCCAATGGCAGGGTGCGCGGCATGGTCTCACGCGCAGATGCACTGCGCTGGTTGGGAGACACGGAAAACCAGGAAAGGCTATTGAGCGAGCAGGTGGCCGGTCAGGAGCTCGTCGTCGGGTACGACGACGAATTGGCCGGGCACCTGGCCGATCGGATGGCGGCGACGGATATCGGGCGCGTGCCCATACTGAGCCGGGCATCCGGTGCGCTCGTCGGGCTCGTGGCCCGGCGAGATCTGCTGCGAATCCGATCCAACACGATGCGGCACGAGCATGAGCGTGAAGCGCTCATTCGTGTGCTGCCGCGATAGCTCTCAGGAGCTCCGCTGCACAGCCACGCGCCGCGTGAGCCGCTCGATGGAGCGCCGCGCGGCGGCCTTCGCGATGTGCTTGCACCAAAGTGGCTCACGGTTGGGCATCTGGCGCCGAAACTTCTCGCAATCGCAAGTCCACTGGATGCGCTCGTCCTCCGTCTGCAGGACTTGCACCGTACGACTCGGGAAGCTGTAGGTATCCAGCACGGCCAGCTCGCCGCGCGGACTCCGTCGTCTCGAAAATCTCAAAACCATGACACCAGCATAACGCGGGGCGGCTGTGGAACGCCTGTGGATTACTTGTGCATAATGGGATTTTTCAATTGACTACCCGGCCCAGATCCCCATGCCGACGTTACGAACGTGCGCACGCCTCCTCACTCTTTTCACCCTCCCCGCGCTCGCCGCGGGTGCTCAACCTGTTGCCACTCAGAGCCTCGATCCGCAACAGCAGCAGGCTCTGGATGTCTACCGTGAGCTCCTGGAAATCAACACCACGGCTTCCGCAGGCGATACCTACGAGGCCGCCAAAGCCATGGCGGCAAGGCTCATCGCGGCGGGTTTTCCCGCAGCCGATGTGCATGCGCTGCAGTCGGGACCGAAGCGCGGCAACCTGGTAGCACGGCTGCGCGGCACCGGAAAACGCAAGCCCATCCTTCTGCTTGCCCACATCGACGTCGTGGAAGCGAAGCGGGCCGACTGGACCACCGATCCTTTCGAGCTCGTCGAGAAGGACGGGTACTTTTACGCGCGCGGCTCGAGCGACGACAAATATATGGCGGCCACCTGGATCGCCAACCTCATTCGCTACAAGAAGGAAGGCTACCGGCCGGACCGCGACCTGATCGTTGCGCTGGAAACTGACGAAGAGGGCGGCAACCCGGAGGGCGTCGGCATCGGCTGGCTCATCGACAAGCACCGGGATCTCATCGATGCGGAATTCGCGCTCAACGAGGGCGGCAGCGTCGCGGTCAAAGACGGCAAGCCGCTCTGGAACAGCATCCAGACCAGCGAGAAGGTCTTCCAGAGCTTCTGGCTGGAGACGCGCAATAGTGGGGGCCACAGCTCCCAACCGCGTAAGGACAACGCGATCTACGAGCTCGCTGCAGGATTGGAGCGCATCGCCAACTTCGATTTTCCCATGCAGCTCAACGAGACTACTCGGCTGTACTTCGAGCGCATGGCGAAAATCGAGACCGGCCAGGTCGCGGCGGATATGCAAGCCATTCTGGCACCGAAGCCAGACCCTGCGGCGGTCGCCCGCCTCTCTACGCAGGTGCCCTACAACGCGCAGCTTCGAACGACCTGCGTCGCGACACGCATCGAGGGCGGACACGCGGACAACGCCCTGCCGCAGGTCGCTCGAGCCATGATCAATTGCCGCATTCTGCCAGATCAGCACGTTGATGAAGTCCGCGCCACCCTCGTGCACGTGCTCGCGGATGACAAAATCACCGTGACACCGGATAAACCTGCGGTGTCGGGCCCACCTTCGCCCTTACGCCCCGACCTGATGAAGGCTATCAACACAACGACCGCCAGATTCTGGCCCGGCATTCCGGTGCTACCTGTCATGTCGACTGGCGCGACTGACGGCCTCTACTTGCGGAATGCTGGAATCCCGACATACGGGCACAGCGGATTGGCGGCAGATATCTTCGATGTTCGCGAGCACGGTAAGGACGAACGCGTCAGCGTGCAGGCATTCTTTACGGGGCAGGAGTATTTGTACCAGCTGGTAAAACAACTTTCTGGGGGCCATTAGGCGCTGGGGCGGGATCCAACTTCGCCGCGGTTGCTGTGAGGGCCAGCACGACCGACTCCGGCTGCCGTACTTCCGTGTACATCTGATCGCCGTCCTCTGTTTGCCGGCGCGCGATCCAGATGTACCCCGGGGCCGCCGCGCGGATGTTGTAGCGGATCGTGTAATCGCTGCGCACCAGTGCCCCGGTTATCCGGGCCGCCCTATCGAAATACACGAGCATGAGGCGCTCGTGAGTATTCGCGTCTATCCATTCGGTCGTGGCGACCTGCTCGATGCCATCCGGCTGCAGCGCCAATGGGGCTAGCCGTGCAATCCTGGTGGCCGGAGGATCGATCTTCAGATAGTCGAGACTGAACTCGGTCGGTTGCAACGAGCGGACCAGGTCGGGCTGGATGTGGCCGAAATCGATGTCGAAGCTCAAATCCGGGTTGATGACCGGATGGATGAAATCACCCGTCGTGGCCGGTCCATACAGATCTCCGGCGATGTAGGGAAAGAACAGCCGGAAGGTATTGCGGGGCAAGGGCTCGCTTGCCACCTGGAGATCGGGCCCGAAAAATTGGAGGCGCGCATGCAGTACCCAGCCCTGGAACGTCGCCGGCTTGCTCTGCTCACACCCGGACAACAGTCCGGCCGCGACGACGAGAGCAAAGAGGCGGCGGGTCAGGACAAGCATTCGGTCAACGCGCGGTCGGTCAAGAGGAAACGATCTTTGCCTTGATCGCCTCGTATTCCGCGTCCGTGATGAGCTTGTTGTCCAACATCTGCTTGGCTTCCTGGAGCCGGCGCACGGCATCTGGCTGGCCTGCTGCGCCTGCGCCCGCTGCGCTGGGATAGCCGCCCCCCGAGGAGACCTGGATTCCGCCTGAGCGGGCGCGGAGCTCTTCCAACTCCCGCACGCGCCGCTTCTCGCGCCATGACTGGTCTTGCGCCTGGCAGATACGATAAACCGCTTGCGCCTGCTCTTTGCGTAAACCCGGGAACTCGTGCCGCTGGGAACCCTGATTGCCCTGCGATGCGAAGTCGGTAGCACGTCCGGCGCGCACGAGGAGATCCGCTCCCAACATGCCTACGCGCAAAGTGACTTCCTCCAGGTCCTGCCAGCGGATGTCGGATACATCGAAGCCACCGAGCAACTTGCGGGTGAGGAGAATCAGCCGCCCGCTCGTGGCGGCCAGGAGCAAGCGGCGATGGTTGAGAGCGAAGATGCGGCGCTGAATGGCCCAGGCCTCGAGCGTCTCGCTCGGGATCAGCACCGAGCGCAAATGCTCCAGAGGCCGGGCCAGTGCCGGATCGTAATCGCTGAATGCGTTCATGCCTTCACCTAAGCGCGAATGTTGTTTTCGTTTACTTCGGCGCCGCAGCCTTCGGCACCGCGCCGCTGCGCACCAGTTCCGCCCGCAGATCGCGCAGTTTCGCCTTCAGGCTGCGCTCGTTTGCAGGCCCCAGGCGGATCATCAGCTTCTGCCCGGCCGAGAGGTCCTCGAGACGCGGGTCGGCGTACTGGTAGAAAACCTTGGGCTGCACCAGCTGGATGGGCCCCTGCGGCTCAGGAGCTGCAAGCAGGTGATCGATCACCTCGACCAGGCGGTCATTGAAAAACCGGCCGGGATATCCGAGGTCCTCGTACGCCTGCTGAAACAACGGATACAGGCGGAAATAAACGGTTGCAAGCGTTTTCGGATCCGAGGATTCGACCAGGCGTATGAAAGGAGCGTAGCGTGCGGCATTGTTGGCACTCAATGTCACCATATCGCCCTGCGTCAGGACTTGAGCTTCGCCTGGGGTGGGTTTGATGGGGCGCAGATCCACGGCCACTTTTTTGCGCGGCAGATTGTCGACCGTCACGACGATGTGTCGAACGATGTTCTCCGGCACGAGGAACTGCTGGATGGCCTGCGCACCGAAAAGGCCCCCCAAGGAGTCTTTGACCACCTGATCGCTCTGATTCAGCGCCGGCAGTGCCGCCGAATCCGCAGTATTCGGCACCGGGTGCTGAATGCCCGCGTTGTCAGGATTCTCCACGGGCGGCGGTGGCGGTGGACGATTCTCCTGGACCTGCTGCGAAGCGCTCGGCTGCGAGTAGTAGCGGTAGTACACGCCGATGCCCGCAATCACCGCGACCACGGCGGCGGCAGACCACCAGATCGCCTTGTTCCGGAAGGATTCTTCAGCATCCGTCGCTTTATTCCACATCCACTGCACCTTAGATCCCAAACGGACGGTTACTCTACTCCGGTTCCCTGCGACCTCGCCAAACTCCAGGTCCAGCCAACGCCCAGCAGGACCTCGAGGTTGACAGCTCCGCGGTCATCGGCGGAGCCAGCGGCCACGCTCAAATGCGAACATTGCGCTGCATCACCTTGATTTGACTAAGATTCCTGTTCCGCTTCAGCCTCATGCCAGGCTAGTATCCCTCCGCTGATACGCCACGAGGGCACGCGTGCATGAAGCTGCGATTTCTTCATCTAGAAGACAACGGGGACGACATCGAGTTGGTAAAGGCCGCACTGCTGCGGGGCGGGCTCGATTGCGAGGTTTTGGCGGTCGACACACGGGACGCATTCCAGGCGGCACTCGAGCAATCCCATTTCGATGCCGTGTTGTCTGACAGCAGCGTGCTCGGCTACGACGGCAGCGAAGCGCTCAGCGCTGCGCGCGAGCGCTTTCCGGGAATTCCCTTCATCGTCGTCTCGACAG
>Ga0105240_10002398_pt1 | contig 30147 bp, 25 predicted proteins | sample KBSC54metaG_FD_80426 | JGI IMG/M metagenome (GOLD analysis project Ga0105240, IMG submission 80426) | Corn rhizosphere microbial communities from Kellogg Biological Station, Michigan, USA - KBS C5-4 metaG | ecosystem: Host-associated > Plants > Roots > Rhizosphere > Soil | place: Michigan, USA... | reverse complement strand
TTGTGAACAGCCCCGGCAAGCGCTTGTGTGCCACATTCCACATGCACCAATACCGCCTGGGGCTTGCCGGTGGCTTGAGCATAACCATGGGCTGCGCTGAGAGCAACCATCTCATTCGGACACGTGATTACGCGCGGCATTGCCACGCCGGTGGCCTTAGCTTCCGCAAGGGCTTCAATAAAGGCCGGGTGGTCGCTGCCAAGATTCGCGAAGATGTATGAGACGCCGTAATCTCTCAGGGCTTCGAGAAACGCGGTGGCAGTGTTGTACATCAGTTCCTCCGTACCATCCGGTAAATCAGGCTCTGCGAGCCACCACGCGCAATCTCCGATAGTCCGCGTACCAGAAGCCTTCCCGACACAATATGGGCTTGAGACGCTCTTCAATTCCGCGGATCAGCGCCTCACGTTCGGCGACAGCAACGTCGTCGAAATACGCACCACCGAACATTTCCAGCCACTCTCGCATTCCGCGTTCGGGATGCTCCAGTTTCGTCTCTCGCGCAAAATTCTGCGCAAGAGTAATAAAGAATCCATGCCTCTCCAGCAACGAGGTGTACTCGCCGACAGATGGAAAATACCACAAGTGCTGTCCCTTATGGCCCGCCGCGCGAAGCACTGTTTCCGCCGCGGCCCTGATGTGAGCGATGTTGCCCTGCCCTCCCATTTCAATTGCCAGGCGGCCATGCGGTTTCAGGGCTCGCTCCATACACGCGATAGCGGCTTCGGGCTCCCGAACCCAGTGAAGCGCGGCATTGGAAAAGACGGCATCGAACGGCTCATCCACCTCGAAGTGGCGAGCGTCAGCCAGTTTGAATTTGATTTTCGGAAAGTTTTGCCGCGCCTGAGCAACCATCGACGCGGATGCATCCAACCCTACAACTTCCGCGCCCCGTCCGGCAATCTGGGCGGTAAGATGACCCGTGCCGCACCCGAGGTCGAGGATGCGCTCGCCTGGTCTTGGGTCAAGAAGATCGAGCAACGCGGAACCGTTTTTCCAAACGAACGAATGCCGATCGTCATAAAGACTGCTGTCCCAGCGATCTTTAGGGAGAGGGCTCGCCATCAATTCTTTGCTCCTGGAACTAAAGTGAAATAGTCGTAAACGGTCCGCGCGACTTCCGCAACGGCTCTTTCGGATGCCTCTTCGGGCTTTGTGGATGCCTTGGTGAAGACCGAAATCGCCACGTGTCCGGCGTCGCCTGGCAGAGTAATCACGCCGACGTCATCGGCCACGCCACCCAGGGTTCCAGTCTTGTGCGCCACCGGCGTTCCGGCCGGAAGCAGCCCTTTAAGTCGCGTCTTGCCGGTCTGGCAGCGCTGCAACATCCCGAGCAGTATATCGGCGTTCTTCGGCGTCAGCAGATCTCTTCTCCAGATGCGGACCAGCAGTTTCGTCATATCATCCGGGGTCGCGGTGTCGCGCGGGTCCGCCCACTGAGCCCGGCGCGCGCGCATGTGGTCCGCGTTGGGAACGGCGCCGTAAAGCTGATCCCACATATCACGGTTCCATTCGTTTTCGGGAGGAATGTTTTTCGCGCCTGTCCAGTCGGATATCAGGATCGCGATATTACGATCTACCCGGATTCCATTCAGGCCAAGCATCTTCATTCGCGCGTTCACTTCGAGCGGACCGCCGGCTTCGCGAAGCACGATGTCGGCGGCGGAGTTGTCACTGATAACGAGCATCATTTCCATGAAATTTTCGAGAGAGAGCGAGACGCCGGGGTGAAAGAGCAACTCGGAGATTTTGCCGCTCCCCGGATGCAGATCTTTCGGTTCCAGCGAGACCATTTTGTCGAGCGACAGCTTTCCGGCATCCACCAGGCTCATCAGTTGAACCGCGAACGGTATCTTGACGGCACTGGCCATGGGGAAGCGCTCAGACCCGCGAACGGAAACGGTGCGGCCCGTTTCAATGTGGGTGGCGCTCACTCCTGTGATTCCGTCAGTCGCGCCCGTTGCGACGAGCTCAAGTTGACGTTCGAGGCGCGCTAATGACGGGTCAGATGCAGCCGCGAGAGGGCTGAGGCACAACACGAGGCAGTAGATTACACAAAGCGCGCGCATGCGTAGAATTTTAGCGCGGTATTCGCAAAACCGCGGCTTGCCTAATTCTTTGGCGTCGACATGCCTGCGTCGGCCATCCAGTCCTTCAGGCGCAACGCCCATGTGGAGTAAATGACGTTCGGTCGCGGATCGGGGTTCCGAAGTCCGAAGCCATGGCCGCCGCTGTTGTAGATGTGCAGTTCGGCGTGAACGCCCGCAGTCTTGAGCGCAAGGTAGAGCGCCGGAATTGCGGTGGACGGCCCTTTATCGTTATCGGCGGCGAGCATGAAAGTGGGAGGAGTGTCTTTCGTGACGGTAACGGTCTCCGCCCGAATACCGGGATAGATCAGGATCTGAAAGTCCGGCCTGGAGCTTTGGCGTTCGATCGGATCGGCGGCGTCGGGCTTGCCGGCATCGTACCTGGTAGAAGCAAGCACCGCGACTTCTCCCCCGGCCGAAAAGCCCATGATCCCGATTTTCGCCTTGTTCACATTCCACTCTTCAGAACGGGCGCGAATCATCCGGATGGCGCGTTGGGCATCCGCATAAGGGTGTACTTCGACCTTATAAGGCGAGCCTTCCTCTCGCGCCAAACGATATTTCAGGACGAAGGCGGCGACGCCGATACTGGTCAGATATTCGGCCACGTTTGTGCCCTCGGTGTCGATGGAAAGAAAACGATGACCGCCACCCGGCGCCACAATCATGGCGGCTCCGGTGGCCTTATCCCTGGGGGGCAGATAAACCATCAGGGACGGATTGTGAATGTTCGAGAGGTGAGTGGAATCGCCGGCCTTCGCGGGCGGCACAATCACCTCCTGCTTGTCGGCCATTCCTTCAGAACCGGGCGCGCCGCCAGCCCACAAGGGCACCTGCACAACGTTGCCTGAACCGGCGAAAGCTGATGATGCGAACGTGAGGAGGGCAAATCCGGCAAGACGAGACATTGGTGTTCTCCGAGCAAACGTTATCATGACCGTGTTTGTGTGGTCTCTAGGCGCGCTTCCGGCGATGCAAAAGGCGCTCTGTGAGCGACTCGCGTTCCGGGGCAAACTGCGACGCGGCGGCCCGGAGATACGGTCGAAACTGGCGAATCCAATAGGCGCTGAAACCAGTGCGGGAAATCTCCCGCAGCGCGGCAGTGTAGTGATCGAGAAGCGCTCCGCCAACCGTCTCGGTGGTTCGCCGCGCGGCTGAGCGGGCCGCCTTCGAGAGCCAAACCAGATTCGCCGGGACGTTCGCGATTGTGGACAGCGCCATGAGCGTGGACACCGTCAGAACGGTGCGGTTCTGGTCGCGCGCGGAGTTCTGGAGCTCCCGCCAGGTATTCTCCAGCCGGTCAAGAGCCGGGATCTTCTCGGGAGGAATGCTTTGGAGCGCGGTCTTGAGACCTTCCCAGTCCCGGCGAAGACTGGCGACATCCACGGGCGGAAGATTCAGCGTAAGCGCCAGGTGTGAACTGGTTTTCTCGAGACCGCCCAGCATCTGTTCCATGGTTTCGAAGCGCGTTTCCGGGTCAAGCAGGCCTTCCTCTTTGAGGGCCTGTGCGATATCCAGCATGAGAGCGTTGCCGCCCGCGGTGATGTCAGCGAGGGCCGCCAGGACCCATACAGGCGAAGCGTGGAACGCCAGGATTCCGAGAACTTCAATGCCATGGCTGGCGCCGCGCTGCAGCAGGAAATTTTCCGCCAAGCCGGATTCGGCGTTCTGAGCCGAATAACTTCCTTCCACCTGACCTACTTCTTCGATGAGGAACCGCAGGGTGACTCCGACCATGGTCCGGTAAAGAGTGGTGCGCCGCAGCTGCGCGGGAAGGGCCACCTCGCCGATTTCACGAAGCAACCCGCCTGAAATGGCGCTCAAAGAGCGGATTACGCGCTCAGGGAGCGAAAGGATGTAGCTGTAGCCGGACCGGTCGTTAGTAGGTTTTGGCCTCATGTCCTAAAGGTATTGTCGCTTTCGGACGATAAGGATGTATGCAACATGCCGACATTGGTCAAATAATCGTCGACGGATTTATGCTGATGACCGGGTGCGCAGCGTTAATGTTCACGGCTTACGGACTGCGGGCGTGGCGCACTTTCAGTCCTGCAAGGTCACTCCGGTTTTCTGCCCGTCTGGCGGTGTTATCGGCGTTCCGTTGATTGCCGGCTGTCTGCGGTTTCAGGAATCCAACGGATGGACGCCGGCTCCGTCAATTCAATTTCCTGGCGAGCCAACCGTTCAGCTTCAGCCACTCCTCTAACCGGTCCAGGTAATGATCCGCGCCGCCTCCCTTCTTTACGAAGCCGTGCTGCCCAGTCTGGAATACGTGTAACTCGGCTGGCAGCTTCGCCTTTCTCCACGCTCCAAACAGGTCAAGCGATCCTTGGTATCCGACTAGCTGGTCATCCGCCGCCACTGCGATAAACAGCGGTGGGGCTCCCTCCGGCGGCGGATTCGAATTCGCGCCGGCGGCATAAATCGGCGCCGCGAAATCAGGTCTCGAATCGGGGGGACCATATACAGTCGAAAGGACGACTGCGCCGCCGGCTGAGTAACCAATGATGCCGATGCGATTGGAGAGTACTCCGAATTCGGCGGCGTGCTGCCGCACTGTCCGCACAGCTTGTTGCCCGTCCGCGCCCGCGATCTCTCGCAAATTCTGGCCCGCTTGCGGACCTGTGGTTGCCGGCCCACGCCCGCCCGCCGCGGGTGACGCATTCGGGTCAACGTAGACAGTCCGATACTTCAAAACAAAGGCGTCCACGCCCATCTGGTTCAGCCGTTTGGCGACATCCACTCCCTCATACGACATCATCAGCGTCCGAAAGCCACCGCCGGGCGCGACAATCATCGCCGTCCCTACTGCTTTCGCTTTTTCCGATGGGTAATAGAGCAGTACTGGCCGAACGATATTCTGCGCCTGTGGTTTATCCGACGTACCCGCCACCCGCTCCGGATAACTCCATTTCTCCGAACCGGGAGCGACACCTGAATAAAGCGGGATTTCCCGCGCCGGCGGAGGCAGTTGAGCCCAGCCTGCAACCGCCAACCCAGCCACCAAACAGAGTCCTGGAAAATTCAGCCCTGGCATTCAAACCCCTTGCTTCGAAGGATATGTTACATCACCGGCCGCTCCATCGCCAACCGGGCGTGCCCTAAAGGTATTGCCGCTTTCGGACGATAAGGATGTATGCAACATGGCGACATCGGTCAAATAATCGTCGATGGGTTTATGGTGATGACCGGGTGCGCGGGGTTCCTATTCACTGCGTACGGATTGCGGGCGTGGCGGATTTCGGCTGTCGCGAATTCGCGGAAATCCGGAGGAATTGAATCGAAGTGGAATCCTGTGGGCGCGCTTGATCCACTGGCGCGGCGGGCCGACTAGCCTGGCTACGCCAGACGGACTTGGCACCGGATGGCACCGATCGACGCCGATAAGTTCAGTGGCCGGGTTTTCACTAAGCCGGTTTGCGTTCGGGATGGCATGAGCCACGCCGGAGGACGGCTTGGCGAGCCTGGCCGGATGAGGCTTCGGGTCTGGGAACTCAGTTCCGCGTCAGCGATATTATGAACGCAGGACGGTTGGCGACCAAACTGACACCTCGGTATCGGTCCTGATGCGAGCCCAAGGAGGACATGGCGTGAAGCCAAAGAATACAATCTGTCTGTGGTTCGACAAGCACGCGCATGAGGCGGCCCGGTTTTATGCGGCCACATTTCCGGATAGCAGAGTCAGCGCGGTTCACGAGGCGCCCGGTGACTATCCGGGCGGCAAGAAGGGCGATGTGCTGACGGTGGAGTTCACCGTTGTGGGTATACCCTGCCTCGGTCTTAATGGCGGCCCCGCGTTCAGGCACACCGAGGCTTTTTCCTTCCAGATTGCGACGGACGATCAGGAAGAGACAGACCGTTATTGGAACGCGATAGTCGGCAACGGCGGCACGGAAAGTGCGTGCGGTTGGTGCAAAGACCGCTGGGGTCTTTCCTGGCAGATCACCCCGCGCGCGCTAACCGATGCGCTTGCGGCTGGAGGCGGTGAGGCGAAGCGTGCGTTCGACGCGATGATGGCAATGAAGAAGATCGACGTCGGCGCCATTGAGGCGGCGCGGCGCGGCTGATGCGAATACACCGACAACCAGGTTCAGGCGGTCACGAGTTCCGGCACCTGTTCTGTTGCGGGAACCTTCATCGGCAAAATGCCTGCGTCCTGATTGCCATCAATGTCGAGAAGTTCGCGGAAGGTCCCTTCAATGGTTCGAACGGCATTGCTCAACTCGTGGAGCCAGTTTCCCCAGAACTGCTCGATCGAAGGTACGTCGTGGGTTTGACGAATCTCGCGCAGGATGTCTTTCCGTAGTGAGGGGAGGTCAAAACCTCGCAGCATGGCGGACCCGATGTCGGTGAGATTGATCCGATCGTTCACATCCACGCAAAGCAGGTCTTTGCGGAACGTGCGCTCCGCGCCATCCTTGCCGGTAAACGAAATACGCTCCTGGAAGGTGATGGCGCCCGAAAGAACTTTGGCGTCATCGGTCATCTGAAGTAGCGTGGTGGCCGTCGTCGCCGCCTTCACACCGATCGGGGGAGTTGTGTCGTGGAGACGGATTTGCGCCGGACCGGAAATGCCGACCCAGAGATCGCCGGCTAGCTGAGTCATCGAGAAAAAGTTGGCTACGATGGATTCCAGTTCCCGGTCTTCCAGCTTTTCGATCTCCTTTGCCTTGAAACGCGTGGCTTCATCGGCGCGTTTGACGAACTCGGCCTGAAACTTCGTGCCGGCATACAATCGATTGAGAATTTCGGCGGTCCAGTTCGGATGAGAATAGGTCCATGCGACGCGGATGACGTCGGCTCCTAACCGCTGGAGATTTACAACGATCGCATGGATCAGCTTCTGATCGCTGCTCTCAATGTAAACGCGGCCTTCGTTGAAGTCGAGGAGCACTGGTACCTGTTTACGAACAGCGGCCGTAACGCCGAGCGCCTGCTGGTCAACAGACTTCTTATCGATCGCCTGCAGAAACCGATAAGGCCGCTCCAGCACGGCGTAAGCACGGTGCTCCTTAATGGAGGCCACATCGCTCACGTCCTTCCATTCGTTCGAGACGGCCCATAGTCCGTACCAGGGCATTGTGTCTTGAAGCTGAAACCGGGCCGCGGTGTGCGCATAGCCCGCGCAGTCGAGAATCTCCGCGGGAAGGCTGTCTTCGGAACCCGCCTCGTGTTCCGTAATGGCATACTGCGCGAGCGTCTCCTGGTATTCAAGACCGATTGGATACTCCTCATCGAGCCGGGGAGCGCCGAACGGATTGATGCCGAGCGCATCGGAACTGAATTGCCGGGTTACGGCGAACGCTGCCATCTGCGAAAAAGCGGCCATGACTGTTCGGTCTTCCAGGCTTGCCCTGAAGGTTTCAAGTGACTCTGTCGCGAGCCCAAGGATGGCCCAAGTACCACGTCCGAACATATACACGTCCTGTTTCTGTTTTGGTGAGGGTCGATCGGCACCTGAAGGTGGCAGCGCGAGGGAACTGGTCTGCTGGTGAGCTCGGAAGTCTCGTCTTCGGGATTCGGGCCCGTAAGGCCGTGGTTTGGCGCTGACGCCTCGCCCCCAACCTTTTTACCATGGCGCGCCTTTTGGCTCCCCTGGCCCGCCTCAACTTATTCGACCGCGCTCCACCCGGAACAAGCGCAGCCGGGGCACGATGCAAATGTCGCGTCCCGCCCGAATCTCAAGTGTTAGCCTGAAAAAATGCGCGCGAGACTCCTTCTGTTGCCAGCCTTCCTTTTGCCTGCCCTGCTGGGTGCTCAAACACCCGCGGTTCCCACTCCGGCCAAACCGGCGGCTAAGCCCGCCACTGCCGCGACGGCCAAGCCAGCGACGGCAGCCACCGCTGCGGCAAAGCCCGCCGCTGCAACCGGCGCGGCAAAGGCGACATCTGCAACCGGCGTCCGTAAACCCGCCGCCGCGACCGCCAAACCAGCGCTCAAACCTATGACCGATGACGATAAAGCAATCTATGCCCTTGGCCTGAACATCTACCGGTCGCTGGGGCAATTCGACCTGTCCCCCGCGGAGTTAGATCTTCTGAAGCAGGCTCTCACCGATGCGGCCCAGAAGAAACCTGCCGGCGAGTTGGAAACCTGGGGACCCCTGATCGACCCGCTGCAGCGCTCGCGAGCATCCAGAATTGCCGAGAAGCAGAAGACAGCTTCAGCCGAGTTTCTGCGCAAAGCCGCAGTCGAGATGGGCGCGGCGAAAACCGATTCGGGCCTGGTTTACCGGGAAGTTCGGGCTGGTTCAGGCGAGTCGCCCAAAGCCACGGATACCGTGAAGGTCAACTATCGCGGCACGCTCGTGGACGGCACGGAATTCGATAGCTCTTACAAGCGCAACGAGCCGGCGACGTTCCCTCTGAATGGTGTCATTAAGTGCTGGACGGAAGGCGTCCAGAAAATGAAGCCCGGCGGGAAGTCATTGTTGGTTTGCCCTTCGGATTTGGCCTATGGCGACTCGGGACGGCCCGGGATTCCTGGTGGCGCAGCCCTCGTTTTCGAGATCGAGCTTCTCGAAGTGGTCGCTCCGGCAGGGGCGCCACCGGCCGCTAAGTAGGGTTAACAGTGCGGGCCTTCAGGGCCAGCCCCCGGGCAACGGAAGTGAATTCGTTGCCCGTCTGAATTTTCCCCGAACCGAAGCGCGAACTGAAGATCTTTCTCACTGCCGGTACGAACGACGTGCCACCGGTCAGAAACACCCTATCGACATCTTTCGGATTCACTCCGGAACCGGCGAGCAGTGAATCGACACAGCCCTCAATCTGAGCGAGTTCGTCCTGGATCCAGGTCTCAAAATCGGCGCGCCTGACCGCGGCATCCAGATCCACGTCCGCGTCGATGAACCGAAAACGCGCCGTTTCGTGCTCCGATAGATTGCATTTGACCTTCTGCACGGCCCTGTGCAACTGATACCCAAGATCCTCTTCGATGAGATGGATCAGTGCTTCAATCCTGTCAGGCTCGAACGCATGGCCGCGCACGCTGTTCAGCATCGTCACCGTCTCTTTCGCTTTCAAAAACGACAGATGATGCCAATGCTCCAGCTTCGCGTAAACCCATCCGGGCACTGGAAGAATTTTATCCATCGACCGCATCTCAGTGCCGGCGCCCAGCGCGGGTGAGACCAGGTGGCGAATGATCTTCGAATCGAAAGCGTCGCCGGCTAACCCCACACCTGCATTACCGAGCAGATCTTTCGGATTGCGCCCGCGGCGCAGCACCCCGGGTCCGACGCGAACCAGTGAAAAATCACTGGTGCCGCCTCCGAAATCGCCGATGAGAATGAGTTCATCTTTGACAAGCGTCGATTCGTAGTGGTGGGCCGCCGCCACCGGTTCCATTTCGAACTGAACCGTCTCGAAACCGGCGATTCGGAAAGCCTCGCGCAGACGACCCTCGGCGAACTCGTTGTCACCGTCTTTCCCGGCGCCAACAAAGCGCACCGGCCTTCCAACCACGGCGGAACGCACCTTCGCTCCGAAGTGTTGTTCCGCCTTCTCGCGAAGGTCACGAAGGATTCTCGCGATCAAATCCTCAAGGGTGCGCCGCCGCCCGAATACCTCGGTGCTCCGTAAGCTGTGGCTGCTAAGAAACGACTTCAGAGACTGAATCAGGCGGCCCTTGTTCGCGGCGATCAAATAATGCTCAATCCCCTCCGGCCCGGACCAGGATTTCACGGTTTTGAACCCGCCCTCGGTCACCTGTTCGAGGTAGAGCAACGACCGGTAAGCGTCAGTGAATCCATCCGCCGAAGGAAACTGAACCACGTCGATCTCCCCCGAAGCGTCGGCCCTGGCGATGGAACTGTTGGTAGTACCGAAATCGATCCCAATATCCAAGGTTTCAACGTTAGCAGGCCCTCTGCTAGCGTGGGTATTCCGGATGATTTCTTTTTCAAACATCAACAAGCAGTACGGCAGGCAACTGGTTTTCGTGGAAGCGTCCTTTCAACTCAACCCAGGCGAGAAGGTGGGTTTGGTAGGCCCCAACGGCGCAGGCAAGACCACGCTATTTCGCATGGTGGTGGGCGAGGAGTCGCCCGATGACGGCGAAGTTTCGGTCCCGAAGAAAACCACAGTGGGTTATTTTCGACAGGATGTCGAAGAGATGCAGGGCCGTTCGGTGTTGGACGAAGCCATCGCGGGCAGCGGGCGGGCGGGCGATCTGCACCATGAACTTGAAGCTCTGCAACACGCCATGGAAGACCCCGCCCAAGCCGATGAGATGGACCGAATCCTGGAGAGGTTCGGCGAAGTGCAGGAAGAGTACGAGCATCTCGGCGGGTACACGCTGGAGGCGCAGGCTCGCGAAGTACTGCTCGGGCTGGGCTTTCAGGACGATCAGATCGATGGCGATGTAGGCGCGCTCTCCGGTGGCTGGAAGATGCGAGTGGCTTTGGCCCGCGTTCTGTTGGGTCGTCCGGACGTGCTGCTGATGGACGAGCCGACAAACCATTTAGATTTGGAATCGATCATCTGGCTCGAGCAGTTTCTCAAGAACTTCCAGGGTTCCCTGCTCATGACTTCACACGACCGCGAGTTCATGAACCGCCTGGTGACGAAGATTGCGGAAATCGATGCGGGCGAAATCAATTCGTATTCGGGCAACTACGATTTCTACGAACGCGAGAGAAACATCCGCGAGACCAATCAGCAGGCGGCCTTTGCGCGACAGCAATCGATGCTCGCGAAGGAGCAGCGGTTTATCGACAGGTTTAAGACCCATGCGGCAAAGGCGGCGCAGGTGCAGAGCCGCATTAAGGCGCTCGACAAGATCGAGAAGATCGAGTTGCCGAAAAAGCGGCAGGCGGTGAAGTTCGATTTCCGCGTGCCGCCGCGTTCGGGCGATCAGGTGGCCGTGATTGAAGACCTGCACAAGAGCTATGGCAAGCGTGTAATTTATCAGGGCTTCAGCATGAATATCCGGCGTGGCGAAAGGTGGGCGGTAATGGGCCGCAACGGAGCCGGGAAGAGCACCCTGCTCAAGATGATTGCCGGCGCGACCGAGCCGGATGCGGGGTCGGTGCGTTTGGGGGCGAGCCTGACCATGGGATATTTTGCGCAGCAGTCGCTCGATGTGCTGGATCCCGATCTCACCGTGGTCGAACAGTTGCAGAACGATTTTCCGCAGGATGGTATCGGCTCTCTGCGATCGCTGGCCGGGGCTTTTCAATTCTCAGGCGACGATGTGGATAAGAAGATTCGGGCGCTGTCGGGCGGTGAGAAATCGCGACTCGCTATGGCGCGAATGCTATACAATCCTCCGAATTTCCTGGTGCTTGACGAGCCTACGAACCATCTCGACCTTGCGACTAAAGAGATGCTGGTGGAAGCGTTGAAAAATTTTGAAGGCACGATGATTTTTGTTTCGCACGACCGCATGTTTCTGCGCGGGTTGGGATCCAGAGTGCTGGAATTGGGCGGCGAAAGCGGTACAGAGCGCAGCCCGCGCCTGTATCCGGGGACTTATGTGGAGTATGTCCAGGCGCTGGGCCATGAAGCTCCCGGAATTCACACGTAGCCGTGAAAAAAGGAACAGACACATTTTCCATAAAATGCGTCTGTCCCCTTTTTTAATTCGGTCGAAGCACTATCTTTTCGCAGTTATCCACTTTGTCGCGGAACATCCGGAAACCCTCGGGTGCCTGGTTCAGATTCATCCGGTGAGTGATTACAAACGAGGGGTCGATCTCGCCCTTCTGAATCCTCTCCAGCAGCGGCTGCATATATCGCTGCACATGGCATTGCCCGCTCCTGATCGTCAGCGAACGGTTCATCACCGACCCCATGGGGAACTTGTCGATGAAGCCTCCGTAGACTCCAATGACTGAAACAGTCCCGCCATTGCGGCACGCCATCACAGCCTCGCGCAACGCGACAGGCCGGTCCGTCTCAGACATCACCGCCTGCTTCATCCGGTCATATGCATAAACCGGCCCGTGCGCATGAGCCTCCATCCCTACCGCGTCGATGCATTTGTCAGGTCCGCGCCCGCCAGTCATCTCTTTCAGCGTCTCAAGCACGCTTGTTTTTTCATAGTTGACGGGAACAGCGCCAACCTTCTCGGCTGCCATTTGGAGCCTATAGGTTACTCGATCAATCGCTATCACCCGCTCGGCCCCCAGCAGGTAGGCGCTCTTCATTGCAAATAAGCCCACGGGACCCGCGCCCCAGACCGCGATCGTGTCACCGGGCTCGATACCGCACATCTCAGCGCCCATATAACCGGTGGGAAAGATGTCTGAGAGGAACAAAACCTGCTCGTCGCTCAGGCCCTCAGGCACTTTGATGGGCCCCACATCGGCGAACGGCACGCGCACGTACTCGGCCTGACCACCAGCGAAACCGCCCAGCATATGGGAATATCCAAATACGCCGGCGACGGGATGGCCCAGCATCATTTCGGCAATGCCCGCATTCGGGTTCGAGTTCTCGCACAGTGAAAACATCTTCCGCTCGCAAAAGAAACATGCCCCGCACGCGATCGGAAACGGAACTACCACGCGGTCGCCCTTGTTGAGCTTCTTGACCTCACGCCCGGTTTCCACAACTTCACCCATGAATTCATGACCCATGATGTCGCCGCTTTCCATGGTGGGAATGAACCCGCCATAGAGATGCAGATCCGATCCACAAATCGCGGTTGCGGTGACGCGGACGATGACGTCGCGCTGATTCAGAATCTTTGGGTCGGGCACCTGCTGTACCCGCACGTCTGCTTTGCCCATCCAACAGTTCGCTCTCATTGGTTGCTCTCTCCCGCGGAAACGGGCACCGAGGCGGGAGGCTGCGCGGCATGCATGCCCGGCTGAATGCTCGCGTCCGATTGCGTGACCTCGCCGACTTCCAGCATCTGCTTGAAATTTCGCAGATCGTGCATAATTCTCTGGCCTATATCCATGCCCAAAACTTTTCCCGCCACCGACCGAAGAACTCCACGGTTCGGGGCATAATCCATCTCCACGTGTACCAGCGTGCCCCGATTTCCCGGCGCCTTTTCAAACTGCACGGAACCCGCGTTCTGGAAGACTGCGCCGCTTGCGGATCGCCAGCCGATCAGTCGATTCGGATCGTCGCGCACCAGATCGGCATCCCACTCGACCTTGACGCCGCCGGGGCCATTGGCGACCCAGTGGCTGCGGTGATCGCCAGTGCTTTGCACGGATTCGAGATACGTCATGAACTTAGGAAGGTTATTGAAGTCCCGCCAGAATCGATAAGCTTCTTCGGGCGAGCAATTCACGACTATCGACCGCTTGACCTTCGTTCGCTGTTCTTCTTCCACGGCATCCGGCCGCTCAGCGCTCAGGCGCTGCCCGCAGACCGCATCGAGAGCTGTGATACCGGCCACAGCCGCAGTCGCAGCGACCAGCCGCGCTTTATTGTTGGATTCTGAACCAAATGCGGTAGCAAGCGAGGACAGATCCATTACGTCTCCCGCGACCCGACTCCACATCCAACCCGACGGACGGGGTTGCGTGAGAATTCCAATTCCCGCCGCCAATTCGCGCACTCCATACCCTCGCAGCACAGTGCGCGTCTTGTTCTTGTCGCGAACACCAATGAGCCTCGCGAGACTACCCGGCGCCACTACTTCGGCAACGCCAAGGCCCACGCTGAACCAACCGAGTCCTTTTGCGAGGCGTTCCTCAAGGTTGTCGCCGTTTGCTGCCCGGCGTGTTGCGCCTTCGGTTCGGTAACCCGCGCTCGGCGCGCTACTAATCGGTCTCTGCATCGTCGCCATTACGACTCCTTTCCTGCGCGTTCTTCCCGTATGCTACTGCCTCCATCTCGTCATGTCTGTGCCGAACAATCCGCATCCTCAGCACACCGGTTAGCCGCCGCACAACGGATTGGAAACTGAATGAGCAGGTGAGAAAGCGCGGCTGGCTGAAAAGCTAGATGTGATACATCAGCAGGTCAGGATTGACGGGCAGCGACTGTCCCGATTCCACCTGCTTGAGAAGATCCGCGAGCGTGGTCCTGTCGAGAACGTCCGAAATCGCGTCGCGTACCCGGCGCATAATAATTCGGGTGCCGCAATTCTCGACGTCGACGCATTCTTCGCAGGCCTTAAACGCTGTTTCACTGGCGCAGGGCAATGGCGCGAGCGGACCTTCCATGACTCGGATGATGGAACCGATGGTGATCGCCGATGGAGGGCGCGCCAGACGGTATCCCCCCTTGCGCCCGAGTTTGCTTTCCAGCAGCCCTCTGCTCTTTAGATCGAGAAGAATTGCTTCGAGAAATTTCAGCGGGATTGCTTCCTCGCGCGCAAGCGAGCCAATCAGCACGGGGCCTTCCCGGTAGCGACGACCGAGAGCCTGCATGGCCTTTAAGCCGTACTGCGTTCTTTTCGAGATGGTCCGCATCCGGTACGTATCCAGATTACTTTACCGGCGCCCGATCCAATACAATAGGCGCATCGTGAAAACAACATTGAAGGTCCAAGTTGCTGTCTGCGCCGCCGCGCTCTCGGCATTTGCGGTGCTCCCATCCGCGACATTTTTCGACAACGATGAGGTGAAAGTGCTGCGGGCGCTTGAGAAGCCGCACGTGAAGGGAAGCGTCCATGAGCACAAGTCGAATCGCGTGATGATCTATCTGCAGTCCGGTAAGCAGCACTTCGAATACAAGGATGGGCGGGCCCCGGAAAATTTCGACTGGAAGGCGGGGCAAGTGGTGTGGAGCAAAGCCGATGGATTCCATTCACCCGAAGTGATCAGCGACGAACCCTTCAACATCGTCGAAGTGGAAGTGAAGAAGGCCGGCAAACCCGGCGCCGGGGCCAGCAACGCCCTGAAGGTTGATCCGAAGCATTACAAGCTCGAATTCGAGAATGAACAGGTAAGAGTGCTTCGCGTGAAACTGGGTCCGCATGAGAATGCGAAGAAGGTGGAGCGCACGGGCAATGCCGTGACCGTGTATATGAGCGGAAAGAGGGCTGGCGAGGCTGTCTGGGAGACAGCGGGCGCGGCACAGGCGAAGAATGCGAGCGACGAACCGCTCGAGATGATTGTCGTGGAGTTAAAGGATTAGCGGCGTATCCACAATCTGCTCGGTTTTCGGATCCCAGTAGAGCTTCTTCCCTTCCCTCTGGGCTCGCGCGGCCATGATGACGGCTACGGAATGGGCGTAGCCGTTTTCAACGCCGGCGTTCGGCTGCTTGCGGGTGCGCATGCATTCGAACCAGTTCTTCATGTGGGCGGGGTTACTGTCTGACGAGAACGGGAGGGCTCCGTAGCTCTTCTCGATGGTCCCGTTCACCAGGCGCTTTCGCCAGCTCATCTGCCGCTTCGCAGCATCGCTTAGCGTAATGAGCTTCTCTGAGCGATGGACGAACGGGTTAGCCTCATGAGTGCCCTTCTCTTCGATCAGTTTCCAGCGCTGGCTGCCTTCACCGCCGATGTTGACCAGAGTGGCTTTGGTGCCCATCAGGCGGGTGGAGCTATCGGAATCGTTGCCGAAGCTGGTGGAATAGCTGACGAGAAAGCCCTTGGGATATTCGAGCAGCGCCTGGAACGTGTCGGGATTCTCGCGGCCATCGGTCCAGGCGTAGACACCGCCCGAGGCCACGACAGAACTCGGGAAGTTGTCATCGAGCATGTGGTGGATCATGTCGATCCCGTGGCTCATCCATTGATCGGGGATGCCGCTCGAGAACTCTTTATAGAGCCGGAATTCGAAGTAGAGGCGGGGATCGAAAGGGCGGTCACGCTTGGTGAGCAGCCACTTGCGCCAGTCGGTATCGGCTTCCTGAATCTGGTTGACCTCCGGTCTGCCGCGCCAACGTGGTCCGTGGAAGTTCCAGACGATCTCCGCCTTGCTCACTTGACCGAGCGCGCCGCCGGCGATGCACTCCTTAGCGGCAATTTGATAAGGCTCGCTACGGTGCTGGGTGCCGATCTGAACGATGCGCCCGCGGGACTTCACAGAGTCGCGGGCTGCCTTCGCCTCTTCGAGAACGTTGGCCATCGGCTTCTCGCAGTAGGCGTCGCGGCCGGACTCGGCGACGAGTTTCAGTATGGGCGCGTGCTGATGATCGGCCGTCGAGATGATGACAGCATCGAGGTCATTCAGGGCGAGCATGTCCTCCATGTACTGGAAGGACCGGGGCACTCGCGACCAGGCGTCGGCAGTGGTGCGGGCGGCGCGCTCTCTGTTAACCTTCCAGAGATCGCAAACCGCGGTCATCTCGACGTTGTGGGCGTTCCTGAGCCCAGCGGCTACGGACGCGAGTTCGCGGCCACGATTGCCGATACCAATTTGCCCGATCGAGATCCGATCGTTGGCTCCGACGATTCGGCTGTACGAGAACGCCGAGGTGGAAGCCGCCAGCGCCGAGGCGCCTGCCCGAATGAACTGTCTCCGCCGCATCTTCATTTTTTAATCCAATTCCACGTTGCCTTGCCGAAGTTCTTGAGGTCGGGCGTGAACTCCGCGAGGAGGTTATTCCCGGCGCGATCGAGGGCCGAATCCGCGACCCCTCCCAGCAGCGCCCCGGCGCCGATAGACTGGGGATGCCATGTTGACGATGCCGCGGCGCCGACCACTCCGGCGGCGATGCGCCCGTAGGCGGGGCCGATGGACCCATCGGGGTGCCACGCGATTACGGAGCGGCTTACAGCGTAATAGATACGCTTACGGAATTCATGCGAGGGGCAGGGGCGGTATCGGGTGTCCTCATTGAGAAGGGCCTCGAAGCCGAACTGCGCCGTGTTGCGAACGATGCGCCTGCCCCAACCGGACGCGACTCGGTAGCCGTAGCTCTGAGCACTGCGATCCCACTCGAGCGGGGCTTGCGACCAATGGTCACGTGCGCTGTCTACCAGCAGCCACGCCATCCGCTGAGGGTCCGTGTAGGTGCGGAAAATGTAGGCGTTGAATCGTGCGTGCAGGTTCGGATAATACAGCGGATCGGTTACAACCTGAGCCGGCATGAGACCGGGCAAAAGTAGCAGAACGAGTGAAATTCGACGCATGTAGAGTACGCTCGGCGACGTTGGTACTCTACCACACTAGAATTTGAGTTTTGCTACAAATTCGAAGTCCCTTGGATTGCCTGCACTTGTGATGCTGCCGAATGCGGCGCTGCCGAAAGATCCGTTGGGATCGTTGAGTGGCGGGGTGTTGCCGAGGTTGAATGCCTCGGCGCGCAACTCGAGATTCATGCGCTCAGAGAGGCGGAAGGTTTTGGCGATCATGAGGTCCGCATTTTGAAGGCCGGGGCCGCGCACCGGGTTTCTGGAACTGTTGCCGATTGCGAACTGTCCGGCGGGAGTGAAAGCGGACTTGTTGAACCACGCTGAAGCGCTGCGCGCGGTAAAACTATTCGGGTCACTCACACGATTCGGGCGTTGAACCGCGTATCCAAAAGCGGAGAGATTGTTCGTGGCTTGAGTGACGGGAACGGCGTCGCCAGCCTGGATGCGAAGAAGACCGCCGATTTGCCAGCCCGAAATCCGATGCCATCGCGGGATCTCGTAAATCCAGCCGGCGGAAAAGACGCGGGGGATGTCGCCGCTTGAAACGTCGCGTTCGAGTTTGCGATTGAACGCGTCGGCGGCTCCGATAGTGGTGAGAGTGGGGCCAGTGAAGATGGTCTGCGAGAAGTAGGTGGAGGCGTCGTCAATCAGTTTGGAAAACGTATAGGCGAAGGTGAAGGTCAGCCCATGGGACAGGCGCTTTTCAAGGCTCGCCTGGAATGCTTCGTACTCGGAATCAGCCACGTTGTCGCGGAAGAGTGCGATGTTGGTAAAGCGGGGAAAGGCTCGCAGGAGTTGCTGTTGGGCGATGGCCGGCTGCCCGAGAGAAGAGGATGCGGGAATCTGGCCGAAGTACGGATTGGGGACTTTCACGGCGAGAGCCGAACCCATGACGAGCAGCGATGCGGGCAGTTGGTTGAGATTCGATTCGGGCAGACCGAGGTGGGTGTTCTTCGAGCCGAGGTAACCGACTTCGACGTTGATGTCACGCCCGAAGGTTTTCTGGACCGTGAAGTTCCATTGCTGCGAGTATCCGGAGCCAACGTTGCGATCGGTGCCGAAGACGCCCTGGCCGAGGCCGGAGTTTGGGTTCGGCGCGACGACCTGGACGGTTGGTCCGTTTGAGAGGGTGAAGGCGGCGTTGATGTTGTCCTGCGACTGTTGCCCGACGGTTTGAACGAAGGGGAACTGAGGCAGGGTGAAGGGTGTTGTGATGCCGGTCTGCTCAAACCAGATGAGGCCGTAGCCGGAACGAATCACCCAGGAGTTTCCGAGTCGCAAGGCGAGACCGGCACGGGGGCCGAAGTTGCAGCACTCGAGTTCGCGGGCGGTGTGGGGGAAATCGAGAAGCCGCGTTTTCAGATTGAAGATCGCGCCGTGATTCCTGGCTTCGGTGGAAGGGAAATTCAGGGTGTAGCGCGTGCCGAGATTCAGAGTGAGCCGGTCGGTTACTTTCCAGTCGTCTGAGATGAAAAACTCGGCGATGTGAGCGCGGGGGCTCAGCACCTGATTTTGAATGTCGATGCTGAAGTCGTTCACCTGACCGAGAAGAAGAGAGGCGAGCGCGTTGCCGCCCGTGCCTGTGGCGGAGTTCGAGCCGGTGGTGGTGAACGCGTAGGAGCCGGTGGGGTTGGCGGGATTGACGATGTCGAGAGCTTCGCGGCGAATGTCGGCGCCGAATTTGATGGTGTGATGGCCGCGCACCATGGAGAAGGTGTCGAGATATTCGGCAGTGGACGTGGTGAAGTTTGCGTTGGCGGCCGTGCCGGGGCCAATTTGCTGAAGACCTGTGACAGTGAAGATCGGAAGGGTGGAAGGGAAGGTGCTGGAAGGCGCGCCGGGGATCGCGATGCCGCCATTTTGAAGCGAGCTTTGATTGACGCCGCGCCGGGTGTAACCGAAGCGCGCCTGGTTGAGGGTTGCGGGGGAGAGGGCGGAATCGTATTCGGAGGCGATGCCGTCGCCGCGAGTGATGGCGTGGCCGATGGCGCCGGAAATCAAGTTGCCGCTGCCTTCGGGCAGAAAGGTTACGGGGTTATCGTCATCGCGCAGATATGAGTAGCGCGCGAAGGCACGGTGCCTGTCATTGAAGATGTGGTCGATGCGGCCGTCGAACTGATCCTGACTATCGGGCTCGACGGCGGTGCGGGTGTAGTTGCTTGCGCCGTTCAAGTTGGGCAAAGGGTAGTGCTGAAGCACCTGCCGGGCGATGGGATCGAAGCGGCTCGTTGGGATTGTGTTGCTGGGGAATACGGTTCTGGGCGAGGTGGCGGGGTCGAAGACTGGCGTGGTGAAAATGCCCTCGCGCTGAGAGAGGGTTGGCACTACGCTTTGTCGCGTGATGCCGGTGCGCAGGCGGCTGCCTTGCCAATCCGCGAAGAAGAAGGTTTTGTTTGTCCGGATGGGTCCGCCGAGAGTGAGGCCGTATTGATTGCGGCGGAACTCGGGCTTTGGACCGGCGGGGGCGAAGTAATTGCGGGCGTTGAGATCTTCGTTGCGAAAGAACTCGAAGAACGTGCCGTGAAACTGGTTGGTGCCGGATTTGCCGATCACCATGACTGCGCCGCCATTGGAGCGTCCGTATTCGGGTGAGTAGGAGTTGATGTTTACGCTGAACTCGGCCATGGCATCGATGACCGGATAGAACGCGACTTGTCCGGGTTCGGGCTGGAGGACGCTGATGCCGTCGTAGAGGTATTCGTTGGTGCGTGGCCGGCTGCCGTTGATGCGGGGTAAGAGCGAGCCGCCGCCGGGCAGCGCGACGCCGGGGGACAACGCGAGCAGTGGGATGAAGTTGCGGCCGTCGAGCGGGAGGGTTTCGACTTGCGTTTGGTTGACGTGGTAGGTCACGGAACCGCTGGCGGTTTCGAGCAGGGATGCATCGGCGGTTACGGTGATGTTTTCGGATGCCTGGCCTAGCTGGAGTTTTATGTCGAGTCTGGTTTGGTCTCCGATGCGGAGGGTGATGCCGGTTTGTTTATAGGGCCGGAAACCCTGCTTTGCAATGGTGACGTCGTAGTGCCCGGCGGGGAGGCCGATCAGATGGTAATCGCCGTGTTCGTCCGACGATGCTTCGAAGTGCGCGGCGGTTGACTGTTCGAGGGCCGTGATCTTCGCTTTTGGAACCGGCAGACCCGCGGGGTCGTGGATTACGCCGAAGAGTTGGGCAAGAGAGGATGGCCCAGCGGCGGCGGCGAGCAAGAGAATCCCGAGCGTTCTCATGTCTTGTAAGAATATCATTGTCTCGGATTCACGACATAAAGGCCGCGCTGGTGAAAAGTGCGAAAACATTGGAAAATCTAGGTTCGTTTTTAAAAAAATCACTTTTTCCCGGCTTTCAGTTCCATGAGCCGGGTGAGCGCGCGATTGTACTGGCGATCGAAGCGGGTCTCGAGGCGGCTCATGGTTGCGATGGCGTTCTCTTTGGATAATTCGCGGAACGCGTACCAGGCGCGCTGCGCGGAACCCTTGGCGGCCATCTCTTCAGAGACCTGGGCGAGGCGCTGAATCTCTTCGCAGTGCGCGATGTTCTCGAGGCCCCAAATTCGGAGTTGGCGCCACTTGGAAATGGCCATGTTCTCGACGAGTTGGCGCTCGGTTTCGGTTTCCGGTTCATATTCGGCGACGAGACTACCAAGGAGGGCTTCGAAGCGCTCCGGGATTTCGCCGTCGATCAGGATGGTGGAGACCGTCAGGCCGTGGCGGAGAGCGTTCTGCGAGGAGATGGCCTTTCCGGCTTCTGTGCTGGGGCCGCGGGACTTTTTACCGTTGGCTTTGGAGGCGTCAATGCGCGCTTGTGAACTCATGGTCGATCTGAGTATGCACAGGGTTGGGTTGGGGAATGCTATTCGGGGGGTGGGGACTTGGTGGTAAGTGAGTGTGGGTTATGGGGGTTGGGATTATTCTCCATAGCTGTGATCGCGTGGAGCCGGGGATGGACGCCGATTCCGCGCGGATAAAGTCAAAGGCCTTTGGGCTGGGGTTCAGCTCGATCAGAGTGGCGTCTTGTATCAGGATGAGCTATCGGCACTCCGCCAGGCCGAATTGGCAGTCGCGTATTTGATCCCTGACTCGGTGCCGCTGATTTTGGAGACTCCGGTTTTGGAGGGCGGCGTTGGGGCGGAGATTGCGAAAGTTCGGGAAGCTTTGCCGGTGCTGAAGGTTACGGGGGCGGCTGGTAATGGTCAATTCTCTGCGTGGAGAATTGACTGCGACGGTGCGTGTTGCTATTTCACAAGTTCCATTAGTTTCGCGTAGTTGTCCACTACTTCGTATCTGACCTGCTCCGAGGTGATCTTGTTGAAGAACTTTCTCGCGCAGTCGATCTTGCATTTCTCGATTTCGCGGAGCTGCAAGGATGACAAGGAGCCCTTCGTTTCGGCGACGAAGTAAATGTGCTTCACTGAGCCCTCCTGGAACGCTATAGCCCAATCCGGATTGTAGTCGCCGACGGGTGTCGGGATCGCGAACCCGCCGGGCAACTTAGCGTAGACAACCACGTCGGTGCTGGTATCGAGTTCTCTGACGAACTTCTTCTCCGTTTCCGAATCGGTGAAGACGTAATCGTAGATGTGACGATTCGCGCTCTTCACCGCGCGACTGAATGAGTCGCGGGGCTTGGCCTGTGTGAAGATGTCGCTGCTCCAAGTCTCATCCACCGGGCTGTATGACAGGTGCTCGACAATCACGGTGGCCTTCTGTTCATTGATCAGAATGGCCGTCTTCCGCATGAAGTCTTCAGGATTCATTTGGTACTGGCTGAACACGGCGGGCCGGATCCCCGTCAGAATGTTCCCGACGGTCGCGCGTGTAAGGTTCGTATCCCCCGCAATTTTTCCGATCAGGTCGTACCGAACGGCTGATTGTACGGACGCTCGAATGGAGAACGTCTGCGATTCGCGCAGTTTGAAGGCGTCGCCCTGACGGAGCGCGTCGTAAGAAACGTTTTCGGTTTGCTCTCCGCGCTGGATTGAATACTGGAGCGGGCTGACCTTCAGATCCTGATTCAGCGTGACTATGCATTTCTCACGGAGCTCGGCGGTCTCGAAATCCACGTTGTAAGCAGCCTTGCGGTTGATCCTGCTCCAGAGCGTTTGGAATTCCTTCTTTTCGAAATTCGCATTGCGCGGGTTGAGAACCGGTTTGCGGTCGTCATCGATTCGCGGGCCATCGGCGTCGCTGTAAACGCCGTCGATCAGTTTGAAGATCTGCTCAGAATAAGCCGCCAATTCCGGCGGCAACGGTGCCAGCGTTCCGCCTGCCTTCGCCTCGTGGTACTCGGCCGCCACCTGATCATGGTGGTCCGTGTAGTCGTTCTTGAGGAGATACTTGTAGATCGACTTCGCCATCTGTGGCGTCACCAGCACATCCGCCACGTCAGTCTTGAATATCTTCCCGTTGAAGTAGCCTTCGTCAGCCTTACGCGGCCGCGCCGAAAGCGATTCCCGGAGGTCCTTCTGCAGGAACGTTACGAAATCCTTGTAGCTTTCGCTGGCCACCACGGTGAGGACATTCACCTCATGCACGATTGCGGGGTGATCGACGCGGTCGCCGCTCTGGTTCACGCACAGACGCAGGCCTCGACCGACCTCCTGACGCCGGGAAATCGTATTGTCGCTATGTTTAAGGGCGCAGATAACGAATACGTTGGGATTGTCCCACCCTTCGCGGAGCGCAGAATGGGAAAAAATAAAGCGCACCGGCTCTTCGAACGAAAGCAGGCGCTCCTTCTTCTTCAGGATCAGATCGTATGCGTCCACATCGTCGGTTTCAGTGGAGCGGACCGCGGTATCGGGATTAACGAGACGCTTCGTCTTTTTGTCGATTGAGAAGTAACCTTCATGCGTGCGGGATGTATGGATTCCCCTTAGATAACGGTTGTAATCCGAATCCCCAAAACCTTCCAGCGTGAGAACTTCGTTGAGGCGACTGGTGTATTCTTCTTCGAAAATCCGGGCGTATTCGCCCGCCTGCTCGCCGCCTTCGCCATAACTTCGGTACCGCGCGACTTCGTCGATGAAAAACAAGGACAGGACCTTGATCCCCTGCGAGTGAAGCAACTGTTCTTTTTCGAAATGCGCCGCCACCGCTTCGCGAATCTGGATACGGCGCAGGGCGGTCTCGTTTACATCGCCCGTGGCCTCGCCGGTTCGCAGTTTAACGCCGTTCGTGAAGCTCACCGTGTTTTCGTTGGCATCAATATCCGAAACCACGAAGCCTTTGTACTGCTCCAGTCCTTCCGAAAGATCGTATAGATTCTTGTTTTTTTCGACCACTCGAGTTACTCGCTTGATCCCAGTCGTAAGGCCAATCTCGAGTTCGAGCCGCGCTTCGGGGGCCTTCTCTTTTGAAATCCGGATCGCCTCCAGGTACATGTAGGCGTTGGTGCCTGCGAGACCTTTTACGGAGATGCCGCGGACGGCGATTTTCTTCACGAGCTTCTGGTTGTATGCGTCGAGCGCATCCAGCCGATAAATCTTGTTGTGCTCCTGCTTGTGGGTGGCGGAATACCGCAAGATCATGAGTGGCGAAAACTCTTTCAGCGACTCGACTGTGCGCGCGCCTTCCATCTTCTGGGGCTCGTCAAGTATCAGGATCGGGCGATTGCGAGCGATCACATCGATCGGCCGGCGGGACTGAAAATCGTCGAGCTCTTCATAAATGCGACGGGCATCCTGACCGCGTGCGTTGAAGGCCTGAACGTTGATGATCATGACGTTAAGGCCCGCATCGGACGAGAAACTTTCGAGGTTGTGCAGTTGCTTCGAGTTGTAGATGAACGAGCGCGCCTTCTTGCCGAAACCCTCGAGAAAATGTTCGGCCGTGTTGGCGAAAGTCTGGTTGACGCCTTCGCGGATTGCGATGCTCGGAACTACAACGATGAACTTGCTCCAGCCATAACGCTTGTTCAATTCGAACATCGTCTTGATGTAGCAGTAGGTCTTGCCGGTGCCAGTCTCCATTTCGATATCGAGGTTGATTGGGGTTATAGCGGTGCTTTTCAGGACCGGCGAGATTGGAAGATTTTGGCGCTGCTGGACGGACTGGATGTTCTTCAGAACTCCGGCGAGCTGCACGACCAGATCGTTGTTTTTGACGCCGGACTGTTCGGCCTGAACGCGCAAGGCCTCCGAAGTGAGCAGTTGGCCGGTCGCTGTCTCCCCTTGAACCTTTCCGGGATCGATGCGGAATGTAATGCCGGGGTCGAAAGGCTGGCCGAGGAAGCAATCTACCACGGCAGCGACAGCCTCGCTCTGAAATATCTGCTGCTTGAATTTAATCTTCATGTTTTAGCGGCGGGTCAGAGCGATTTGACTTCTGTGGAGGGTGACAGCAGCTTGAAGATCTGCTCCACGTTGATTTTGACGCTATCGCTACCGTAACTGCGGTCCCGGAACACGGCCCGCAAGGGTAGGCGGCGGGCGACAGTTTTCACGAGTTCTTCGGAGATGTTGGTTTCGAAGCAGGCGGCCAGTGCGGTCTGGTCAACGAAGAACACCATTTTGCCTTGGATCATCTCGGTCGTGACGGGCAGAGCGAGATCCACGCCCCAATCTACCAGGACCTGAAAGAGCAAATCTTCTGGTGTGCGGTCTCCCCGGATGTTGTCGAGATGCCCGAGGAGGTCAGCTTGCTTCACGTCGTCCGGAGCATAGTAGACGTCCTTCATGCACGATGTGTCCACTTTTAGGACGCGAAAGCCGACATCAAGTTCCGGCGTGCTGACCGCCGTCTCGGATTTGATCTTCGTTCCCGCGCGCCGAATGCGCTCTTTGGAAATTTCAGCGATATTTGCATATTCTGATTCGGCTCCGTCGGCCTGCTTAATAGGCGCCTCGGGAATCTGAGCCAGAATGAATCTTCTGTTGCCGCCGTCTTGCGCGTTCAACGCCATTACTGCTTCGGCTGTTGTGCCTGATCCGGCAAAAAAGTCCATAACGAGGAAGTCCTTCGTTCGTGACGCGATCTGCAATAGCCGCGTAATCAGACGCGTCGGTTTGGGGGTGTCGAATCCGAACCCCTTCCCCATGAGCGAGTAGATTTCTTTCTTTGCCTCATCCGTATGTCCACCTTCCTCGTGCGGAAGCCACGTCCATGGCGTCAGGCCTTCCACCTCGGAAAGATAACGAATGACCTGCGGTTGGGAATTGTTATCCTTGCCGAAGTATATTCGTCCGGCTGCCAGCAACTTTCGAAATTCCGATTCGATCATGCTCCAACAGCGCCCTTCGGGCGGCGTGTGAACGGCCCCGCCTGGAGCTGTTATCGGGTACATCTGATTGGGTCGAAACCCCTGAGCCGTCATTGGTATTCCGCGCCATCGACCTCCCTCGTCGTCGGGATTTCGATACACCTTGGCCTGCGCTGCCGTAAGGGGAATTGTTCCGGAATTGATTGCAAATTCCGGTGCTGACCGCGTATAGGTCAATACGTATTCGTGAGCATCCCCTATTGATCCACGATTCTCCCGAGAATATCGCTTCTGCCATACAATAGTGGCGACGAAATTATCGCTGCCGAAAATTTCTTCACAGATGGTCTTGACACTCGACAACTCATGATCATCAATCGAGATGAAGATCACCCCGTCGTCGGTGAGAAGGTTCCTTGCGAGCTTGAGGCGAGGATACATCATCGTTAGCCAGTCCGAGTGAAAGCGACCGTTCGATTCAGGGTTCATGACCATCCGGTCGCCCGACTCGCTCTTCTGATTCGAGCGGCTCAAGTAGTCCGCCGAGCTTTCCGTAAAGTCGTCCTTGTAAATGAATTCCTTTCCTGTGTTATATGGAGGATCTATGTAAATCATCTTGACCTTGTTCAGGTATGTCTCCTGAATCAACTTTAGGGCGTCTAGATTATCGCCTTCGATGAACAGATTCTTAGTGGTTTCGAATTGGATACTTTCGCCTGGAAACGGCCTGAGTGTCTTCGCAATCGGCGCATTCGCAGCTAGAATAGCCTCGCGCTTACCAGGCCAGTCGAGGCGGTACCGCTCGCGATATCCCTCCACGACCGAAGTCGAGAGTTCCTGACGGAGTTGGTCGAAATCCACGGCCCGTATCAGTCTTCCGTTCTCATCATGAGCCTCGGTGACGCAGTTGGGAAAAAGTTCGGCCAGTTTCTCGATATTCTTTGCGGTCTGGTCCGGGGTGTGGAGTTTCAGCTTATCCATTGGTTTTTGCGTTATTGCAGTTCTGCGAGTTCTGATGTTCTCATTCGCAGTTGGGCATTGATCTCTACTTTACGATTGAACTGAAGTTCTCGGCGTAGCCGGGTGTCGAGCCGCCGGCATTCGGTCTCTTTGGCGCGGATCTGATTGACCCGTTGGATGTGGTCCCGCAGAGACTCACCGGTCCTCGCGGGGACCGGAATCAGGCGGCGCAGCATCTGCTCGTAAAGGTTGGCCAGATCCAGAGCGACTGGAAGTGGCGGGAGTGCCGCGCGAGCCGACTGCCACGGCGTCTCGAAATAATAGGTATCGACAACCGACTTCGCCGAATCGGCCTCGCTTGGGCGTTTATAAGCGGCGATGAATTTTACGCGATCCCCGAAGGTGAGTTGGTAAAAGACCGGCGACGGAATCGCTTTGTCGATGGTCAGGAGAACAGGGCGAAGCGCGGCTGCACTCAATTCACGGGTCTTGAGAGCAATTCCAAAGACCTGAATCTCCCCGATGCCTTGCCGGGCCGGAAGGTTGATGGTTTGCGGGCGAGTTTGTATTTCCAGACGATCTCCCCGGTCTGCCTGACGAAACGGTCGCGAACGGCACGGCTGGGTCTGGCAAATTCGTAGACTTTGCTCTTTGGGAGCACGCGGTTGACTTTGGCTTGTGGGGGGAAATCAAACATCGCGGACCATGAGTTCCGGGTTGGTCAGCGGGTGCCTGAAAACGATGCCGCGTCAAAGAACTGCACTGGCCAGTCCGGTACTTTCAAATGGCTGAAGTCTCGGTCCGTCGTGAGCAGGGTCGCATCCGCAGCCTTCGCGCAAGCGACGATCCATGCATCATTGGCGTTAAGTTCGCGCGATCCGCCAGAAGCCTGCCGGGAGTACTGCTGGACCTCCACATATGCGGACAGGACCGCCTTATCATTCAAATCCACCGTGACCAGATTATCGAGCGCGTTTTCCAGCGCCGCGCGCTTCTCCGTGCCCCAGTTGTTTCGTGCAGCCAGCAAGAGGAGTTCTCCGTGGGTCACAATGCTAACGAGAGGGCGGTTGACGCTGTTCAGCAGCCCAAACGCCGCCGCGAGTTCTTTACCGATGGCATTGCCCCGGACCAGATGCAGGACGACGTTGGTATCAAGCAGGTAGACCGGAGATGGCATCGGTGGCTAATGGACAAGGCTGGCGCTGCCGCGGATGTCCTTTACTAACGATTCCATGTCGGCGTCCGTCTCGTTGCCGGGCCAAGTTCCGAAGAAGGCCGGGACGCCGCGCCTGCCGGTTTCAGCTATTTTCCAGCGACCGGAGGAGGAAGGGCGCACGGTCTGGGGCAAGGGAATTCTCGAGAACAGAGGCGAAACGCCGGCACCATCTTCGATTCCGGCCGCGTCGATGCGCAAAAGACGTCCTGACGGGCGGTACACGGCACGACCCAAAACCAGAACGGGTTTACCGAAAAACTCCGGTAAAGCCGCGAGTCCGTCGGCGCTTTCCATCACGCCCTGAACCTCTTCGCCCGACTCCAAGCGGAGGGCGAAGCCTCGGGTGCTGTGCCGGATCATGTCTAATAGGCCCGCGATGCGGACCTGGCGGGTTGCCGGGGTGCTTGCACCAAGACGGGCGGCGGTGTGGGTGACCTTTTCATCGACGCGCGTGCTGCCACTGCCACTCGGGAGGGTGATCGCCTGTACCGGGCTGCCGAAGACTTGTTTCATGCGCGCCAGGCGCGTCAGCAATTGCCGGTCATACCAGGAGCTCTCGGTATTTTCCGCAGCCACTTCATCCACAACATGCCGGAAAACTTCGAATGCGGTGTCGTCGGGACTGGGGCGGGTGTCCCAAAGTTTGCCCTGCCGATACAACTCTCCGGCCGCGTCGCCAAGGCGGGGAAGTCCCAAGGCAATCAGCGTGTCATCGCGGTCGTGGCTGTAATCGACAAAGCGAATGTCGGATGCGCGCTCCAGCCAGGCGGGAGGGCGCCCACAGGTGACGCTCGCGCCCTCGATGGCCATACGGAGCGAGCCCACAAACAAGGGGGAGATGCGGCCCATGATGCCCGCGCACACGTCAAGCGGGATACGCTGCGCGTAATCGGTACCGGTCTGAAGGCGCAAAATCCGATTCTCGTATGTCAGGAAAGATCACCTCGGTTGGCGGTCGCAGAGCAAATTGCCGCTTCATTTTTATCATAATTGAAGGCTGAGGCTGAGCAGGCTTGATAAATAAATGCAGAACGGCGCAATACGTGTTCTGGTGTCGTGAGTTGGAAATTTCACAGACTGAGGCCTTGCCGCTGTAACACGATTTCGAAAATGTAGAAACTCGAGAGGCGACGAAGCCGCCAAAGACATATTCACCGGGTTTCTAATTCGGGACACCAGCGCTATGGATGGAGCCCTCCGGGGCAGAAGGGTGCAGGCCCGAAGTTTCGCAAATGCGGCGAAATTCGCGCCAGTCCCCTTTTGCGCACCTAACCCAGATGTGTCCAAGGAACAGTGGTCATCACGACGAGCGGAAATAAATATAAGTCGTTTTACTGGTTTTGGTTGAGGGTTGCCGGGAAGCGTTCGGCGGGCGTTTTTTTGTTACGCCGGGGTATACAGGGGTTGTGAAGGACCTTTGGACATTTGGGGAATCGGAGCCGGTGGAGGTGGCTCGCGCCGACGTGCCCATGGTCCAGGATGCGGTGGAGTTTGCGCGGATGCGGCTCGGGTTTGAGCCGGATGAGCAGCAGAGGCGGGTGCTGCTGTCGACGGCTAAGCGCGGCATTTTGAACTGCTCGCGGCAGTGGGGGAAGTCGACTACGGTGGCGGCGAAGGCGGTGCATCGGGCTTATATGCGGCCGGGGAGTTTGGTGCTGGTGGCTAGCCCATCCGGGCGGCAGAGCGCGGAGTTCGTTCGCAAGGCGTCGGGGATGCTGATGCGGCTGGGGATTAAGCCTCGCGGGGACGGGGATAACGAGTGGTCACTGTTGTTTCCGAACGGGTCGCGGATTGTGGGGCTGCCGGGAACGATGGCGACGCTGCGCGGATTCTCGTCGGTGAGCATGTTGCTGATCGACGAGGCGGCGTGGGTGCCGGATGAGTTGTATACGACGCTGAGCCCAACGCTGGCGGTGAGCGGAGGCGATGTGTGGATGATGAGCACGCCTTTCGGGCGCCGCGGATTTTTTTATATGACGTGGGCGCATGGGGGCGCGGGGTGGGAGCGGATCAGTGTGCCGGCGACGGAGTGTCAGCGAATTCCGGAGGAGCATTTGGAGGAGGAGAGGGGACGGATGGGGGATGAGATTTTTCGGCGGGAGTATATGTGTGAGTTTGTGGATCGCGGGGCGGGGTGTTTCGATTTAGAGGTTATTGAGCGGGCTATTCGGGAGACTGTTCGGCCTTTGAATATGGGGTGGAGACTGAGTAACTTCTAAAGACATTTGGCCGCGGATGGACACAGATGGACGCTGATAAAAACTTAAGTCGTTAGGATTATTCGTTTCCACTGTAGTTTCGGTTTTTGGAAGTTCATGAGCAGACAGAGTCCTTTTTGGGATGCTTTCAGGTAGTTCAGGCATTGGGCTAAATGTTCTTCGATCAGGTGGCCGGTGCATTTGAGTTCTATTAGGATTTGGCCTTCTACCCAGGAGGTCGGCTGTGTATTCTCCTACGGAGCGACCCTTGTAGATTACCGGGTAGAGCTCTTTCGTAGACCTTTTCTAAGAAGCCGGGGCCTAGTGTGGCGGAGACTTCCATGGCTGCTCCTATGCGTTTGATTAGTGGGATTTGGGAGGAATTTGCTTATGTTTTATTTGGGATTGGATTTGGGGCAGAGGGTGGATCATACGGCTTTGGCGGTGGTGGAGCGACTGGAGAGGGCTCGTCCTTATGGGGAGGCGGAGTATGAGGGGCTGGCGGT